>Ga0181526_10002818_pt1 | contig 14691 bp, 12 predicted proteins | sample PEATcosm2014_Bin_35_FD_119750 | JGI IMG/M metagenome (GOLD analysis project Ga0181526, IMG submission 119750) | Peatland microbial communities from MTU Mesocosm Facility, Houghton, MI, USA - PEATcosm2014_Bin06_30_metaG | ecosystem: Environmental > Terrestrial > Soil > Wetlands > Peat | place...
GCGGTATGGCAGCGGGCCGGGAAGAGGGAGGAAGGTCGACGTGGTAGCCGCGACATCGGGCCCACCGACCGCCCACAATTGGGCCTTTCGGCCCGGCGAGCCGACCCGGAGAAGGGCGTTCCCCTAGGCGATGGAAGCGAACCACACCTCGAGGGTCCCCGGGCGCGACGGTGTCGTCGACCACGCCACGCTCTACCTCTGCCGGCAAGGCGAGACGTGGGTCGTCGTGATTGAGTCGGACCGCTTCTCGGGTGCGCTGCGGCTCCGCGACGCGAGCCAGGACGCCTACGACGCGCGCTTCGAGCTCCTCTCGAAGGCTCGCCGGGCATGCCCGGACGCCGCCATCGCCAGCAGCGACGGCGCCCTCGACGGCGCCGACTACGAATGGCGCGTGGAGGTGCACGGCGTCCAGGCCTACCCCGGCGACCTCGGCCTGGCCCTGCACCAGTCGCTCTCGGCCGAGACGGAGACCCACGTGAGGCGCCGCTCGCAACGCCAGATGATCCGCAAGTGCCACTGGGGGCGTTGCCCGGAGGTGTCGGGCCGGCCGCGCTCGTTTTGACCGTGCGTTGACACTCGTTCCGTTGACCCTGCGTTGATACTCGCCGACCCGGTCGGCTCGGCGACACGGGCCCACCGCCCGGGCGCGCGTGCACGTGCACGGTCGATGGCGCTCCTCCTCCCGCCTCGCTAGGGTCGCCCCGGGGTCGCCGTCTTGCTGCGACCCGACAAGAGGGGTGGGTCCATGTCGACGTCTTCCTTGCGCCGCCGCGTCGTCCTTGGTGGGATCCTCAGCCTCGCCGTCGTAGTCGCGCCCCTGTCGGTCGCCGCGGCGTCGCGACCCGCGGTCGTGCCGAGCACGCCGGCCCACACGCAGCTGCCGTTCCTGACCCGGGCCCCGCGCACAATTCCGCCCGCGCAGGTGTCGTTCACGGTGAACACCGCGAACGACACGCACGCCGCCATTCCGACGAGCGGGCACTGCGCCGACAGTGCGGGGGCCTGCTCCATCCGGGCCGCCGTCGAGGTCGCCGACGCCATCGACCAGACCGTCACGATCAACATCCCGGCGGGCAGCTACCCGCTGACGATCGGCGCGCTCGAGGTGACCGACCCGGCGGGTGTGCAGCTCCTCGGGGCGGGGGCGGCCAGCACCACCATCGTCGGCGCCGCATCGAACGACGTCCTGGACGTGGACACGGCGTCCGCGTCAGCGCCCGGAGGCTTTGCCGCGTTGACCACCATCACGTTGAGCGGCGCCGAGGGTGTCTCGGTCGACGGCACGAATGACACGCTGGAGTTGAACGGGTCAGGCATCACAGGCTCGACCGCAGGCAACGGTGCGGCCGTCTACGACGCCGGCCAACTCTGGGCCACCAACAGCTCGTTCACCGACAACCACGCCACGGTCGACGGAGGGGCGATCTTCGACGACCAGGGCTCCGTGCGCCTCGACGGGGACACGTTCGCCGGGAACACCGCGGCGAGCAGTGGCGGAGCGGTGTACCAGGCCGACGGCCCGGTCGCCATCGACAACTCGACCTTCACCTCCAATTCCGTCACCGACACATCCGGCTCCGCCACGGGGGGCGCCGTCGTCGCCGGGGACGAGATGGAGCTCACGAACGACCGCTTCGCGGGGAACTCCGCCGTCTCCACGCACGTCGGCGGCACGTCCTCGACGAATCAGGGCTACGGGGGGGCCGTCTACGACGGGTACGGGCTCATCGCCGTCGCCGGGAGCACCTTCACCGGCAACACGGCCTCGGGCACCGCCCCGGACAGCGAAGGCGGAGCCTTCTACGACGAGAGCGGCGTCGACATCACCGGCTCCACGTTCTCCGGCAACACGGTCACCGACGGGGACGGAGGAGCGATCTCGGAGGACGGTGCCGGAGTCGTCCTCTCGGCCGACACCCTAAGCGGCAACACGGCCACGGGGTCCTCGGTCGAGAGCGGGCGCGGCGGCGGCCTGTTCGCCGAGGGCTCCTCCAACATCTCGAACACCACGCTGAGTGGGAACCACGCCGACAGCGGCGGCGGCGGCATCTACACCGCCAGCAGCGAGATCCTGAGCAATTCGCTGGTGTCGGGCAACACGTCGAACCTGGGGGCCGGGATCTTCGGAGACTGGAACCTCCAGGCCAGCAGCTCGGCCGTCGTCGACAACGTGGCATCGGGCCCGTCGAACGCCGGCGGTGGTCTCTACTTCCCGGCGAGCGGGGCCAACCGGGCCGACTTCCAGGCCGTGACGGTGGCCGGCAACGTGGCGGGCCTCGGCGCGGGGTTCGCCATCGCCAGTGCCGCCGGCCCCGCCCAGGCCGGCGGCGGGACGTTGGCCGACAGCACCGTGGCCGACAACCGGACCCCCGCAGGCACCGAGCAGGACTGTGCGCTGATCGGACCGTCGCCCCAGGGCCTCCCCCTGAGCTCGGGGGGTGGGAACGTCACCGGTGACTCGAGCTGCGGCTTCACCACGACCTCGGACCGCCAGGGCGCGGGCGCCCAGGGCTATTGGATGGTCGCCTCCGACGGCGGCGTCTTCAACTACGACGCCGCGTTCTTCGGGTCCATGGGCGGCAAGCCACTGAACAAGCCGATCGTCGGGCTCGCCCACACGCCGGGCAACCAGGGCTACTGGGAGGTGGCCTCCGACGGCGGGATCTTCAGCTTCGGTGACGCCGGCTTCTCCGGCTCCATGGGCGGCAAGGTGCTGAACGCTCCCGTCGTGGGTGTGGCCTCGACGCCCGACGGCAACGGCTACGTGGAGGTGGCCTCCGACGGCGGCGTCTTCACCTTCGGTGACGCCGGCTTCTACGGCTCAATGGGCGGGCAGCACCTCAACAAGCCGATCGTCGGCATCGCGGTGACGCCCGACGGGCGCGGCTACTGGGAGGTGGCCTCCGACGGCGGGATCTTCGACTTCGGCGACGCCGGCTTCTACGGCTCCATGGGCGGCAAGCCGCTGAACAAGCCGATCGTCGGCATCGCGGCCGCCACCGACGGGGCCGGCTACGAGGAGGTGGCCTCCGACGGCGGGATCTTCGACTTCGGCTCGGCGCACTTCTTCGGCTCGGCCGGGAGCCTCCACCTGAACGCACCCGTCGTCGGGATCGCGGTCGCACCGGACAACGCGGGCTACTGGACCTTCGCGTCCGACGGTGGGGTGTTCAACTACGGCACGGGCTCGCTGTTCATGGGATCGGCCGGCTCGCTCCACCTCAACAGGCCCGTGGTCGGGGGTGCCGCGACCTGAACCTCAGCCGGGCCCGGTCGGCGCGGCACCCCGGACGCTCGTGCGGTACATCTCGCGGCGCACGCCCGAGTAGTCGTTCAGCGCGTTGTGCATGGTGCACCGGTTGTCCCAGATGGCGAGCGTGCGCACCGACCAGCGCAGACGGCAGGTGAAGTTCTCGTTGATGCTGTGGCGGTGCAGCTGGGCCAGCAGCGAGTGCGACTCCTCCCTGGTCCAGCCGGCGAACCGGGTGGTGTAGACGGGGTTGACGTAGAGCGCCCGCCGGCCGGTGACCGGGTGGACCACCACGGCGGGGTGGACGTGCTCGGCGTACGCCTCGGCTGACGGGGCGATCGCCATGGAGGTGAGGTCCTTCACCTGGTCCAGCAGGCCACCGGTGCCGTAGGCCATGCCGGCGGAGTGCACGGCGCCGAGCCCGTCGAGCGTCGCCCGCAGACCGGCCGACAACGTCTCGTAGGCCAGGTACTGGTTCGACCACACCGTGTCGCCCCCGTGATCGGGGACGTCCCAGGCGTGGAGGAGCGTGTAGGCCGGCGGTGCCGGCAGGTAGCTGAGGTCGCTGTGCCACGCATTGGCGAAGTTCAGGAGGTCGGTGGGCTCCTTGACGACCCGGATGACGTAGGGACGGTCCTCCAGCGGGTCCACGAACGGGGTCGTGTCGCGCCCGCCCAGGAGATCCGTCACCCGCTCCAGGTCGTCGAGGCCGAGGTCCTGCTCGGGCAGGAACACGACGAGGTGGTCGGCCAGCGCCCGTCGGAGCTCGTCCAGCTGGGCAGCCTCCGTCACCGCGGTCAGGTCGATGCCCGTCACGGTGGCGCCCAGCGCGCCCGCCACGGGCTCCACGGTGGGCGAGGTGCTCCGTGCCGTCGTCATGATGCGTGTCCTCCCGGTCAGGCGAGGCCGAGGAGCTCGGCCCCGTTGCGCCAGAAGAAGCGCTCCCGGGTCGACTCGTCGAAGCCCGCCACCGCGTCGCCGAACGTCTCGAAGGGCCGCTTCCCTCCTTCGGGATGGGGGTAGTCGGTCGAGAACATGAAGAGGTCGGGACCGCACTGGTCGAGCAACCAGGCTGTGTCCTCGAACGGGAACGGCGTGAAGCGCACCTGCCGGCGCAGGTACTCCGAGGGCAGGAGCGTGAGCTCCCGCAGCGCGGGCTCGAACTTGGAAAACGACCGCAAGGCGTGATCGACGTTGCGCAGCAGACCCGGCACCCAGGTCGCACCGAGCTCAATGGCGGCACCGCGCAGCGTGGGGTGCCGCTCGAAGACCCCGTCGAGCGCCATGCAGGCGAGGAAGCGCTCGGGAGAGTGGTGGAGCACGGGAAAGTCCTTGGACCGCAGGTTCTCGCCGCCGCCGAGCCAGTCCTTCGGCCGGGGCAGGCCGTTGTTGTGGAACGCCTTCGGCAGGAGCTTGCCGCCGCCGACGTGGAGCACGAAGGGCACGCCGGCCTCGGCCAGGCAGGCCCAGACCGGAGCGAGGTCGAGGTGGGTGGGTGAGAAGCCGCCGGGTGCGTCGGAGGGCACCCAGACGGCGGACACGCCCGCCTCGAGCGCCTCCTCCAGGGTCGCCAGCGCGCGAGTGGGCTCGTTGAGGGGCAGGTAGCCCACCGCCTTGAGCCGGGGATCGGGCGCACAGAAGGCGGCCATCGCCCGGTTGAGGGCCTCGGTGCCCCCGTAGAGCACGTCGGGATCCTTGCTCCGGGCGAAGTGTCCGAGGGCGAAGGTCGGGAAGACGAGCTGGGCGTCGATGTGCAGCGCGTCGAGCACCCGGGAGCGCACCTCGGTGTCGAGGGCACCGGGAGCCATCCAGCCCTTGGGGCCCTGCAGGACCTCGGGCCCGATCTCCTGGTGCCGGTGCGACTCCCAGAGCCCCGGCAGGCTCGCCATCAGTTCGGCTGCGCCGGCGCCGGCGCCCTCCAGGCCCAGGGTGCCGAGCTGTCCGCGGACCGACTCGTCGGCGAACTCGCCGAGCCAGTCCGAGGTCTCCATGAGGTGGCTGTCGGCGTCGAAGATCGCTGTTTCCACGGTGCCCCCCGGCTGGTGCAGGTCGTCGGCTCAAGCGTAGACCCGCTCCGACCGATGCTCACGGGGCCGCACCTGCGTGCCCTGGCCTCTCCTCGCAGGGTCGCCCAGGAGCGTCCGCGGCGGGCTCGCAACGCATCCGCGGCATACGGGGGGTCACAGACAACATTTATGTCAGTCATATCTTTCTCTGACCTGGCATACAGACCCGGCGTGTCCAATGGGACCCGTGGAAGCACCCGGAGGGCCGGGGCTCAGACGGAGGACCGCACGTGACCGAAGACCAGAACGACCAGACCGAGCCGGCGGCGGACCAGCCGATCGCCAGCTCGGAGCAGCCCGAGACCGCCCAGACCCCGGTCCCCGAGACCTCGGGCCAGGCCATCGCCCTGCCGGCGACCACTCCCCCGGCGCCGGCGGAGCTGCCCCAGCAGCCCGACACGCCGCCCATGGGCGTCCCCCAGGGCACCTACGCCATGGGCGCCCTCGCCGGGAACCCGATGCTCGGTGAGTCGACCGGCCAGCCCTTCGCCGGCCCCCCGACCGACCCGGGTGCACCGATGTGGCCGGCGCCCCCGGCTGCGAGCGCCTCGGGCGCCGGGAGCGGCCACCACGTGCGCAACGGCGTGCTGGCCGGCGTCGCCGCGTTCGCCATCCTGGCGGGCGGCGTCGGCATCGGCCACGCCGCCTGGACCAACAACGGGTCCTCGAGCCTCTCGGCCACGCCCTCGGGCAACACCAACTCGGGGTCGGGTTCGTCGGGTTCCTCAGGCAGCGGCTCGGGGAACTCGGGCTCCTCGAGGAGCCCGTTCGGCAACGGCTCCTTCGGGGGCGGGTTCTCGGGCAACTCGGGCAACTCGAGCAACTCTGGGAACACCGGCAGCGGCAGCTCCGGATCGTCGGGCTCCTCGGGCCCGAGCGACACGAGCGCCATCGCGGCCAAGGTCGACCCCGGCCTGGTCGACATCAACACCACGCTCGGCTACTCGCAGGAACAGGCGGCCGGCACCGGCATCGTGCTGTCGTCCAGCGGCGTGGTCCTGACCAACAACCACGTGATCGACGGCGCCACCACCATCAGCGTCACCGACATCGGCAACCAGAAGACCTACACGGCCAGCGTGGTGGGCTACGACCGCACCGGTGACGTCGCGGTGCTGCAGCTCCACAACGCGTCGGGCCTCACGACGGCGAACCTGGGCAACTCGTCCAACGCCTCGGTCGGCCAGGACGTGGTCGGCATCGGGAACGCCGGCGGGACCGGCGGGACGCCGAGTGCGGCCGGCGGCACCGTGACGGCCCTCAACCAGTCCATCACGGCCAGCGACGAGGGCGACGGCACGTCCGAGCAGCTCAGTGGCCTGATAGAGACGAACGCCAACATCCAGCCCGGAGACTCGGGTGGGGCGCTGGTGAACACCTCGGGGCAGGTGCTCGGCATGGACACCGCCGCCTCGGCGGGCTTCTCGTTCCAGTCCAACGACCAGTCGTCGGGGGCCCAGGGCTACGCCATCCCGATCAACACGGCGCTGAACCTCGCCCGGGCCATTGAGGCCGGGTCGTCGTCGACCACGATCCACATCGGCGAGACCGCCTTCCTGGGCGTCGAGATCAGCCCCTCGGGCAGCAGCTCGGGCGGCAGCAGTGGCGGGTTCGGCAGCGTCTTCGGCGGCAACTCCGGCAACACCGGGTCGTCCGTCGCCGGCGCCGCGGTGGCCGGTGTCGTCACCAACGGCCCGGCCCAGACGGCCGGCCTCGCCCAGGGCGACACCATCACCTCGATCGGCGGCAAGTCTATCGGCTCGGCCAACGCGCTGACCAACGCCATGGCCTCCTACCACCCTGGCGACAAGGTGCAGGTCGGCTGGACCGACAGCTCGGGCCAGACCCACACGGCGACCGTCCAGCTGTCCTCGGGCCCGCCGCAGTAGTCACATCCGGCCAGCCCTCCCATGCGGAGGCTGTTGTGTCCCGCCTGACACCGCAGCCTCCGCTCAGGGCTATCTGGAGAAGAGCCGCACGAGCGTGACGATCGTCGCCAGGACGGCAGCGCTGAGCACGCAGATGAGGCCCCAGCCCACGCTGATGTTCGAGCCGGGGGCCGTGGTCACGTTCGAGATCTTCTGCACGATGCGGAACATGTCGTAAATGGCGAACACCACGGTTGCCGCCGCCACGAGTGCGGTCAGGATCGCCAGCAGCAAATCGTCGTTGGTCAGGGCGAGCCCGCCGAACACCAGGAGCACGATGCCTCCGATGAAGGTGACGTACCCGTTCTGGCCGATGAGCGTCGTGATCCCCTGGTCGATCCCATTGATGGACAGGTGGAACCCGGCGACGCCGACGGTGCCCGTCACGTGCACCCAGGAGCCGACCGATCCGACCATCAGGGCGATCCCACTGACGATCAGGAGCAGCACACCGACATTCATGGTCGCCGGGGTGGTCCTCGGCTTCTTGTAGCCGGGCGGGGTGTAGGGATTGCCCGACAGTCGCGGGGCGGCCGGCGCGGGGCCGGTCGAGGCGGCCGCCGCGGGGCCGGTCGAGGCGGCCGCCGCGGGGCCGGTCGAGGCGGCCGCCGCGGCCGGCACCGCGCCCTGCTCGACCCACCCACTCACCGTCCATTGCCGTTGGGCGGTCCACGCCTGGCCGTCCCAATACGCCTGGTCGTTCGGGTTGACCCCAGTCGGGTACCACCCCGGATCATTTGGTGTCGCCCCGACCGGGTGCCACCCGAGGTCCGGCGTGTTCTCGGTCGCGGCCGCACTCCCTGCCTCTTGCTCGACCATCGGGCCACCTCCCCTGCGCCGCGATGGGGCGACGCGACCAAGAAAGTAGCGTGGTTGCCGTGGCAACTGTGGATTCCGATGGTGGCGGCGCGTTGACCGACGCGGAACTGACCGCCCTGGCGCTGGCCGCCGACCCCGATGCACCCCTGCCCGACGATGCGGTGCCGATGTCCATGCACCTGGCCCAATTCGGCCCTGTGCTGCCGCTCTGGTACATGCCGCCCGGCATGTCGCGCCGTGGACGCAGGTGGAAGACGCCGTTCGTCATCGCCATCGTCTCGGCGTTCCTGCTCATCGACGCCCTGGGCCTGTGCAACACCTACGGAATCCTGAGCCTGGCGTAGCGCCGACCGGACTCGACCTCGTCGACGGTGCCGGGACGGCCCCGACGTTTACGGCCTCCCGGCGGAGATCCAGCTCTGCACCCGTGCATCGCTGATCCGCCGGGCCGTCGCCATGTTGGCCCAGGCACGGAAGCGCGCCTTCTCGTCGTCCTCCAGCTGTGAGTACAACGTCGTCTCGGCCGATGCCGACCGCACCGGACGCGCCGCCCTGCCACCGGTCTGACCCCCGCTCGTCCTCGCCCGCTCGACGAACGGCCGCAGCGCATCCCGAAGCTTGGCGGCGTTGGCGGTGCTGACGTCGATCTCGTAGGACCTTCCGTCCAACGCGAAGTGCACCGTCTCGTCGGCGTCGCTCCCGTCGATGTCGTCGGTCAGCTTCACTATCACGGTCTTTGCCATGGTTGCATCGTTGCAGAGGGTGCCGACCAGGGCCAACGCGCCGTGAGGTGGCATCCTCAGGATCCGATCGGCAGACAGAAAGACCCGGACCGAGGCGTCAGGGAGCACCCGTGCGCCCGTAGGCTCGGGCACGTCCTGACGCGCCAGGTTCGGCCCCTTTCCCCCTCCGTCGAACCAAGGCGTGTCGGGGCCACCCAGACCCCGCGGCCGCCAGCCGACCGAGAAAGGTCGCGTCAGCCGCGACAATGGCTCCATGCCGCGGCGCACCAACCGGAGGAACGACCCGCGACGCAAGGCCACCACCGAACGGCCACCGAGCCTCGGAGCACACTGGCGTGCCGACGGGGCACCCAAGACCTCCTACCGATCGGAACGTGAAGCTCTGGCGATGGCCGACGAACGTCGCCGTGAATCGGGCGCCGACCTGAACGTGTATCGCTGCGACTTCTGCGCCGCCTGGCACATGGGCAGTTCCGGGGGCCGTGATGAGCGGTGAGGCCATCCCCAACGATGGCGAGTGGGGACACCGGACGGGAACCTGCGCCGAGTGCGGATTCGACTGGAGCGAGACGGACTACGAGAGGCTCATCGGGCAATGCGTCCATGCGGTGGCGGCGTTCGGAGAGGCCGTCTCGCGCATCGATCCGGCCGAAGCCGTCGAGCCGGGACTGTGGTCGGCCAGCCGCTATGTCTGGCACACGGTCGACGTACTCCGCTTCGGTGCTGAGCGCCTGTGGACGATCAGCGCGGATCCCTTCTTCGGCGTCCCGATGTGGGACGAGAATGTCGTGGCCGAGGTGCGCGCCTACGACGAGCTGTCCCCGGTCGTCGGCCTGATCGCCCTCATCGCGGCGGCCCGCGCCTGGCGCGAGGCGGCCATGGAGGCACCACACGACGTCCCGACCCGCCATCCCGAGGCGGGAGAGATCGATGCCTTCGACGTGGTGCAGCGCAACGCCCACGAGGTCTCCCACCACCTGTGGGACATCAAGCGGGCAATGCCCGACGTCGGCGACGAGGAGTGACTGCTCCGGAAGAGCGCTCGGACCATCTCTTTCCACTGGTGCTCGGCTCCACCCCCTGGCTCGGTGCCTCGGTGTGGAGCCCGAATATCCACAAATGACAATTCCAGAAGGGAGGCTTCCTCGAACTGCAATTTCGGGCTACAATTCGGGGTCCCTCTTGCGGAGGCGGTCCGCTAACGGGAGCAGATTTGGCGAAAATGGCGACGTCCTTTGGTTGTGCATGGGCACCCGGCGACCCCTCGCGATGCGAGGGAGGACGCTCCCCCACGATTGCAATAGGGGTTCCAATCGCTCAACCTCCGAGGCCCGTGTGCCGATTGTCAACGTACGAGCATCGCACTGATCGTGGCGATCGATCTGACGCTCGGACAGGCCGTCGAAGTTTGCCCTGTCTCAGGGTTTCGGCAATCTCGGCGGACTCCATTGGGCATCGTTCTAGGAGTCAGGGAAACCGTTGAAACTCGGACGCAAGGAAAAGACGGGGTCACACGCCAAGGGCAGCGACCGCAACGGGGCGTCGCCTCACGGGGACAGGGACGCCGGTTCAGCCCTCGGCCTACTCGACGTGCCCGAGGTCGAGGTCGAGGCTCAGGCACCACGTCGACCCACCCCGGGAACGGAGCCCTTCGGCTCACTCCTGGTCCGACGGGGCCTGGTCAGCGAGGACGACGTGGCACAGGCCCTCGTCGTCCAGGACCAGACCGGCAAGAGGATCGGCGAGACCCTGGTGCAGATGGGTGCGCTCAACGAGAGGGAGCTGGTGCTCGTCCTGGCCGACCTGCTCCACATGCCGGTGGTCGACATCCGACGCGACAATCCCGATCCCGAGGCGCTGGCTCTGATTCCCGAGGACATCGTGCGCAAGCACATGGCGATGCCCATCCGGGTCGACGACGACGGTCTGCAGGTGGCGGTCTCGGACCAGCCCTCGGTGGCCGTCCGCGCGCTCCTCATGCAGTCGAGCGACCACCCGATCCGGCTGGTGCTGGCGCCGGCAGAGGACATTCAGTGGGCCATCGACAACAGCTACCGGGCCATCGGAGGCGTCGGCCGCCTGGTCGAGGCCTTCGAAGCGGTCGAGGTCACCCGCAAGCGCGCCGTGGAAGAAGAGGCGACGGAGGTCGTCGCCGACGACGCACCCATCGTTCAGGTGGTGACCCGCATCCTCACCCAGGCCAAGCGGGACCGGGCGTCGGACGTGCACATCGAGCCCTCACAGGACGTGGTCCGGGTTCGCTTCCGGATCGACGGTGCGTTGAAGGAAGTCCTGATGCTGCCCGCGGCCATGGGGATCGGCCTCGTCAGCCGGATCAAGATCATGGCCGGCATGAACATCGTGGAGCGACGTCGTCCGCAGGACGGCCAGCTCACCACGGTGATCGACGGTAAGGAGACCGACGTCCGGGTGGCGACGGCGGCCACCATCTGGGGCGAGAAGTGCGTCATGCGGATCCTCGACAAGAACCGGTCCGTGCTGCGCCTCCACGACCTCGGCATGCCGAACGACACTCACGAGACCTACTCGAGGTTGGTCAAGGCTCCTTTCGGCATGGTGCTGTGCGCCGGACCGACCGGGAGCGGCAAGACGACCACGCTGTACGCCACGCTGAGCCAGGTCGCCGACCCCACCAAGAACGTGATGACGATTGAGGACCCGGTCGAGTACGTCTTCCCGTCGATCAACCAGATCCAGACCAACGAACAGGCGGGCCTGACGTTCGCCTCCGGGCTCAAGTCGATCCTGCGGCAGGACCCCGACGTGATCCTGGTCGGAGAGATCCGTGACGTCGAGACGGCGCGGATCGCCGTCCAGTCGGCACTCACCGGGCACCTGGTCCTCTCCTCGCTGCACGCCACGGACTCCGTCTCGGCGCTGCACCGCTTCCTCGACATGGGCATCGAGTCATTCCTGATCGCCTCTTCGGTGATCGCCATCGTGGGTCAACGCCTCGTCCGGCGCATCTGCCCGTCGTGCAAGGCGTCCTACACGCCCACCACGGAGGAGATGGCCTTCTACGAGGAGAGCGGCGGGCCGCCCAAGACCGACTTCTACCAGGGCACCGGGTGTAACTTCTGCGGCCAAACCGGTTATCAGGACCGGATCGGTGTGTACGAGCTCCTCCAGATGACACCGGAGATCAAGCGCCTCATCGTCGGCTGGGCCACGCAGGACGAGCTCCGCCGCCTCGCCCAGAAGCAGGGCATGCGTACGCTGAGGGAAGAGGCCATCAGTCTGGTGGCGCAGGACACCACCACGATCTCCGAAGTCATCCGCAGCATCTACGCCCTCTAAGCCAGGAAACGGAAGGCTCATGGACAAGTACCGCTACAGCGCAACCGACGACACCGGGAAGAAGGTGACCGGCACCCAGGAGGCCCCTTCAGCGGGCGCGGTCCACCTGGCCCTGATGGAGCGCGGCTATCAGACCATCGAGGTTTCCGAGAAGAAGAGCGTCCTGCAGTTCGAGGTCACCAAGAAGCTGGTGCCGCGCAAGGACGTCATGCACTTCTCGCGCCAGCTCAGCGTCTTCGTCCGGGCCGGTGTCCCGATCATGGAGGCCCTCGAGGTCATCGCGGAAGAGACGCCGGACAAGCTCCTGCAGAGGGCGCTGCGCGACATGATCGAGCGCGTCCAGGCCGGCGACACGTTCGCGTCCGCCGCCGCCGCGCACCCGGAGGCTTTCCCCAGCTACTACGTCGGCATGCTCTCGTCAGCCGAGCTGACCGGAAACCTCGACGTCGTCCTGGACCAATTGGGTGACTACCTCGAGCGCGACATTGAGGCACGCGGGAAGATCACCGGCGCATTGATCTACCCCGCCGTCGTCGCCGTGATGGCCGTCGGCGTCGTGGTGATCCTGGCGACGTTCGTGATGCCGAAGTTCGTGACGTTCTTCAAGGGCTTCAATGCACAGCTGCCGCTCCCGACGCGCATGCTCCTCAGCGTGTCGAACTTCGTGAGCACCTGGTGGTTCGCCATCCTTGGCGTCATCGTCCTGGCCATCGCGGGAGTGATCGCACTGCGCCGCTCCCGTGGCGGCAAGGCCTGGATCGACTCGATGGTGCTCAAGATGCCCGTCCTCGGCGACCTCGTGCGCACCGCGGTGATCGAACGCACCTGCCGGATCCTGTCGTCCATGCTCAAGGCCGGCGTCGCACTGCCCGACGCGATGAGGGTGACGGCCGATTCAGCCAGTAACGAGGTCTATCGGGAAGGCCTCAACCACGTGCGGGACGAGATGATGGAGGGCCAGGGCCTGGCCGAACCACTCGGGCGCACGGGCCTCTTCCCGGGTGCGGCCCGGCAGATGTTCCGCGTCGGCGAGGAGACGGGCACGCTCGACGCCCAGCTGGCCACCGCCTCGAACTTCTACGAGCGGGAGCTCGACGTGAAGATCAAGAGATTCACCGGCCTGTTCGAACCTGCCGTGCTGATCTTCATGGGACTCATCGTCGGGTTCGTGGCAGTCGCGTTGGTCTCCGCGATGTACGGCATCTATCACCAGGTGAAGGTGACGTGAGCATCAATGTGCGCTCAGCCTCATCACACACAACCGGTGGCCACAATTGGGTCACATCACGACCGACGCGGTATATGCGGTCGACGACAACGGACGCAAAATTGCATGTCAGAGAGCAAAAAGTGACTTTTATGCTCTTGATTGCCACCAAACCTCAATGTAGATTTCAATTTCTCCCCATTGGCGAGGGAGTCAACTGCACCCGAGATGGATTCCGGGTGCCCAACTTGAAAGGCGGTAACTCCGCATGATTAGGCACATCCGCGACACTGTGGCGCGTCGGAGGGGCGAAGAGTTCGATCCCGAATCGGGCTTCACCCTCATCGAGCTCCTGATTGTCATCGTCGTCCTCGGCATTCTGGCCGCGACGGTCATCTTCGCCCTCGGTGGCGTGACTAGCCAGAGCGCTCAGGCAGCGTGCACGTCCGACGCCAAGACCTACGAGGTTGCCATTGCGGCCTACGAGAACTCGGCGACGAACGCGACGAACGCTCCGCCGGCGAACACGGCTGCGTTGGTGAGTGGTGGCTACATCCACCAGGCCGCCAACAACACCCACTACATCGTCGCCATCACCGGCGACTCGGTCACCGACAACACCACCGGCGTCAACAACACCGCCGCCGGTACCTCGATCGGCGCTACCGCAGGTGCGGTGTGGGTTGGCAAGCCGGGTGTGGCCCTGACCAACTACGACCTCGAGACGGGCGCGACGGGCTGCGGCTCCGTCTCGTAGTGGAGTCAGCTCGGTCTTCGTACAGACCGATCAAGTGAACCAAAGTGCCCGGCCCTCTGGGCCGGGCACTTTGGACTTCACCCCCGGACAAGTTGTGCCGATAACGAAGAAGCCCAAGCAGCGGCTTCGAGCTAAGGAGGGCGGGCAGTGAAAGATCCCGACATCGAAACGATTTCCCCGTGGTTGCAGGTCCTGTGGGACGGCAAGGGATCGGACCTGCTGCTCGTCACGGATTCTCAGCCCAGGGTGAGGATCGACGGGAAGCTGACCGCGATCGAGAACTCGCCCGTTCTCTCCGGCGAGCAAATCGAAGCAATCGTGCGTGGCATGTTGAACGCCGATCAGGAGACCACACTCGCCGAGCAACAGGACGTCGACTTCTCGTTCAGTTGGCTGGACCGGGCGCGCCTCCGTGGGAGTGCGTTCACTCAGAAGGGTGACGTTGCCCTCGCGCTCAGGATGATCCCCTCCGACATCCCGACCTTTGACGAGCTGGGCCTGCCTCCGGTGGCCGAGTGGATGGCGCGCCTCCCTCGCGGGCTGGTGCTCCTGACCGGCCCGACCGGCTCGGGAAAGTCCACCACGCTGGCCTCCATCATCGCC
>Ga0181526_10002825_pt1 | contig 14670 bp, 6 predicted proteins | sample PEATcosm2014_Bin_35_FD_119750 | JGI IMG/M metagenome (GOLD analysis project Ga0181526, IMG submission 119750) | Peatland microbial communities from MTU Mesocosm Facility, Houghton, MI, USA - PEATcosm2014_Bin06_30_metaG | ecosystem: Environmental > Terrestrial > Soil > Wetlands > Peat | place...
CGCGGTCATTTCGCGGCCGGCCATGAAGAAGTCTTCGCCGGTGTTGGCCTGTTCCTTAAGATAGAAGCCAATGGCAAGGACCAGGACAAAGTAGAAAACGATAATGATGAGATCGACGGTGGAGAGGTGCACCAACCGCTGGGTATCGAGCAAAGTGAAAGTAGCAATCATGGCCGAGTTAGCGATTCTCCTATCCGGACCCGAGAGAATACTTGCCTTGGAGCCTGATGTCCACGGAAGAGCTTCCGACGAGAATTGCGAAATCGCCGGGAGCTGCGTTCCAATCGTACTTGGTCATGTCGAAATAGGAAAAGGCGCGGCGATCCAGTAGAACGGTGACAGACTTACTCTCGCCGGGCCGCAGAGAAACTTTGGCAAAACCTTTCAATTCCTTGGGAGGCCGCGGCACAGGTGCGTGCGAGTCGCCGACGTAGACTTGGGCAACCTCGGCGCCTTCGCGTGAGCCCGTGTTTTTGATCTTGAAGCTGACAGAAACGGCCGTGCGGCTCTTTCCCGCGGCTCGAACGATTCTTAGGTCACGGTACGAGAAAGTGGTGTAAGAAAGTCCGAAGCCAAAGGGAAAAAGGGGTTTGATGCCAGCTTTTTCGTAGCCGCGATAGCCAACGAAAATCCCTTCGGTGTATTCGACGTGCTTGTCGGCCTTCTGCGGGTAGTAGCTGTGGAAGGTGGGATTGTCTTCCGAGCGGCGTTCGAAGGTTGCGGGCAATTTTCCAGAAGGGCTGAAATCGCCGAACAAGAGCTGGGCGAGAGCGGTGCCGCCCTCCTGACCCGAATACCAGGCGTGGAGGAGAGCGGGGACCTGATCAATCCACCGGGTCATATCGACGTTGCCCCCGGCATTCAGAACAACGACCACATTTTTATTTTCACTCGCAATCTGCTGGATGAAGGCATCCTGACCACTCGGGAGACGGAACGTCCGGTCACTCCCTTCCCCTTCGGAGGTTGGATCGAATCCCATGCAGAGGATGACAGCGTCCACCTTTCCCGCCAGTTTTTTTGTTTCTTCGCCCAACGCGAGGGAACCGGCAGAAATGCCGAAGCGGACGGTGGCGGTACCTACATTTTCAAAGTATTCCAGGCGGATTTTGTAAGGCTTTGCGGCTTCCAGGTGCTTTACATAGGTATTCTGCGTTTCGCCGTGACGCTTCCAATCGTCGATGACCAACTCATTATTGATGTACAGGCGCACGCCGTCATCGGCGGAAGTCGTGAAGCGATAGTCATCTTCGGTTGGGGGAACGAAGTAGCCCGTCCAGCGAACGGCAAAGTGATCGACGGGGCCGGCGTCGCGGTAGCTTCCTTCGCCCCAGTGAAAGTCAATGTGTTCGTCGGTGCGCACGAGTTCGGGATTGCCTTGAAATTCTTCGTTGTCGAAATATTCGCCGGTCAGGCCGGGAACCCCGCCGGGAGTGGCGACAAATTGTGTGTGGGTGACGATTGTGTCGAGTGGAGTTGCTTCCGCAAGATAAAGAACCCGAACGTCTTTTCCGGCGACATCGCTGATCCCTTCGAGAAAGCTGACGGAATTGAACGGTTTGGTGAGGGAACTTCCGCCTCCGCCGAAGACCGCGGGATAGGCATCGGGGCCAAGGACGGCGATGGTTTTGATCCTGCTGCGATCAAAGGGAAGAAGATGATTTTCATTCTTGAGGAGGACCATGCCATCACGGGCTTCCTCGAGAACCAGGCGACGGCCATCCTCACTGTAGAGGGGGATGCTGGTGTCGGTTTGGTCGCGATCCAAGAAGCCGAACGCGATGGCCTTGCGGAGGATGCGACGAACTTTATCGTCGATAGTTGCTTCCGAGACGGCGCCGCTTTGGATGGCGGGCAGGAGAGTCGCAGCATTCATGAAGGCGGGAGTGGGCATCTCAAGGTCAAGGCCATTGTTGGCGGCGGCGATGCCGTCATGGGTGGCGCCCCAATCGCTCATGATGATGCCGTCAAAGCCCCATTCTTTTTTTGCGATCTGGACGTTGAGGAAATTATTTTGAGTCATGTAGACGCCGTTCACCAGGTTGTAGGCGTCCATAAGAGCGCCGACTTTGGCTTCGCGGACGGAGGCTTCGAAGGCCGGAACGTAGATTTCTCGGAGGGTGCGTTCGTCCATGTCCGAGCTATGGTCCATGCGGCCGTATTCGGAGTTGTTGGCAACGAAATGCTTGGCGGTGGCGATCACGCCCTGCGACTGAATTCCCTCAATAACGCCAACAGCCATGCGGGAAGCAAGGCATGGGTCCTCGCCAAAATATTCGAAGTCGCGGCCGTTGAGCGGAGAACGGTAGATGTTCATTCCGGGAGCGAGAATAAAGTGGACGCCGCGAGCGCGAGCGTCCTGGCCCATGGAGACGCCAACGCGACGGGCGAGGTCCGTGTCCCAAGAAGCGGCGAGGAGAATCCCGGCGGGGTAAGCGGTCGTGGGACCGTAATCGTGCACGCCAACCGGACCGTCGGACATGCGGAGAGAGGGAATGTTGAGGCGAGAAATTGGGCGAGTATAGAAATCGTTGATGCCGCCAATCAGGGTGATTTTTTCTTCAAGCGTCAGCTTACTGAGGAGAATAGCAACGCGCTTTTCAATTTCGGCGGCTGAAGGCTTTTGCTGGCCCACGGACATCAGAGGAAAGCTGAGAAAGAGGGCGACAGCGAGCAACAAGGCTGATCGTGTCGTACGTACTTTTACTTTGTCAGTGCGCGAAATCATCATCCGAACCTATTTTTCTTCCACGATCGCAAGGTCCCAGGGCTGCAGGGGAAGCGACTGACCGGGAGTCACGGCTGAACCGGGTGAAAGAAGGTTTGTGCCCGACCCATAAGCATACGGCACGATTTGCGACGAGCTGGAATAATTCAAATAAAAATGCAATATCTTTCCCTGGCGATTTTGGGCGTGCTTCACATGGACCGCCGCGGGGATTTTCTGATCAGAAGCGGCAAGGCCAGCCTCATCGAGAACACCGAGCAGAACGGCTTTCTGCAGTTTATCCGTGAGAACGGTTCCTTCATAGGTGAGGGAACCTTTGCCAAATTCATTGCGGGTGATCGCTGCATATTTTTCAAAGAAGGGATGGTCGTAATAGGCGAGGGCCTTGGCGGTATCGGGGACGATCATTTCCGCCCATTCGGAGACTTTATTGTCGATGCCGACGTGAAAAGGATCGTCCTTAAGCGGCAACGGCTGCTGCAAAGAGGAGAATTCCTGGTAATGGAAACCGGCGGCTTCCTTCAGAGGACCGGGCATCATTTCCGAGCGAACGGTGGAGTACTCGTTGCAGAAAACGGATTTGAAAGCCACGACCAGATGGCCGCCGTTTTTCACGAAGTCCGAGAGACGGGCAAGGAGCGCGTCGCTGGCGATATAAAGCGGAGGAACAAGGATGACTTTATAGTCCGAAAGATTTGTGCTTTCAGGAAAGAGGAAATCGACACCAATGTTCGCGTGATAGAGAGCATCGTACATCTGGTGAAGGATGGAGGAGTAATTCACGCGATCGCTGAACTTCATAAACTCGATGCCGTAGTAGGAATCACGGCTGTAAAGAACCGCGACCTGATTTTTGATGCGGAGATCCGCGATTTCCGGGCCGATGCCCTGAAGTTCGTGCGCAGTGCGGCTCACTTCGTCGTATGGGCGGCCAGGTTGAAGGTCGTGACCGAGGACGCCCTTCCAGTAAGTTTCCTGGCCATAGTGGAGGGAATGCCAGTGCCAGTATTCGACCATGTTGGCGCCGGAGGAGACGTGGGTGTAAACGTCGAGGCGAAGCTGGCCGTCGTAAGGCGGGAATTGATCCTTGGAATCCCAGCCGATGGCTTCGGCGTTCGTTTCCGTGATGAGGTAATTCGTGCGCTTTAAGGAACGTGAGTAATCGCCTTCATAGGTGGAGGTTTCGCCATCGAAGTCGTCCTGGGTGCCGTGATAGGGATTGGCGGCCACGATGTCCAGACTCTTCGCCACGTCGAACTCGCTCACCACGGGATTCGGCGGTCCGGCAAAATCGGTGGTAATGAACTGATCGGGACGCTTGTATTCGATAACGAGTTTGGCCTGCCAGGCGAGAAAATCGGTGGTTTCCCACTGGGAGTAGCGTTCCCACTCGAGTTTCCAGCCAGGATTGAGGATGCCATCGCGGGGAGGAAGCTCATCCCAGTTGTTCAGGCGCTGACCCCAATAGTTCAGGCCCCAGAGTTTGTTCAGTTGGTCCACGGTTTTGAATTTGGATTCAAGATAGTCCTTGAAACCGGCCTGCACATCAGGATTGGCGGCACCGGCGGAAGAGGTTTCATTGTCGATCTGGTAGCCGATGATGGCGGGATTGTCTTTGTAGTGTTCGAGAATCTTGCGGATGACGCGCTCGCAGTAGGAGCGATAGGTGGCGTTCATCAGATCGGTGTTCTGGCGGGGTCCATAGTAGAGTCTCTGGCCACCAAGGCGGACGACCACCATTTCCGGATGCTTCTTATACATCCAGGCGGGAATCGAGTAGGTAGGCGTGCCGAGAATGACGCGAATTCCCGCTGCGTGGAGTTTTCCGATGACGCGGTCCATCCAAGCATATTCGAAGCGGCCGTCCTCGGGCTCCCACAGGCCCCAGGTGGATTCGCCAACGCGGACAACGTTGATGCCCGCTTTTTTCATCAAGGCAATGTCTTCGTCGGTCCGTTCGTAGGGCATATATTCAGGATAGTAGGCGGCGCCGTAGAGAATGGTGTCCATCTGATCCGCGCGGAAAGCGTCTTTCTGTGGTTGCTGCGCTTGGGCTTTCGCGCAGAAAAAAACAACTGCCAAAATCAGAATTAGATTTAAAGTGCGCCACGTTTTCATTCGCCAGAGGAATCCGAAGCAGTTCATCCTACCTCTCTCTTTTTCATCTCGGTCCATTTCGAGTTGAGCGCCGTGGACTCTCGCAGCACCAAGCTGGTCATCAAGACATATTCAGTGCCTTTCGGATTGGGCACTTTGCGTTGCACATCCTCAAGAAGCGCCTGAAAAGCCATGCGCGCGAGTTCCGTCTGTGACATTTCAATGGTGGTGAGAGGCGGCAACGTGTACTGAGTGATGCGAATGTTGTCGAAGCCGATCACAGAGAGATCGCGGGGGATGACGATCCCCTCGGCGTAGCTCTTACGCATGACGCCCATGGCGGTCATATCGTTGGAGCAAAGAACGGCGGTTGGGCGCGAAGGCAGAGCCAGCATCGCAGTGAAGGCTTCTACGCCGCCTTCAAGAGTGTGGTTTCCTTCGACGACCAGCACAGGATCCACGGCCATGCCAATTTCCTTCATAGACTGTAGGAAGGCATCGCGGCGTGCAACCGCAGATTTGAGAGTCAGCGGGCCGGTGATAAAACCAATGCGTTCGTGGCGCAAGGCGGCCAGGTGTTGAACCGCTTGGCGAATGCCGAGAAGATATTCGATGCGGATGTTGCTGACGTGAGGCCGCTGCGGACCGACATCGACGAAGACGAGGGGAACCTGGCGGAGTTTTAGGTCGTTGAGCAAGGAATCTTCCATGCCGAAGGTCATGACGGCAACGCCTTCGACGCGGTGTTCGAGCATGCGGCGCACGGCGGTCTTCATGCGCTCGGTATCGTGAACGGTGGAAGTCAGCAAGATTTCATAATTATGCCGGAGAGCGGTTTCTTCAAAGACGTGAACGATTTCGGGGAAGAAGGGATTCGTGATTTCCGAAACGATCAGGCCGAACATGCGGCTCTTGCCGGAAACCAGAGCGCGCGCCTGCATGCTCGGGAAATAGCCGAGTTCGTCCACGGCCTTCCAGACGCGCTTGGCAAGCTGAGGCTTCACGGTGGGTATGCGATTGATGGTGCGCGATACCGTTGCCGTGGAGACTCTGGCGCGCTTGGCAATTTCGCGGATATTCATGGGACACGACACGGGCTGTTCTGGACGGCTTCGCGGTCCATTACCGGGCAAACTTGTCGGGAGATCTCAAAAAACGCGGCGGTCCTAGAAATGGCAGAGAAAGAATCGGTCGAAGACCACAAGAGAATCAATCCAGATACTTTTCCCTGTCGCAGAGTGCGTTTGCTCTTCATGAGGCTCGTTGGATGAAGGCTACGTTCATTTCCTTGTTTTGGCTATAACGATTCGTACCTGAACCCTGAACGCCGGTCGCGTATTCAACCGCTCGAAGCGGGGCAACTCGCTCTACCGCGAATTGCCCCATGGAAGTGGTTGTCGCTAGAAAGTGAAACGGACGCCGAACTGGCCGGTGCGCGGATTGTCGTTGACCCCGATGACTTCGGCAAAGTTGCTGGCGCCGGCTTGGGTGCCGATGCCGGCGCAGCCATTGATGGCATACGTGTGACGGTTGAAAAGGTTGTAAAACTCAACGCGCATGGAGAGCTGGTACCTGCCGTCAGCACCGAAATACAGGTACTTCAGAAGGCTAGCATCTTCATTGGCGGTGCCCGGGCAGCGCAGTGCCCCATTCGTTAAAGGACCCGATCCTAAGGAAATCGGAGCGGTCGCAGTGTTCAAGGGGATCGGAGAACTGGCCACGGAAGGTGAGATGTAGTGGAGGGTGCCACCGACTTGATAGGCATGCGGATCGAAGGGTCCAAAAGTCCCGGTCACATTGAAATTAGGATAGAAATTGCCAAAGAGGGGGTAATAAGGATTGTTGACGGTGACATCCAGAGGTTGACCGGAGGTATAGAGGACCAATGCATTGAGGCTCCATCCGCCAACCAGACCGTTCACGAATCCGCCCTTGTCCGATAGCCAATGCTTCCCGCGGCCGAAGGGAAGCTCGTAGGTAGCGAAACCCTTGATGATGTGCGTCAAGTCATAGCTGGTGTACGAGTTTGCAGCTTGGGAGAGATTGGCAAAGTCTTGAACTGAAGTGTAATAGCCGTTGTATTCCTGTTGAGCGGAAAAGGTATCGCCGCGGGTGCGCGAATAGGTGTAGTTCACATCCGTGTTCCAACCATGTCCTCCACGTTTGACAAGATCAATGACCATGGAGTTGTAGGAGGTTTGACCGATGGGCAAGCCGACGTAGTTCAGATTGTAATAGTACCAGGTGGAAGCAGCCCAGTTGGCCACCTGCGGCATGGGAGCGATGGTAGCGAGAGCAGGTCCGTAGAAGCCGGCGAACGGGCAAGTCAATCCGGCGAATCCTGTCGGGTCTCCCTTGTTCACACAATAGGTGTAATCGTTGTAGGGGTTGATCCCAGGATTCTTATTTACTGCATTCACGAAAGTCGCTCCGGAAGGCTCATTCCAAGCGAGGGCAGTGTCCGGCAAGTGGTGGCCCCGATTGCCAACGTAGGCGACTTCCACTCTGAGTGTGGGAGTCAACTCATACTGAATGCCAAAATTCATGGTATCCGTGAAGCCTGGCATTAAGGCATGAGGATCGACGCTTACGAGTGGGAATAGAGAACTGGGAGAAACGTTTTTGTTTCCAGGCTGAAACGCACCGGGATAACCACTATCCCAGTCGAAAGGTGTGGTGACAGTATTGATCCCCTGGAATCCAGGTGCAAAACCATCGGGCACACCGTTGAAATAGGGGCCGGGAGTGGGCATGAGTGTGAGGCTGAATGATCCGCGAATGACCAACTTTCTAAGCGGAGCGTAGGCGACCCCGATTTGCGGACCAAGTCCATCGTAATATTCTTTCTTTTCAAAACTGTCTCCGCTACCGGTAGCGAATTGCAACAATCCTGGATAGCCATAGGTGGGATCAATCTGAGAGAGGTCAAAGTTCGCCCAGTGTCCATACTCTTCATGATACCGCCAGGCATACTGCCAGCGGAGTCCGCCGGTAAGAGTCAATTTCGAGGAGAGCTTGTAGCTGTCTTGCGCGAACAGAGTCATGGTCTTGCGACGGCCATAAAGATCGAAGGGAGTGGTCTGGTTGGCGGTGGAGACATCTCCGAGCAAGAAGCTGGCAAAGCCGAAGCCTGCCTGGCCGGTGAAACCTCCGTCCGTGGTATTGGGCACGAAGTTGAAGCTGAGAGCGCCGCTCCCTGCATGACTATTGAGCTGGTAGGCGCGAAAGTCTCCGCCGAACGACATATTGTGACGACCTTTGGCCCACGTGACGGTGTCGCCGGTGACGATGGTGGCGCCGACGGAATGGCCTTGCCAAGTACTGCCGATACCGGTCACGCCGTAACCATTGACGTTGCTGCCGAAAGAGACGCTCGGGAAATTATCAACACCGGTGTTGCCAAATCCTAACATGGAGTTCCAGTCGGTTCCGGTGGCCGCGGGAGTGCTGCCATTCCAATACCAGTTGTAGGTCACATTAAAAACATTCAAGACATTGGGAGTGAAAGTGTGTGCTTCGCTGACGCGGAATTCGTTCGTCTTGACGATTTCAATGCGGCCATCCGAGAGCGGGCCACCATCGGTGGTGCCGGCTTCCCAAACACCACCGCTATCGACGAGAGTTCTGGGCCGGTTGTTGTAAAGCCAGGAGCCGGAGAGGCGGTCATGGCCTGTGAGGTTGTGATCGATCTTCACAACGGCTTGATTCGGGGTTTGACTGGGAGAATTGCTGTTGGGAAGCCGGTTGTTGGAATTCAAGCCAGGGAGTTCAGGAGCATAGGATTTTTGATAGATGGCTACTATTTTCTGCGAAACGCTGCTGAACTCAGTTGTGGGGATGATGTTACCTGGAAACACATCTCCGGTCTGCGGATTGAAGATGGCGCCCTGGTAGACGGTGTTGCCAGCCTTATCTACACCCAGTTTCACGCTGGTATTCAGTAGCGCGCTGAAATTTCCGTCGAGCATTTCCGCTGTCGGAACAAATGCAGCGGGGCCGCCCAAGGTAAAATCCGTTTGCGTATAACGCTCGAAGGTTCCGAAGAAGAAAGTTTTATCCTTGATTATCGGGCCTCCGACGGATGCACCATAGTCCCAAGCGCGCGCCTTCGTCTTTGGCAATCCTTGGTTGTCGTTGGTCCACGTATTGGCATCGAGAAATTCATTGTGCCCGTACCCAAACAGAGAGCCGTGGAACTGATTGGTGCCGGACTTGAGAGTGAAACTCATGACACCACCGCTCGTGATGGCGCTGGCGGAATCCAGGCCACTCGTTTGCGCCTGAAGCTCCTGCACGGCCTCCATACTGGGCCCAGTCTCCATCGAGTCACCACGAATAGACGCGGTGGCCGTGGTGCCGTCCACGGTGTATTCCTTCGTGAACCATTGGCCACCATTCACGACGGCGCCGTAGGGACTGCTGATAGGCGAATAGCCGGGCGTCAGAGCCACGGCAAACTCTTCCACGAATCGTCCCCCTCCGTAGATGCTGAGAGGCAGGTCGGTGACCACCTTGCCGTTCATGTTGGTGCCGATGGATACGGATTCGCTATCCAGAACGGGAGCCTCCGCCGTGACTGTAATATTTTCAGTTGCTGCGCCGATTTGCATGACTTCGTTGATCTCGGCGACTTGGGTGGAGATGAGGGTAACCGAGGGCTGCACGATTTCTTTAAATCCATCCTTGCGGAAAGTAAGAGCGTAACTTCCGGGAGGCAAGTTGGGGACGAGATAAATGCCATCCCCGTTCGAAATGGCGTCTGTCTCCGCATTCGTATCCACATTGCGCGCGGTAATTTCCGCACCCGCAATGACCGCCTTACTTGCGTCGGTCACGGTTCCGGTAATACTGGCGCGATTGGCCTGCCCCGCGGCGGTAAAAGCCAGAAGAAGAAGAATGACGGAAAGACCGAAGAATCGAGCGAATAGAGAAGACGGCACGTTCATACTCATCCCCTTCACTTCCCTCGGCAGAAGTAATCGTTTACTCTAGAAATATCAAAAAACGCACAGCCCACTCATAAATTAGCTCAGAGGGTAGTCTCAAGAAATAAGCATGTCAAGAGAAATTGATGGAATCCTGCGGAGTACAGGACAGAACGAGGCGGCGGATCGCGCCGAGCAGGAGCGAAGGCAATTTCAGTAAACGTTTACTAGCACCGCGATGAATGGTGGCCCGGCGGTCGGCTTTACCAAACCACGCTGCGGTCAGAGATTACAGGGAATTCAGTAAGTCACGGCATAGGCGCGGGCCTCCAATTTGACGGCGTCCTTTTCTGCAGAAGAGCAGCGAAGGATGATCGGGGCCTCCTTCGCGAACTGTTTCGCGCGAATTTCGCCGGCGCCCCAGGAGAGGCCGCTCCAGACGAGTTTGTCGTAAGAGATTTCGATGGGGAGAGGCTTGCCGGCTTGTTCGGCGGTGATTTGCAGAACCGTGGCGATGGATTTGCCGTTTGGCGGGCCCCCGGGCCAGCTACGCAGGATGTTGTCCTGCTGGTCGCGTTGCTGGAACACGATGCGTAGATCGCCTTTCGCTGGCGGCTGGATCACGGCTTCGATTGTATTCTTGACAGTCTCGTGGAAGCTGGCTTCGACGGGGACGATTTCGCGAGGAATGACGACATCTTCCTGCAAGCCAAAGTTGAGAGAAACATCGGAGTAGCGGCCAAAGCCGATGGCGGCCATTTGTCCCGGGCCAAGGGTGATGCGATTCCCGCGCAGGATTGGAGAAAAGCCGGCATCGCGAAAGATAATTCGTCCGGTGCCGAGCGGGGCATGCACGCGGGAAAGTTTCGGGAGTTCCAGTTGCTGGACGGATTGTGCGGGATTCAGAACAGTGTAGATGGCGCCATTCGTGTCGAACGAGCCGAAGCCGTAAGGTTCCACATTCCCGGGGACGCCGCCAAATGTTTTTGTACGTCCTTCGGCTTGAAGAACTTCGTAGATGTGCTGCGCGCGCGCAAACCAGCGAGCCTTTTCGTCGTCGAGGAATTCCAGGTTACCGTGGATGGTGTTGACCCAGCCGCCGCGAGCCATCATTCCCCAGAGCATGCCTTTCCAGGCATGGGTTTTGCGGTAGTAAATCGTGCCCGTGTTTCCGATCATCATGCCAGTGGAATCGATGCGTTCAAGGGGCATTCCGCTCTGTTCGTAACGCCGCACCATGTGATCGCTATAAATGTCCATGGAGCGCCAGAAATTCGTCTCCGGGACGTCCGAGGGGCGGGGATCGCCGGAATAGATGGAATCGAAAACTTCCAGCCAGCGAAGGTCGATGGGATTGCGAAAAGGAAACGGCCCCGCGGTCGATTCCATATCGCCACCGAAGCCGTTAAATGCGACCAGCACGACGCCGGGATTTTTGGCGCGGAACTTTTGGAGGGCTTCGCGGAAGGCTTGTTGATTCTGACGGCGAATTTCGTCCTTAGGATAAGCCTTCTCGGAAGCAGGCGTGGCGGCATCGAAATCCACAAAATCAAACTTATACATGCGGATGCCACGGTCGTACCAGTATTGAAGCGTATCCATGAAATTGGACAGGAAGCCGCCCTCGAAAAACGACATGGAGCCGCCTTTGGCAGTGAGAGAGTCTTTCCACTGGTCCGCGGCATTGATCTTGACCAGGGTGTTGGTGCTGAACCACAGGCCGGGCTGAAGGCCATTCTGCCGGCAGGCGGCAATCCAGCGTTCGGGGCCCTCGGGCCAGTTTGGCTTGCGCCAGGTGCGGTAGCCGCCGTCGGGATCGAACCAGAACGCGTCCATCATGTAGTAATCGAAATGCACGCCAAATTTTTTCAAGCGCACGATTTCGTTCAGTTCTTTCATGGCCAATTGTTCTGTGAGGGGAATGTTGTCGGAGAGTTCATCGTAGGCGGACCAATCGTTGTAGACCCACACAGGGTCGCGCAGGAGAGTTTCGCCGAGTTTAGAAGGATCCCAAGCCGAAGCTAAGCTGAGGGATGGAGTTTGAGATTTGCTCTGACCGCGAGCCGGAGATGCAAACGCCGCAAAACTGCCGAGAAAGAGAAGGGACATTCGCCAGATTCTGTTGCATCCTGGATTTCTCATTGCCCATCCTTCGTCAGCGTAATCATGAATCTCTTGGCGGTGCGTTTGGACTATCGCTTGGAAAAGGTCGCGCCCGGCCAATCATCGGTGCGAAATGGCGAAGCAGGCAAGCCGCCGCGGTTAAAAAGATTGCATTCTGGACTATCGGCCCAAGCATAGCGGACGGCGATAGGCGCGTCGACCTCGGGACTTGAAACTACAACGGATTCGCCTTCGATGCGGGCTGCGGCACGATGGAATTTCCTGTCCGCACCGGCAATGGTGAAACCTTGCAGGGTTTCCCCCTTCGCTTGCAGGCCACTGCCAACTTGCGAGAAGGCGATCCGAATTCCCTTTCCTTCCACACGCATGCTTTCATAGAGTGGCCCCGAGTAGACGAGTTTTAACCCGAAGGTGGTGCCTAGGGCCCAGAGAGCGAGGCGATCGCCGACCTCCTCCTTGCGCGGAGGATGCAAATTACCGGCTTCGCCCACGTCAATGGTTACCGCCATGCCGGTGTTTGGAACCGTCTTCGAGGTGAGGAGTTGTGCTTCGCGGAGTTCCGCCCACCAGGAATCCGCGAATTCTTCGCTGTGGCCCTGGTTCGGGAGTTGCACGATCAGGAAGGGAAAATCGCCTTCGTTCCAACCCGAGCGCCAGCCTCGAATCATTGCCGGTAAAAGCGAGCGATATTGAAAGGCGCGGTCTGTATTGCTCTCGCCCTGATACCAGATAGCGCCGCGAATCCGGTACTCCATGAGGGGAGCAATCATGGCATCGTAAAGGCCGGACGGGGGACGGTTCGTGTCACCAAGATCGGTCCTGGTGGAGATGGAAAATCCCGTGAGCTGCTGCAAAGTCAGCTTCTGCTGAACGCCCCAGCCTTGCTGTTTGAGATCCTTGAACCAGATGGTGATCTCTTTCCATTCCGGCGTGGCCTTGGCGAGAGTGGCGCCGTAATTGTCCCAATCGGAAATGGTCGGCTGCAGCGTCTGAAAGAGAAACGAGCCATTACCGCGCACCCAGAAACGCACCCCGGCATACGGAGTGAGATCTGCGGGAGTGCCATCCGCATGGAGCATGACTTCCCAAAGGGAATCATCCGCGCCCGTCTGGGCACCGGAAATTCTCGCGGCAAAGCCTTCGCCGCCTCGACCGGGCGCAACCAATTCGAAGGCGGCCTCCGGAGCCTCCTTCCAGGAATAGGTCCACGTGCCGCCGGTGTACACACGAGAGGAACCTTGGTCAAAGGTGCTGAACGAAACAGGTGGTGAATCGGGATTTGCAGGAAGCAGTTGAAAATCATCGAATTCGAGGGAGAAATGACGCGGAGCAGCGGCGAAGGCCTTTTCGTCGGCGGGCGCGGATTCCCATCTCGACTCGATCGGTTGCAGGACAGGATCGCGGCGCAAAGATTCGGAGTCGGTCCATTCTTCGGCTTGCGTGCCAGGCCATGCGCTCAAAATGATGCCTACAGGAACACCTAGACTGCGGCGCAAATCCCGTCCGAAGAAAAAGGCCACGGCAGAGAAATTCCTGGCGGTATCTTCGTTCGAAGGTTCCCAGGCCGCCGGGAGGGTATCACTCTGGGCTGCAATCGCAATTCGTTTCGGTACTGTGAAGAACCGCAATTCAGGATCATCCGCCCTGGAAATTGCCAGAGCGCCTGTGGCCGCACTCGCAAGGGCATAGGTCATATTGGATTGGCCGGAAGCCACCCAGACTTCGCCAATCACAACATCATTCAGGCGCAGGGTTTTCTTACCGCGAACCTCGAGGACGAATGGTCCACCGGCAGAGAAGGGAGGCAGAGAAACGCTCCAGCGGCCATCGGCGTTCGCAGTGGCATGCCGCGCGACACCCGCTAAAGTCACTTCGATCGGTTCGCTTGGGTCGCCCCAGCCCCAGATGCGCAGCTCGGCGTCGCGTTGCAAAACCATATGGTCGCTGAACAGGTGGGGCAATCGGGGTTCGGCACGGAGGGCTGCGGAAAGAATGCCGGTCAGAAGCACGGCGAGCGCGTGAGAGAGCATTCGTCTTCGAAACCGGCGGCTGGAAGAACTTGGGTTCGTCAAAGGCGGTCTCCGGTTTCAGTCGTGGAAGAACGAAAAGCCGAGCGATCGGAACCGATGGTGTTGGCGCGCATAGTGGTGAATGGCAACTCGATGATTCTATGGCCTCCCTTGGAGAGAAACAACCTGCGAACAACGTGCGGGAAGGAGTGAACATTGAAACCGAGCTCATAAGTGGGATAGACTCTATGCGGTTATTTTCTTGAAATAGCTGGGAATGCTCTAAATTTGGTGATTTTCGGATGCATTTCCTTTGAAAACATATAGAATGAAAAAGCGCTTTGACTGTACGCAAGGAACGCGCTCAGCCCGCGACTGACCGAGGGGCGCATTCCAAGGAGTCTTCCATGAGTTCTCGGCCCTTTGTCATCCATTCCAAACATCTTGCCGAAGGCCAATCGGGCGAGTTGCTGCGGTTTTCCCGCGAGAGCGTGCAGTGGGAATGGATGAGTATGTATGCGCGGCGATTAAACCCGGGCGAAATTTATGAAACTGCCACGCAAGGGGAAGAAGCCGCATTCGTGATCTTGGGGGGGCGGTGCAGAGCGGATTGGGGAGAGGGCCAACAAGCGATTGGCGGCCGGAAAAATGTGTTTGATGGATTACCGTACTGCCTGTACCTGCCGAGCGGCCATTCGGTGAAGTTCCAAGCGGAGACGGTGTGCGAGATTGCAGAATGCCGGGTGCCGTCGGAGGCGAAACTTGAGCCGCGGCTGATAGCGCCAAA
>Ga0181526_10002828_pt1 | contig 14666 bp, 12 predicted proteins | sample PEATcosm2014_Bin_35_FD_119750 | JGI IMG/M metagenome (GOLD analysis project Ga0181526, IMG submission 119750) | Peatland microbial communities from MTU Mesocosm Facility, Houghton, MI, USA - PEATcosm2014_Bin06_30_metaG | ecosystem: Environmental > Terrestrial > Soil > Wetlands > Peat | place...
TTCCCCAAACGACTCTGTGCGTAAGTTCAATACCTGAGCTACTTTGCAGCGGAACGCCATCCTCTAAGCTCTTCACGATCAGGACTTTGTGACCAGAGTCCGGGGGGGAGGGCATCCCTCCTCCGCCCGTGCGAGGATGGCCGGACAAGCCGGATAGATTGGATCGGACAGAACTGGATCGGACACGGCTGAAAGGCGCTGGGAATCTCAGGTGACCTCCGGGAGCCTTGCGCACGGACATGGATCTGCTGGGATGCTATAAAGAAATGCCATGAATCCCAGCGATCCCGGCGGCCTTGAAGGCGAAGTAGGGGAACTGCGCGCGCGTGTGCAGCGGCTTGAGGAAGCACTTTACCGGCAGGGAATTCTTTCTGAACGATGGCAGGCGAACCCGCCCACCGAGGAGCATTCGCCCGTTGTTGCGGCACCGACCGTGCCGGTTTCCGTACCCTTTGCGAGCGCGGGTCCGGTGATTACCGGGGCGGTTTCGCCTGCTCCCGCGGTTTCCGCTCCGGGTCATGCGCCGAACTTCGGTTATCTTCAATCGGAATCGACGAAGCCCGAGCGGTCGCTTGAGAGCCGCATTGGCTCGCAATGGTTCAATCGCATCGGCATTCTCGCCGTGCTCATCGGCATGGCCTGGTTTCTCAAGCTGGCCATCGACAATCATTGGATCGGCCCCCTGGGCCGCGTCCTGATCGGATTGATTGCGGGCGCCGCGCTCATCGCCTGGTCTGAGCGCTTTCGCGCCCACGGTTACGCTGCGTTTTCTTATTCGCTCAAATCTGTCGGCAGCGGCGTTCTCTATCTGTCGTTATGGGCTGCGTTTTCTCTCTTTCATCTGATTCCAGGATCGGTCGCTTTCTCGGCCATGATTGCGGTCACGGCTTTCAACGGATTTCTTTCGTGGGTGCAGGATTCCGAATTGCTGGCTCTCTACGCCATCGCGGGCGGCTTCGGTACGCCGTTGCTGGTCTCGACTGGCGAAAATCATGAGATCGCGTTATTCAGCTACATGCTGCTGCTGAATCTCACGGCGCTGATCCTGGTTGCGCTGCGGCCGTGGTCGCGTCTGCTCTTCGGAGCCTTTGCTGGAACCGTCTTCTATTCGGTCGGATGGAGCTCCACATTTTATTCAGCCGATCAGATCGGGACGACTGCATTCTTCTTTGGGTGTTTCTTCCTCCTGTTTGCTCTCGCGCCACGTATTGTGTGCATCGATCAGAGATACGGCACGACCGATGAAGCGGTGAATACGTCGACCTGGGACAAGCTGGCGACTATTCTTCTTCCGATCCTGAATGCGTCGCTCGGATTTCTAGCGTTCTACAGTCTGCTCGAGTCGAAACACCTGGAATCGGCTGAGCCGTGGCTTGCCGTTGTCTTCGCCGGCTTTTATCTATTGCTGCTTCGGCTGCCTGCGAGCGGACGTTGGCGGCCGAGCCCTGTCCTGGTTTCTGAACTGCACCTTGCCGCCGCCGTCGTGTTCCTCACGATTGCCATCCCGCTGAAGGCCTCGGGCCGCTGGCTCACCATCGGCTGGTTCGCGGAAGGCGCTGCGTTGCTGTGGGTAGGGAGCCGCACTCGCTCGACGCTTCTCCGCGTGCTCGCGCTTTTTTGCCTGGCGCTTGCGCTGGTGGCACTGCTGACGGTGAACCCAACAACTTCAAACACGCCGATTTTCAATGCGCGCTTCGCAACCTATCTCGTCGGCATCGCGGCTTTTGCTTTTGCGGCCTGGATTGCGCAACGATTTTCGACCGAACAGCACGACGTCACGTTCCCGTGGGCCAGCATTGCCGCGTTGGCAGTGCTCATTGTGAATGGCCTCATTCTCCTCGCACTCGCCCTGGAGATTCACGCTTATTGGTGGGGGCAGCCTTGGCGTGGGCAATACGGGCTCTACGGCGCCTATCGCATGTACGCCCAGTTCAGTTACTCCGCGCTCTTCATGGTGTTCGGGGCCGTATTGCTTGGGCTGGGTTTCTCGCGGAATTCAGCCTTCCTGCGCTGGCAGGCGCTGGTGCTGCTTGCATTGTCGATTGGAAAAGTCTTCCTGGTGGACGTGAGCGAACTTAGCCAGGGTTATCGCATCCTCAGTTTCCTCGGCCTGGGCGCATTGCTGCTCGGCGTTAGTTTCATCTACCAACGCGATTGGTTCAACCTGCGCGGCGGCAAAGGACAGATCGAGTGAAGTGGCTTGCTGCTTTTCTTCTGATCGCTGCGGCTGCCGATCCAACGCCGGAGATCCGGTACTTCCAGTACCAGCGGTCTGTGCAGCCTTCGTCCGGCGCATCCGGGCAGACCTGCGCTGTGCTCGATACCCAGACCTTCGTCCATGCATCTCCGGAGTTGGCCGATTTGCGTCTCTACCGAGATGCGTCGGAAGTCCCCTATGTCATCCACAGCGCGGTGCAGCATCTACCGGCTCCGCGGCCGATTGCACCTCTCAACCTTGGTCGGCGCAAGGGCAAGACAGTCTTCGACGCGGACATGCCGGAAGGGGAATACAGCGATCTGCAACTCAATGTGAGCGGGCAGAATTTTCTAGCGACCGTGACCGTGTCTGGCAGTCAGAGTGAAACGGGCGCAGCAACTCGAATCGGTTCTTACACGATTTTCGATTTCACAGGTCAGAGACTTGGCCGCAGCACAGTTCTCCACCTGCCCAAATCCAATTTTCGCGTTCTGCACTTTGAAATTGACGGACCTATCGAGCCGGATCACGTCGAGGGTATTTCCGCGGCGACTGCGCCCGCGAGCGAACCAAAATACCTCACAGTCAGCGACGCAATTCGTTTTGCGCAAAAGGGGCACGACTCGGTAGCGGAAGTCGCGGTTCCCGCACACGTGCCGGTCGATCGCATTGTCTTTGTGCCGCCGGCGGAGCCCGTCAACTTCAGCCGGGACGTGAGCATTGATGTGGCAGAGATCCCGTCGGAGAAAAACGAGACAGCTGAGCGATTGCCTGCGCCAATCTCCGGCTATGGCAACCTGCTGCGCATTCATCGCGTGCAGGGGCATGCCATCAACGAAGAGCGACTGGTCTTGGATCCGCCGCAAGTATTTTTGGGCGCTTCGGCGAAATGGACGATCACTGTCGTCAACGGCGACGACGCTCCCATTCGCTTCACAAGCGTTCGGCTCGAAATGGTTCAGCGCAATCTGTGTCTTGAGGCTACCGCTAACGCGAGTTACGTCCTCTATTATGGCGATAAGGCGCTCGTTTCCCCGCGCTACGACTACTCTGCATGGTTCGCTCCGCAGGCGAATGCGCCCGTGGCCACGCTTGGGCCGGAGAAGATCAATGGGGGTTACGAGCAGCGTCCCGACCAACGGCCCTTCACTGAAAAGCATCCTGCATTGCTTTGGTTGGCGCTTATCGTGGTGATCCTGCTGTTGGGCCTCATTGCAGTTCGTTCAGCGAAGCGCGTGGAACCGCCCGCGCAAATGCCGTAGCATAATTGGGACAGTCCCAACATTTCGGACAATACCGGCCCCGAGGTCACATATGAGCGATGCAGTTGTCAGTCCTGAATTGACGGCCGAGCAGATTTCCAAGCTCACGCGCGAAACGAACTATGGCACGTGGCGCTTTCAGAAGACCTGGAAGCCGCTGTATATCGCCGATGCCGAAGGCTGCTGGATCACGGATGGCGCAGGCAAGCGCTATCTCGATTTCAGTGCGCAGCTGATGTGCGTCAACCTTGGCCACAAGAATCCGCGCGTGGTGGAGGCAATTGCCGAGCAGGCACGTGAGTTGGCCTATGTTGCGCCGGGCTATGCGACTGCAGCACGCGCGAAGTTGAGCGCCAAGCTTCTCGAAGTCCTGCCTGCGGGGCTCGAAAAATTCTTCTTTGCCACGAGCGGTACCGAGGCCAACGAGGCTGCCTTCAAAATTGCCCGCATGTTTACCGGTAAGACGAAGATCATCTCCCGCTATCGCTCGTACCACGGTTCGACGATGGGTTCGATTGCGGCCACGGGCGATCCGCGCCGGTGGGCGATGGAGCCGGCGGGAAAGGGTGCCGGCGTTGTCTTTGCGCCGGAGACGAACTGCTACGACTGCCCCATCAAGCATACCTATCCCGGCTGCAACATCGCCTGCGCCGACTACATCGAGCACATGATCAAGAACGAGAGCGACGTTGCTGCAATCATTCTCGAGCCGGTGGTGGGAACGAACGGCGTGCTCATTCCTCCGCCAGAATATTTTCCCCGCCTGCGGGAGATCTGCGATCGCCATGGCGTGTTGATGATTGCCGATGAGGTGATGGCAGGGTGGGGGCGCACCGGCAAGTGGTTCGCGGTCGATCATTGGGGTGTGAAGCCCGACATCCTGGTCACGGCCAAGGGGATCACTTCGGCGTATGTACCACTGGGCCTTTGCGCCACGACGAAGAAGATTGCCGATTATTTTGAGGAACATTATTTTTCGCACGGCCACACCTATGAGGCCCATCCGATCACGCTGGGACCGGCTGTGGCGACCATTGAAGAGATGCAGAGGCTGAGGCTGGTGGAGCGTGCGGCTGAGCTGGAGCCTTATGTCCGCGAAAAGCTCGAGGCGCTCAAGGCGAAGCATCCCTCGATCGGCGATGTCCGTGGGTTGGGGCTTTTCTTCGCGGTCGAGCTGGTGAAGAACCGAGTGACCAAGGAGCCCTTCAATACCATGCGGGACAAGGTCGAGGGCAAGCCACTTGTGGTCGATCAGATCGCGGCGAAGATGATGGCCGATGGGGTGGCGCAGCAGGCGTGGGTGAGCCATTTTGTGATTGCGCCGCCGCTGATTGTGACCAAGGAAGAACTCGATTTCGGTATCGCGGCTCTTGACAAGCACCTCGGTATCGCCGACGCGCTGGTGGCGTAGGATTGCCCCTCGATAACTGACAACTGATGGGACCTGCTCTAGTCGAACACGACTGTCTTGTTGCCGTAGCAGAGAATACGCCGGTCCAGGTGCCACCGGACGGCGCGTGACAGAACAAGCCGTTCGAGATCGCGGCCACGTGCAACCAGATCGTCGACCTGGTCGCGATGTGAGATTCGCGCCACGTCCTGCTCGATGATCGGACCGTCGTCGAGAACTTCAGTTACGTAATGGCTGGTTGCTCCAATGAGCTTGACGCCGCGCGCGTGGGCAGCGTGATACGGCCGCGCGCCGGTGAAGGCCGGCAAAAACGAGTGGTGCACATTGATGATGGCAGCCGGATAGTGCGCAACAAATTCCGGCGAAAGGATTTGCATATAGCGCGCGAGAACGACCAGGTCGACGGCGTTTCCTGCGAGCAGCTCTAGTTGCCGCGCTTCGGCTTCGGCGCGCGTTGCAGTGGTGAGCGGAATCAATTCGAATGGGATGCCATAGAAGCCGGCCAGATTCTCGACTGCGCGATGATTCGAGACGATGATTGGAATCTCGCAGTCGAGCTCTCCGGTGCGCCAACGGTGCAGCAGGTCGGCCATACAATGCAGGTACTGCGAACAAAAAAGCGCAATGCGCGGGCGCCTGGAAGTCGCGCTCAATTTCCAGCGCATGTCGAGTTCTGACGCCAGGGGAGCAAACGCTCGTTCGAATGCCGCGAGATCGAATCCGGAATTTCCGGCGCCGTTCAGGCCCCATTCGACGCGCATGAAGAACAGGCTCAACTCGTGGTCCTGGTGCTGGTCGGCATGCAGAATGTTCGCACCATGCTCGTAGAGCAGCCCGGCAACGCGCGCCACTAGTCCTTTGCGGTCGGGGCAATCGATGAGAAGAACGGCGGAATTTTTCATGCCCTTTCAGATTAAGCGATTGAGTTGCTCTTCGATACTCGACTTCTTGAGGCTCTTGCGCGTCCGAAACCAGCGATGTCAAAGAGTTGGAGCGCTGGTTTGTCTGGCTGCGCGTGCTGGGGCGTTCAGTCGCTGACGCAGACTATTGGCAAGGTCGGCCACAAGGCGCAGTTTGTCGGCGATCCCGATGGGCATTTCGCCTGCAGAGAGCGCCAATTGAGCAATCCGGCGACGGTCGTTTTCACTTCAGCCTCGATCGCTACGGTCGCGGCCTTGCGAGCGAGGGCCTGCTCGCGCTCGCGGCGATGCATGGCAGCGCAGATCTCCCGAATGAGTCTGGCTGCGCCAGAGAGAGCGAAGTTGATCTGCAGCGGAATGGCAAGTCCCGCGTGTTCCCAGATCGCCTCAGCGGCGGCGGGGTCGCACTGGGCCAGCGACTCGTCCAGAATGATCACACTGAACTCCTGTTTGCGCAGGGCCGCCAGTGCGGTCTTTCGCCCTTCCGCAACTTCGACGGCAACACCAATCTGCTCTGCCACAACCGCTGCACAGTTGCGCGCTCCTTCGATTCCCGTAACAATCAAAATGCTCATTTTTTACTCCTTGTTGGCGTTTGAGGCCGCAGTTCGCCTCGGGTTGTCGATCGTCGCAATGCAGCGAGAATTGCGACGGAGATTCGTTTTCCGCATGAAGAGCCGCTCGGCCGAATTGCGCTACGCGGGTACCGCGTCGGAGATGCTGTACTCTTTCAGCTTGCGGTACAAAGTGGTTTTGCCGATGCCAAGGAGTTTTGCCGCCTTCAGTTTGTCTCCATCCAGTACGCGAATGGCGTCGAGAATTGCCTGACGTTCGAGCTCGGCGATGGACTTGACCTGGACCTTGGCGCTGGGCTCTTCCGCTTTTCCGGGCGCTACTAATGCGCGGAGCGCCGCGAGCCCTTCCTGCTTCAATTGCGTGGGAAGATCGCCGAGGGCGACGACTCCGCAGGTTGAGAAAGCACAACCGTGCTCCAGGGCGTTCTCGAGTTCGCGCACGTTTCCGGGCCATTCGTGCTGCATCATCGTGCGCAAAGCATCGTCGCTCAGCGTGTACTTTTTCCCGTTCTGGCGGCTAATGCGTTCGAGGAAATGAGCAGTGAGGGGCAGGATGTCTTCGCGGCGCGTGCGCAAGGCGGGCAATCGGAGATTGACGACGTTGAGCCGGTAAAAGAGATCCTTGCGGAAGGTTCCGTTTTCAACCATGGCTGTCAGATCCTTGTTCGTAGCGGCCAGAATGCGCGCTTTAATTGGAACGGTATGATTTGCCCCAACGGGCCGGACCTTTTTTTCCTGCAGGGCGCGGAGAAGCTTGGCCTGCAGATCGAGTGGAAGCTCGCCAATCTCGTCGAGGAAGACGGTTCCGGCTTCCGCTGATACCAGAAGACCGTCTTTGGAGCGATTAGCTCCCGTAAAGGCACCCTTGATGTGTCCGAAGAGCTCGCTCTCGATCAATGTGGGCACGAGCGAGCCGCAGTCGACCGGCAGGAATGGCTTTTCGGAGTTTGGTCCGCTGTTATGAATGGTTCGGGCGACCAACTCCTTGCCGGTCCCACTCTTGCCCAGGATCAGCACGGGATGAGTGCTTTCGGCGACCTTGGAGAGAATGCGGTAGAGCTTCTCCATTGCTACCGAATGGCCAATCATGGAGCCGAATCCCGAGGTCGGGCGCAAGCCCTCGCGTAACGTTCGTGCACCGGCGAGCGAAGCAAAAGTCGCAGCGGCGCGTTCGAGGACAGTCGAAAGCTCGCCCACCGCGAACTGTTTCACTAAGTAGTCCGATGCTCCGAGACGCATCGCGTCAATAATGGAATTCAAGGTTGCTGAAGTCGTCATGCCGATGATGACCACTTGTGGGCAAAGCATGCGGATCTCAGAGACGAGCTCCAGACACTCGGCGTCGCCCGGAGGCACATTTAATAGAAGAATGTCGACGAGGTGCCGGCAGGCAAGTGTCCGCGCCGCTTGCCGGTCGCTGGTGCTTTCGGCGGCATAACCGAGAGCCCTGGCAACCTCTTCGCATGCGCTGCGGATGGTTGTATTGTCATCGACGACGAGTACACGTACCTTCAACGAGGGTTCGGTCAATTTAGGTGTAGGGTCCATTACTCTTGAATAAATAACTGTTTGAAGCATTGTATGTGCCCTTCTGGTCGTTGGTATGTGGGATTGATCACCGATCATCGATGCTGTTTCGACTGGGGCTCTTATCAACCGCGTACGGGCAGTTCGATTTGGAAACAGGCGCCGCGAGGGTCGCGGTTGGCAGCGCGAATCTGTCCTCCTGCGGACTCGGCAATCGATCGTGTGATGGAGAGGCCGAGGCCACGATGCTCAGCTTGCCAGCTCTGGCCCGCACATCCAGTTTTCGACCGGGTTGTGTAGCCGGTTTCGAAGATTCTTTCAAGCGCTTGGGGGGAGATTCCAACCCCGTTGTCCTCAAAGTTCAAGAGGAGTCTTTTTTCCTGCGCGGGACCCGATCGGCACTCGCGAAGGATGAGCTGAATTCTTCCGCCGTCCGGCATTGCATCAACCGCATTCTTTACGAGGTTGACGAGTACGCGCGTCAGGTCTTGACTGTTGAGGCGCACCGGCAGTGCACCACCTACGATGTCTAGAGTCAGGTTGATGGCTGGGCCGGCGAGAGCAGCCAGCAGGTTTCGATTGGTTTGCAGTTCCCAGGCAAGATCGCCAATGAGTTTGGGCGGCATCTCCTCCCAGTATTTCGCGGCCTTCGAATTGTTGGCTGCTGTCGTCGGTAAGAGCCGCGCGAAATCCATTTGTGCAGGATTGCCGTCGGGCGTCGTGGTTGTCTTTTGTCTGCCTCCCAAATCCGCCAACCGATCGACAAGCCGCCGGCTCGCCGCAGCCACTATTCTCAAGTCACTTCCATAGTGTTGATGAGTCGCCGAGAGCACACCCGGCTCGCTCAGAAGGTCGCAATAGAGACCGAGGGCAGCGACCATATTCCGTGCTTCATGCGCCACTTCTGCCAGGTTTGTGTCTGCAATGGCTTGCGGGTTGAACACGGTCAACGGTGCTTCCTCGTGGATAGTTTCTCTTGCTCCGAATGTCGATTTATTTTCCATCTGCAAACTCACCCCTTCTTGGTTCGTCTTGGTCTGCGACGATGCTCCGGGTTTCGAATACCGTGCAGTTTTTTTGATTTCCGCTCTGGCAATCTTCCAGTGAAATCTGTCCTCTTCTAATACACGCGGCGTGCCAAAGTAGGACGGTTTGGTATGTAGCTGAAGTTGTGAGGATTAGAACGGTGGGATGAAAATTGGCGGTCGTTTCGGAATCGACGAGGGGTTTCAAATTGGGAACCGGAAAGCCGGTTCGGCGCGTCGGGTTCTTTAGATTCAAAGCGTTATCGGCATTCCCAAATTCGAGCGCAAAGATCGGCAGATTCCCACTGCGGAACGAGATCGGTGTTGCGCCGAATGCTGCTTTAACCGAACTACGAGCTTTCTCCGTCCCGTACAATCCCCCTATGCATTCGTCAGCTTCGACATCTTTCTTTCGTCCCGGTGGCCGGAAGCCCAAGCAGCTGCGTCCTCTCACACTCACCCCGGGATTTGTGCAGACCGCGGAGGGTTCAGTGCTGGTTTCGCTCGGCAATACGCGGGTCCTGACCAATGCGACGATCGAGCCCGGGGTTCCGGGGTGGCTGCGCAACTCCGGCCGCGGCTGGGTTACGGCGGAATATGCGATGCTGCCTCGCTCGACTGTGAGCCGTACGCCGCGCGAAAGTGAGCGTGGCAAAATCGGAGGACGCACGCATGAAATCCAACGGCTGATTGGCCGGAGCTTACGCTCAGTCGTCGACATGCAGGCACTCGGGGAGCGGACGGTGATCCTCGATTGCGATGTCATTCAGGCGGATGGAGGCACACGCACTGCGGCGATCACGGGTGCAGCGGTGGCGCTGGCCATCGCACTCAATGCACTGGTGACGGCCGGGGCGCTGAAGCAATCGCCCATGAAGCAACTGGTCGCGGCGACGTCAGTGGGGATTGTGGGCGGCACGATGCTGCTCGACCTCTGCTATGAGGAGGACTCGCAGGCGGAAGTGGATATGAACGTGGTGATGACGGCGGATGGCGGGCTGGTGGAAACGCAGGCGACGGCGGAGAAGGGAAGTTTTTCTCGCAGCGAACTGAACGGGCTTGTTGATCTGGCTGAAGCGGGATTGAAGGATATATTTGCGGCGCAGCGTGCAGTGCTGGGAGCCTAGCGCGCATCAGGAACGCTACGCGCATGAAGCTGCCGGTAACGAATGCGCGCGGCACTCGACTATGATCGATCCGCTGTAGTCTCTAACGTTACCGCGGCGGCGTATCATGAGGCGCCCGGCTCACCTTACACGATCACCCAGCCGCTGTCTCTTGCTGTTCAACCGCGCTGATGTGAAACGAAGCTGGATCCCGGCGGTTCCATCGGGCCGCCGGAATGCTTCACACGGGTTGAGGCGTTCAGTATTGGGAGATGAGGTCGGTATACGATGCGTTCATTGCGTGGCATTGCCCGACTGCATGTCCAAATTCATTTTCAGAAACGTCCATTACGTATCCGGAGATTGGTCCTATAGTGACGCGGGACCCAGCACTGCTGCCTCGGTACTGATGTTCCTGGTCATTGGCTTCCCAACGCCATTTCAATTCAAGGCAAGCCTGCTGCCGCTGAAGGATGACATGGGTCAATGCGGCCATCTGGTGCCGTTCTGCCTGGCAGCGTAGCGCAAACTCCGTTCCGCAGGCAAGCAGGGCCGCGATAACAAAGAGGGTTATCGCTTCGGAATACTTTTTAAGCCAATGCAACAGTAGCTCCACGGCGAAAAATCAGGATGATTGTGTGAAGTCAGTATACCGCGAATCCAGTATTTCTCGGCTCCGTTGGGGTTCCCGGCGCGTTGAATCTCCCCCATCCCAATGGAGTTTCAGTTACCTCTGCGGATCGCAAATCCCTAGTTCGCGGAAACAATGGGCAACTCGATGCTGCTGGCTGCGCCGGGCGTGTGATAGATGCGCTGCGTAGCTTTCTTGTAGTCCTCCGGTTTACTCCAGAAAATACTTGGCACGAAGGTCTGAGGGTTGCGGTCGTAGAGCGGAAACCAGCTGGATTGGACCTGCACCATGATGCGATAGCCAGGCAGGAAGACGTGATTCGCAGGAGGCAGTGCGAAGCGGTACGGGAGCGGCTTGCCGGGCTCGATGGCTTTGGGCGCAGAGAAGCTCTCGCGATAGCGGCCGCGGAAGATGTCCATGGCGACAGGAAGTTGGTAACCGCCCATTTCGGTGTGATCGGCGACCTGATCGGGAAAGACGTCGATCAGCTTGACGACCCAGTCGGAGTCAGTGCCGCTGGTGGAGGCGACGAGATTTGCGATCGGTTGGCAGTGATGTGGATCGGCTCGGTGAGCACATCGGAGGTGTAGGTGAGCACATCTGTGCGGCCCGAGGCTACGCGCTGGTCGTCGACAAGCCACTCGGGCCAGGTGAGTGGCGGATCGTAGCCGATGGGCTGGCTAGGACGGGCGCGGTAAGGTACGGGGTGGGCGGGGTCAGAGACGTATGAGTCAGAATCAGCAGAGCTAGCGGCGTTCGCAGTGCTCGCTCCAGGTGGCGCAAAAGCGAGCCTAAATCCCGGCTCGAGATAGAGCGGCTTGGTTGCTGGCGCGACCGGCCATACTTACAGATTCTGCCAGCGGTTGATGCCCGTTTCGAAGACGGTGATCGGCGCGACGTTGTCTGCCGGGGCATCGTCCTTGAGGTAGTGGTCAAGAAACGGCCGCAGGACGTTCTGGCGGAACCATGTGCCGGTGTCGGAGCCGAAACGGATCGCGCCGAGCGATGCGGCATCTTCGATCTCCTGGCCGTGGTGCCACGGTCCAAGGACCATGAAGACCTTGTCGTTGTTCATGTCGAGAGGCTTGATGGCCTTGTACACAGCGGGCGCGCCATAGATGTCTTCCTGGTCCCATAGGCTGTGTACCAGCATGATGGGTACCTTGATTCCTTCGCGCTTGAAGTCGTCGGCCAGAACTTTGTCGACAGCCTGATCGCTCCAAAACGAATCGTAGGCCGGGTGTCCGAGGATTTTTTTCCAGAAGCCCATTTGCTCCAGGCCATGTTCGCGGCCCAGTTCGCCTGCGGAGACGGCGCTCATGTACTCGTCGTAGTCGTCGAAGTGCGCGGTCCACCATTTCGCGTTGGCGTTGTTGTCGCGTGTGCCTTCCTGCTCGTAGATGTAAGGCATGTTCTGCTCGCGGAAAGCACCATTGTGGAACCAGTCGTCGCCCATCCATCCATCGACCATGGGGTTCATGGGTACGGCCACTTTGAGCGCGGGATGCGGATTGACGAGCGCCATCAAGGGCAGGAACCCGTCGTAGGAGATGCCGAGAATGCCAACCTTGCCGTTGGTCTCGGGGATATTTTTGACGAGCCAGTCGATGGTGTCGTACGTATCAGTGGCTTCGTCTACGGGAGTGGGGTTCAACGGGCCGTGGATGGGGCGGTTCATCACGTAGTCGCCCTCGGAACCGTATTTACCGCGAATGTCCTCGACAACGCGAATGTAGCCGCCTTCAACAATGACATCGGTCGCGTTGTCGTATCCGTAAAGAGCCGGCCCGAGGTGCGCGCTGGGGACGTGCGTAGTGAGCTGGTCGGCGCTGTAGGGGGTGCGCGTGAGCAGGATTGGCGCGTGCTGTGCACCTTTGGGTACAAGGATGACAGTATGCAGCCGGACGCCGTCGCGCATCGGGATCATGGCCTCGCGCCGCGCATAGTCGAAGCCTGTCGTTGCGGGCTGCAGCTCCCGCGGTGTCTCGGTGGGGTAGTTGGGATATTGAGGCGTGGCGGGCTCGTTCTGCGCGAGGGCGGCGAGACACGATGCGGCAAGGAACAATGTGGCGAAGGCAAGGACGGCGACAGCAGCGCGGAAGCTGTGCATGCGGAGGAACCTTTCGGGATAGAACGGATGGTTGCATTTGCAGAGTAACGCTCCTCGGTACGATGGACAAAGCGCTTTGCTGTGCGGCAAGCCTGGTTCGGCGCAAACAATCACGCATCTTTTGGCACGCGCGGCGAATCACAACCAGCGGAAGGCCGTGCGGAAGCGCGGCCGGAATCTTCACGAGGAAAGGAAGCTCTGATGCCGAACGACGCAGTATTGCGCGAGCACCTGATCAGCCTGCTCACCGAGGGCAACGCCCACGCCACTTTCGATGCGGCCGTCAAGAATTTGCCTGAGGAACTGCGGGGTAAGCGGCCCAAAGGCGCCGAGCATTCTCCTTGGCAGATTCTGGAGCATTTGCGGATCGCGCAATGGGACATCCTGGAGTTTTCTCGAGACGCACAGCACAAGTCGCCAAAGTGGCCGGAGGAGTATTGGCCGAAGCGGCCCGCGCCCCCGGATGAGAAGGCGTGGGACAAGAGCGTGCGCGCCTTTCGCAAAGACCTGAAGGCGCTCTGCGCGTTGGTTGCGGACGAGAAGACGGATTTGTTTGGCAAAATTCCGCATGGAGATGGGCAAACGATCTTGCGCGAGGCACTGCTGACAGCGGATCACAACGCGTATCACGTTGGGCAGCTGGTGTTGGTGCGGAAACTGCTGGGCGCGTGGAAGTGAAAAGTCCAGTTTTCAGTGGTCAGTGATCAGTTAGGGCGTGACTTCTCTCCTTTTTGGGGAGTCGTTTTTCGCTGATGGCTGAAAACTGACTACTGACAACTCACTAGTGGAGGACCGCAGCCAAGAGGAGAGTGCCTGCGAGGCCTACGACGGAGAGGACCGTCTCAAGCACAGTCCAGGTGGCGAAGGTCTCCTTCATTTCCAAATTGAAGAAGGATTGAATCATCCAGAACCCGGGATCGTTGACTTGCGAAAAGACGAGCGAGCCCGTCCCGGTGGCTAGCACTAGCAACTCGGGGCGCACGCCTAAGTGGCTGACCATGGGTGCGAGCACGCCTGAGGCGACGGCCATGGCGACGGTCGCAGATCCCATAGACACACGCACCACTGCTGCGAGCAACCATGCCAGCAGCAGGGGTGGCATGTGTGCCTGCAATGCGAGCGATATGGTGGCTTGCGCGGCGCCGGAATCGCGCAGGATGCCGCTCAGTCCGCCTGCCGCAGCAAGGATCATGAGAACGTTGGCGATGGGCTCGAAGGATTCCGAGGTGAGTCGCCGCAGCAACTCGGTGCCGTGGTGGCGACCGGTCTGGATGCGTGGTCCCAGCGAGACGAGCGCTGCCAGCACGGCGATAAGGAGAGCCACGTCGGCGCTGCCAATGAAGTGGAGGCTGCGATTCACGAGACTGCCCGGAGTCGCGAGTGAGTCGGCCCAGCTACCCAGAAAGATCAGCGCGATCGGCAGCAGAATTGCGCACGCGGCGCGGATTGGTCCGGCTGGCGTGGGTAAAGGTTCACTTTTGCTTGGCGCCTCTTCGGTTTCCACCCTTTCCGAAGAAGGCATCGGAAAGGATGGGGCACGGGAGGGTTGAGTCGCAGGCCCGGCTTCACTCGGATTGGAGATTTCAAACAGTGTCGGCTCTTCGGAATCCTTGTAAGTGGCGATGCGCTTTTTCCAGAAGAAATGTGTCAGGACCCATTCGAGCACCGGGCCGGCCATGATGCCTGCAGGAATGCCGACCATGACGCCCCACACGATGGTGCGGCCGAGATCGGCATGATACTGCGTAGCCGCGAGCATCGCTGCCGGATGCGGCGGAATCGTACCGTGCACGATGGAAAGCCCGGCCAGCATCGGAAGACCAACGATGATCGGAGGGCGATGACTGCGCCGTGCTGCGGCGGCGATGATGGGCATCATCAGTACCAGGCCGACTTCGAAAA
>Ga0181526_10002830_pt1 | contig 14664 bp, 13 predicted proteins | sample PEATcosm2014_Bin_35_FD_119750 | JGI IMG/M metagenome (GOLD analysis project Ga0181526, IMG submission 119750) | Peatland microbial communities from MTU Mesocosm Facility, Houghton, MI, USA - PEATcosm2014_Bin06_30_metaG | ecosystem: Environmental > Terrestrial > Soil > Wetlands > Peat | place...
GGGTTGTCGTCGGTGACGAACACCAGATCGGCCAAACGCTGGGCGATGGCGCCCATCAAGGGCCGCTTGCCCTTGTCGCGGTCGCCGCCGCAGCCGAACACCAGCACCAGCCGGCCCCGCCCATGCGGGCGCAACGCCTTGAGCGCGGTTTCGAGCGCGTCGGGGCTGTGGGCGTAATCGACGATCACCTTCGCGCCCGAGGAATGGGTGGCGACATCCTCCATCCGCCCCGGCGCGCCTCGGAGATTCCTCAAAGCGCCTAGCCCGACCTCGGCCTTTATCCCGGTTACGAGCGCCAATCCCAGCGCGCACAACGCGTTCATCGCCTGAAACCCGCCCAATAGAGGCAGATCGAGGCCGTGCCTCTGCCCCGCCAGGCTGATTTCGATGCCGATCCCGGCATCCTTGGGCTCGGCCCGGACGAGCCGCAGCTCGGCCCGCTCGGCCCGGCCATAAGTCACGGTCTTGATCCCGCGGCCCCGGCAAAGCTCGGCCAGCTCGACGCCTTCCCGCTGATCGATGGCGATCACGGCGGCGCCGTCCCGGGGCAACAGCTCGGCGAACAGCCGCGTCTTGGCGGTGAAATAGGCCGCCATGTCCGGGTGATAGTCGAGATGGTCGCGGGTCAGGTTGGTGAAGCCGGCGGCCGCCAACTTGACGCCGTCGAGGCGGAACTGGTCGAGGCCGTGGCTCGAGGCTTCGAGCGCCAGATGATCGACGCCCATCCCCGCCAGTTCCTGCAATTCCTTGTGCAGCTCGACCGGATCGGGGGTGGTGAGGCTGCCGGGTTTTTCGATCCCCGGTCCGACGATCCCGGTGGTGCCGAGGCTCGCCGCCTTCAGCCCGGCGCTTTGCCAGATCTGGCGCAGGAACGCCGCGACCGAGGTCTTGCCGTTGGTGCCGGTGACGGCGGCGACGGTGGCGGGCTGGGGCGCGTAATAGAGCGCCGCCATCAGCGCGAGGCATCGGCGCGGATTGGCGTCCACCACCACCGGCACCGGCAGCTCGACCGGCCGGTCGGCCAGCACGGCGCCGGCTCCGCGCTTCACCGCGTCGTCGAGAAAACGCCGCCCGTCGGCGCTGCGGCCGGAGAGGGCGGCGAACAGGTAACCGGGCTTCACCGCGCGCGAGTCAGACGTCAAACCGAGGATATCGGGGTCCCCCCGCGGCGCGATGTGACCCTGGCCCGAGGCGCCGCGCATGAGCTCAGTTAGCCGCAAGTGTCCGTCCCTGTGGGGGCAAGCCGACCACCAGAGAGCGGCGAATTTCGGGCGAATTCTCGTCAACAGGTTGAATTCCGACGAGCGGCGCCATGCGCTCGACGATGCGCCGCACCGCCGGCGCCGCCGTCAGGCCGCCGGTGGCGCCGCCGGCCTTGGCGCCGATATGCGGCTCGTCCAGGAGCGCCAGCACCAGGTAGCGCGGATCGTTGATCGGAAAGACGCCGAGGAAGGACGACACCAGGGCGTGGCGGGCATAACCGCCGTTTTCCACCTTCTCGGCGGTGCCGGTCTTGCCGCCGACCAGATATCCCGGCGCGTTGGCGAGCTTGCCGGTGCCCTGTTCGACCACCAGGCGCAGAAGCTTGCGCATCTCGAGCGAGGTCGCGGCCGACATCACCCGCTGGCCCTGGGGCGCCGCTCCGTCCGGCCGCTTCAGGATGGTGGCGGGATAGAGGATGCCGCCATTGGCCACCGCGCTCGCCGCGCTCGCCACCTGCAAGGGGCTGACGGAGATGCCGTGGCCGAAGGCGATGGTCATGGTGTTGATCGGCCGCCACGGATGCGGCATCAGCGGCGATGCCACCTCCGGCAGCTCGAAGCTGGGCTGGCGCAGCAATCCCAGGCGATCCAGGAAATCGCGCTGGCGGTCGGTGCCGGCATCGGCGGCCATGCGCGCCTCGCCGATGTTCGAGGAATACATGAAAATCTCGGGCACGGTGAGCCAGCGCTTCTGCGGATCGTCGTCGTGGATGGTGTAGCCCGCGACCTCGAGCGGCTTGGTCGCGTCGTAACGGCTGGCGAAGGTGCTGACGCCGTCGTCGAGCGCCATGGCGGTGGTGAAGATCTTGAACAGCGACCCGACCTCGTAGATGCCGAGCGTGGCGCGGTCGAACAGATCCTCGGGCTTGGCGCTGCCTGGATTGTTGGGGTCGAAATCGGGCAGCGAGACCAGCGCCAGCACCTCGCCCGAACGCACGTCCATGATGATGCCGGTGCCGCCGAGCGCGTTGAAATCGGCGATCTGGCGGGCGAGCTCGCTCTTGAGGATGTATTGCAGCCGCACGTCGATCGACAATTGCACCGGCGCGTCGCCGCTCTTCAGGCTGTCGTCGAGGCCGCGCTCGATGCCGGCGAGACCGCTATTGTCGAGCCCGGCGAAGCCCAGCACATGGGCGGCGAGACTGCCCTTGGGATAGACCCGCTTGCCCTCGGTCTGGAATTCGAGGCCGGGAATGCCGAGCTGGATGACCGCCATCTTCTGTTGCGGCGAAAGCTGGCGCGCCAGCCAGACGAAACCCTTGTCGGAGGAAAGCCGGGCGTAAAGCTCGTTCGCGTTGGTCTCGGGCAGCACGGAGGCGAGCTGCACCGCGGCGATGCCCTTATTCGGCACCTGCTTCGGCACGGCGAAGAGCGAGGAAGTATCGAGCGTGGTGGCGAGCAGCACGCCGTTGCGGTCGACGATGTCGGCGCGCGCGACATGGCTCGGGCCTGCCTGGCGGGCATGCGCCGTGCGCAAATCGCCGCTCTTGAAGCCCGCCACTTCGATGAGCCGTCCGGCGATCACCGCAAAGGCCAGCATGAACAGCGCGCCGGCGATCAGCAGCCTTGTGTGGCTGAGTTCGAGCGCGGCTTTCGCCGGACCTTCGGGCGAGGCATTGACGGCGCGGCCGGGGCGGAAATGGCGCGGCCGGCACGGATTGTCATGGCCGAGATTGAGCCGGTGGTTCATGGGGCCGCCTTGGCGAGCATCGGCGTGGGCGCGGATCCCGGCCGGAACGGAATATGGTCGATGCTGCTGATCTGCGCCGCGCCGACCGGCGACAGGTGAAGGAAGGTCTGGTTGAGGCGATCGAGCCGCTGCGGATCGGACAGCAGGCTCCACTCCGCGTTGAGGACGCGGTTCTCGTCGCGCGCGGCGGCGATGTCGTGATTCAGCTGCGTCAGCCGGTCCTCGAGCCGGCCGACCTCGTATTTGACCTGGAACATGGCATAGCCGGCGATCATCACCGCCAGCGTCCAAAGAATGGTGGTGAGTCGGATCATGCCGCCATCTCCCCGGAGGCGGGCCAAGCGGGCGCCGCCGTCCGCTCGGCGACGCGCAGCCGGGCCGAGCGCGCGCGGGGGTTGGCCGCGATCTCGGCCGCTTGGGGGGTGATGGGCTTGCGCGCGATCAGGCGGAAACTCGGTTCGCGATACTGCGTGGCGGGCAGGTGGCGCGAGGCGCGCGGGCTTTCGCCCGAGCGCGCGCGCAGGAAGGTCTTGACGCCGCGGTCCTCGAGCGAATGGAAGGAGATGACGGCCAGCCTGCCCATGGGCGCCAGCAGGCGTTCGGCGGCGTGGAGGCCGCGCTCCAGCTCGCCCAACTCGTCGTTCACGGCGATGCGCAGCGCCTGGAAGGTGCGGGTGGCGGCGTCGATGCCGCCCGCCTCGGGCACGGCGCGGCGCACCAGCTCGGCCAGTTCCAGGGTCCGGGAGATCGGCGCGCGCGCGCGCGCGGCCAGGATGGCGCGGGCGACGCGCCGGGCGAAGCGCTCCTCGCCATAGTCGCGGATGATGCGGGTCAGTTCCGCCTCGGGCAGATTGTTCACCAACTCGGCGGCGCTTTCGCCCCGGCTTTCCATGCGCATGTCGAGCGGCCCGTCGGCGCGGAAGGAAAATCCCCGCGCGGCCTGGTCGATCTGCATCGAGGACACGCCGAGATCGAAGGTCACTCCCATCACCGCGTCGATGCCGAGCGGCTTCAGATGCTGCTCCATCTCGGAAAAACGTCCCTCGATCAGCGTCAGCCGGTCGCGGTAGCGCCGCGCCAGTTCCGCGCCCTGCTTGACCGCCGCAGGATCGCGGTCGAAGGCGACGACGCGGCAGGATGCCGCTTCCAGCAGCGCCCGGCTGTAGCCGCCGGCGCCGAAGGTGCCGTCGAGATAAAGCGCGCCGTCGCGCGGGTTCAGCGCGGCGATCGCCTCGCCCAGCAGCACGGGAAGGTGCCCGGTGAATTTTTGGGCGTCATGGTTCATTTCGTCTCACGCGGCGGCAGGGTCAGCCCGCGCTCGCGGATGCGCGCGCGCATCTCTTCATGGTGGCGTTTGAAGCTTCCGCCCTCCCAGATCTGGAAGGTCGGGCCGGCGCCGACGAAGGTGGCGTTGTCGCCGATGCCGGCATGCTTGGCGAGGTCGGAGGGCAGCATGATGCGGCCCTCGCCGTCGAAGGCGAGCTGCCGCATGTCGGCGAGCAAGGTGGCGAGCGCCTCGCGCTCCTCCGACAGCTCGGGCAGGCTGTCGAGGCGGCGGCTCATCTCCTCGATGCGGTCGATACCGGCGGCTTCGATGGCGGGCAGCTTGACGGCGCGGTAGGCGACGATGCCGGCGGGACTCGCTTCCGCCAGCGCGGCGCGGAAGGCCGCCGGAACCGAGACGCGGCCCTTGCGGTCCACCTTGTTGAGATAGGTCGAAAGAAAAATCGCCACGGCCTGCTCCCGAAACGTGTCCCCCACGCTGTCGCCAGCGCCGACGTCCCGGAGCTGCGTGCCCGATGGGCGCGTGGCTCTCCTTTATGGGACTAAATGGGATAACATGGGATTTAATGGGCAGTCAAACTTTTTCCACGGTAAATCCGTGGGTTAGAGGGTATTTTGGGATCGAAAGCCTAAACTTTTAGGCAATAGACTTGGCCCCAATGGCTGGTGTCTTGGGACATTCAACGAATACTGTAGCTTGTCTATGGAAACATTTGAAGAACAAGGGAAAAATAGTGCCAGACGGCCTGTAAGCCGGGTTCTGTCCCCGCTTTCGCGGGTGATGACCATTCCTCTGGGACGTCCGTTACCGGACGCCTCGCGCGACCGACCCGGACGGCGGCGGCGGAAACTCGCCCGGCCCCTTCGCGCCCAAAGGCGCTCGGAACCTGCCGTCCCTACTTGGTCTTGCTCCCGGTGGGGTTTGCCCTGCCACCGCCGTTACCGGCGGCGCGGTGCGCTCTTACCGCACCATTTCACCCTTGCCGCCCACCCCTTGCGGGGAAGGTTTGGCGGTATGTTTCTGTGGCACTGTCCCTGGGGTCGCCCCCGCCGGACGTTATCCGGCACCGTGTTTCCGTGGAGCCCGGACTTTCCTCCCCCCGAATGAACGGAGGGCGGCCATCCGGCCGTCTGGCGGGGACATAAGATGGGGATCGGGCGCCTAAGTCAAACCGCGTCTTTTAGGTTTCGCTTCGCACGTCATGTGCTACGCGGGCCTTTAGGTTTTGCTTCGCACGTCGGGTGTTACACCCTTTTAATTTAGCTTCGCACGTCATGTGCTACGCGGTGCGGGCGACGATGGCAGCGCGGCGTTGGGTTTCGTCGTCGGGCGCGCCGTCGCAATGCGCCGGGCGGAAATGGAGCTGGAAGGCGCGCACAACCTCGGCGAAGGAATCATCGGGCACGTCAAGCTCGGGACAGGCATAGCCGAAGGCGATCAGATTCCGTCTCAGTTCGGCCACGCCGCCCGATGGCGCTGGCGATCTCGCGCCGAAATCGGGCCAGAGGCCGACGCCCGCCTTGGCCAGGCGTTGCCAATCGAACAACTCGCCCGGATCGTCCTTGCGCCCCGGCGCCACGTCGGAATGGCCGAGCACATGGCGCGCCGGGATGTTGTGGCGCTTGAGGATGTCGCGGCCCAATTCTTCCAGCGCCGCCATCTGCCGCTCCGGGAACGGCCGATAGCCCCATTCATGGCCGGGATTGACCAGCTCGATGCCGATCGACGCGCCGTTGATGTCGCCGCGCCCGCGCCAGCTCGACACCCCGGCATGCCAGGCGCGCTTGTCCTCGGCCACCAGGCGGAACACCGACCCGTCCTCGTCGATCAGGTAATGGGCGCTGACCCGGGATTCGGGCACGGTCAGCCGCGCCAGCGCTTCCTCGGCGTTCTTCATGCCGGTGTAGTGCAGGATCAACATGTCCACCCCGCCGTTGCGGGCGTCGAAATTGGGCGAGTGGCGATGCTTGAGTCGCATGGCGAACGGCGCCGAGCCTAGCGGAAAGCATGGGACCGGCCAATGAGTCATAAGCCGGCCATAGCCAGCCGTCATTGCGAGGCCGCAAAGCGGCCGAAGCAATCCAGCGGCCAAGCCGTCCTTTCTGGATTGCTTCGCCTCCGGCTCGCAATGACGACAAGGTATGTTCTGGCAGCCTTGCGCGGCATCGCGCGGCCTGATTTGATCGGCTTTTCAAGGAGAAACGCCATGACCTTCACCCTCGGCTGGGTTCTGTTCGTCCTCGGCACCGCCGCCGTCGCCGGTTGCCTGTTCGCCATCACGGTGCGCGGCGAACACGGGCCCGGCGATGCCGGGCATGGTTCCGGCGATCACGGTCACGGTTCGCATTAGACGGGCATGACCGGCTGGCAGTTCTGGATCGACCGCGGCGGCACCTTCACCGACGTGGTGGCGCGCCGGCCCGATGGCGATCTCGTCACGAGCAAGCTGCTCTCGGAGAATCCCGGCCGCACCGGCGATGCCGCCATTGCCGGCATCCGCGGCATATTGGGTCTGGGCCCCGACGACCCTTTGCCCGCGCGCGACATCGACGCGGTCAAGATGGGCACCACCGTCGCCACCAACGCGCTCCTCGAGCGCAAGGGCGAGCGGACATTGCTGGTCATCACCCAAGGCTTCGGCGATGCGCTGCGCATCGGCTACCAGAACCGGCCCAAGATTTTCGAACGCCACATCATTTTGCCCGATCTGGTCTATGAGCGCGTGATCGAGGTGGATGAACGCGTTTCGGCCGAGGGCGAGGTGCTGCGCGAGCCCGATGACGGGCGCGTCGCCGCCGATCTCAAAGCCGCCTTCGATGCGGGCTGCCGCAGCGCCGCCGTGGTGTTCATGCATGGCTACCGCCATCCGGCGCATGAGAAGCGGGTCGCCGAGCTGGCGCGCCAGGCGGGATTTATCCAGGTCTCGGTCAGTCACATGGTGAGTCCGCTGATGAAACTCGTCAGCCGCGGCGACACCACCGTGGTCGACGCCTACCTGTCTCCCATCCTGCGCCGTTACGTCGACCGCGTGGCGGCGGAATTGGGCGGCGTCGATCTCTATTTCATGCAGTCGAACGGTGGTCTGGTCGATGCCCACCGCTTCCAGGGCAAGGACGCGATCCTCTCCGGCCCGGCGGGCGGCATCGTCGGCGCCGCGCGTTCGGCCGCCATGGGCGGTTTCGGCAAGATCATCGCCCTCGACATGGGCGGCACCTCGACCGACGTGTCGCATTACGCTGGCGAATACGAGCGCAGCTTCGAGACCAATGTCGCGGGCGTCAGGATTCGCGCGCCGATGATGCACATCAACACCGTGGCGGCGGGCGGCGGCTCGATCTGCGCCTTCGACGGCGCGCGCTACCGCGTCGGCCCGGCCTCGGCGGGCGCGGTGCCCGGCCCGGCGTGCTATCGCCGCGGCGGGCCGCTCACCGTCACCGATTGCAATCTCATGCTCGGCAAGATCGTGCCGCGTTTTTTCCCGCATGTGTTCGGGCCGAAGGGCGACGAGCCGCTCGACCGCGCCGTGGTCGAGAAAAAATTCGCCGAACTGGCGTCCGAAATCCAGCAAGCATCCGGCGACAAGCGCTCGCCGCGCGAAGTGGCCGAGGGCTTCGTCCACATCGCGGTCGAGAACATGGCCAATGCCATCAAGCAGATCTCGATCGAGCGCGGCTATGACGTGACCGAATACACGCTGTGCTGCTTCGGCGGCGCCGGCGGCCAGCATGCCTGTCTGATCGCCGACACGCTCGGCATGAAGCGCGTCTATATCCATCCGCTGGCGGGGGTGTTGTCGGCCTATGGCATGGGGTTGGCCGATCTGCGCGCCATCAAGGAGCAGGCGGTCGAAGCCCGGCTGGAGCAATCCCTGCTGCCCCGGCTGGAATCCATCTTCGCCACTCTCACCGGGGCCGCCGCCGCCGAAATGCACGCCCAGGGCGTCGAACCCGGGGACATCACCATGCTCAAGAAGGCGCTCATTAAATACGAGGGCACCGACGTGCCGCTTGCCGTCGAATACGGCGATCTCGATCGACTCCGGGAAAATTTCGCGGCGGCGCATAAGCAGCGCTACGGTTTCGTCGCGCCGGAAAAAGCGCTGATTGTTGAATCGCTTAGCGTCGAGGCGGTGGGCGCCGCCGGCAGCGCCGAGGATCCCGTTTATCCCGAGGAAAAGAACCCCGCGCCGCCCAAGCCGGTCGACCGGGCCGCGCTGTTCGCCGCCGGGGCGGAACATAGCGCCCCGGTCTATGACCGCGCCGCGCTCAAGCCCGGCCAGACGGTCGAAGGCCCGGCGGTCATCGTCGAGGAAACCGCCACCACGGTGGTCGAGCCGGGCTGGCGCGCGCACCTCGACCGCCGCCGCTACCTGGTGCTGGAACGCGTGGTGCCGCGGCCGCGCCGCCGCGCCGCCGGCACCAATGTCGATCCGGTGATGCTCGAAGTGTTCAACAATCTCTTCATGGCCATCGCCGAGCAGATGGGCGTGGCGCTCCAGAACACCGCCTATTCGGTCAACATCAAGGAGCGGCTCGATTTCTCCTGCGCCCTGTTCGACCGCCAGGGCTCGCTCATCGCCAACGCGCCGCACATCCCGGTGCATCTGGGCTCGATGGGCGAAAGCGTCGAGACCGTGATTCGCGCGCGCGGCCGGAATCCTTCTGGTCATTGGGCCGACGGGCGCGGCATGAAGCCGGGCGACGTCTATGTGCTGAACGCGCCCTATAACGGCGGCACGCATCTTCCCGATGTCACCGTCATCACCCCGGTCTTCGCCGAGGAGGATCGCGCGGGCAAGGGCCCGGTGCTGTTCTACGTCGCCTCGCGCGGGCACCACGCCGATATCGGCGGCATCACCCCGGGCTCGATGCCGCCCTTCAGCAAGACCATCGAGGAGGAAGGCGTGCTGATCGACGATTTCCTTCTGGTCGATGCCGGGCGTTTCCGCGAGGCCGAGATCGTGGCGCTGCTCGCGGGCGCCAAATATCCCTCGCGCAATCCCGCCCAGAACGTCGCCGACCTCAAAGCGCAGATCGCGGCGAGCGAGAAGGGCGTGCGGGAGCTGCATCGCATGGTGCGGCATTTCGGGCGCGAAACGGTCGAGGCCTATATGCGCCACGTCCAGGACAATGCCGAGGAGGCGGTGCGGCGCGTGCTGCGCAATCTGAAGGACGGCGAGTTTTCCTATGAGATGGACGACGGCGCGGTCGTCCGTGTGAAAATCTCGGTCGACCGCAAGGCAAGGCAGGCGACCGTCGATTTCGCCGGCACCAGCCCCGTGCTGCCCAATAATTTCAACGCGCCCACCGCGGTGTGCAAGGCGGCGGTGCTCTATGTTTTCCGCACGCTGGTCGAGGACGAGATTCCGATGAATGGCGGTTGTTTGAAGCCGCTCGACATCCGCATCCCCGAAGGCTCGATGCTGAGTCCGCGTTATCCCGCGGCGGTGGTGGCGGGCAATGTCGAAACCTCGCAATGCATCACCGACGCGCTCTACGGCGCCTTGGGCGTGATGGCCGCCGCGCAGGGGACGATGAATAACTTCACCTTCGGCAATGCGCGTTACCAGTATTACGAGACCATCTGCGGCGGCTCGGGCGCCGGGCCCGGTTTCGACGGCACGGCCGCCGTCCACACGCATATGACCAACACCCGCCTCACCGATCCCGAAGTGCTCGAATGGCGCTTTCCGGTGCTGCTCGAACGCTTCGCCATTAGGCTCGGCTCGGGCGGCAAGGGCCAATGGCACGGCGGCGACGGCGCGGTGCGGCGGATCAAGTTCCGCGAGGCCATGACCGCCGCGATCCTGGCCGACCGCCGCCGCGTGCCGCCCTACGGCCTTTTGGGAGGATCGCCGGGCGCGCTCGGGCGCAATTGGGTGGAACGCACCGACGGCAAGATCGTCGAATTCGGCGGGACCCAGGTGATCGAGGTGGGCGCGGGCGACGTGTTCGTGATCGAGACGCCGGGCGGCGGCGGCTACGGCAAGGCCTGACGCTAGTCGACCGCCACGACCACGGCCTTGTGCCGCGCGCTGGTCGCGAGATAGACGCCGAACAGCACCACGGCAATGCCGGCGATGTGATAGGGGTGCAACTCCTCGCCGAGGAAAATCACCGCCAGCACGGTCGCGAAGGCGGGCAGCAGGTGGGTGGTGAATCCGGCGCGGTTCGGTCCGACCAGCTCGACGCCGCGGTTCCAGCAGATATAGGCCAGGAACGAGGCGAACACGCCCATATAGAGCACCGCCAAGAATCCGAACAGGCTCCAGCGCGGCGTTTGGAAGAAGACGGCTTCGATGGCCGCCGCCGGCGCGATCATCGTCAGCGCCGCGATATTGACGGCGAACAGCAGCCCCAGCGTATCGAGCGACTTGGGAACGCGGCGCAGCAGCACGCAATAAAGTCCCCAGGCGGGTATGGTGAAAAAGATGATCAGGTCGCCGGTGTTGAAATGGAGATGCAGCAGCTGCTCAACCTCGCCGCGCGTGATGATGATGACGATGCCGCAGAACGAGATCGCCATGCCGATGAGCTGGCGCAGGCTGACCCGGTCGCCGTCGATGATCCAGGCGATGGCGATGATGAACATCGGCGCCACCGAATTCACCAGCACCGCGTTGATCGTGCCGGTGTAGCGCAAGCCGGTGTAGACCGCGGCCTGGAAGAAGCCGACGCCGAGGAATCCCAACGCGGCGATCAGCCAAGCGTGGCGTTTCAGCACCGCTTTCTTGCCCTTGAGCCGCGGGATGGCGAACGGCGCCAAGCATACCGCCGAAATCGCCCAGCGCCCGAAGGTGAGCGCCACCGGCGGTATGTCGTTGCGCAAGGCGCGGCCCAGCACCCAATTGCCCGACCAGATCAGCATGCACAGGGTCAGCAGCAGATAAGGATAGAGCGCCTCGAATCGGCCCGCATGCTTGGCTGGAATCGGAATCTCCCCGGAACGGCGAGGCAAGCTTGTCGGCCTCGCGCCGCGGCGTCAATCGCGGCATGATCGGCCCCCTGTGAAAGGCGCGCGTAAAAGGCGGGGTCATGGCCGATACGGTCGAATGCGTGGTGGTGGGGGCGGGGATCATCGGCCTGGCCGTCGCCCGCTGCCTGGCGCTCCAGGGCCGCGAGGTGCTGGTGCTGGAGCAGGAACGCGTCATCGGCGCGCACACCTCTTCGCGCAACAGCGAGGTGATCCATGCCGGGCTCTATTACCCCACGGGCAGTTTCAAGGCGCGGTTCTGCGTCGCGGGCAACCGGCGGCTTTACGCCTATTGCGCCGAACGCGGCATCGCCGCCAAACGCATCGGCAAGCTGGTGGCGGCGGTGGACGAGCGCGAATCCCTGTCGCTCGCGGGGCTGATGGAAAAGGCTGCCGCCAACGGCGTCGGCGATCTCGAATTATTGAGCGGCCAAGCCGCGCGCGAACTCGAGCCCGATCTTTCCTGCGTTGCCGCGTTTCATTCGCCTTCGACCGGCATCATCGACAGCCACGCGCTGATGCTGGGCTATTTGGGCGACGCCGAGAATGCCGGCGCCAAGCTGGCGCTGCGCGCCGAGCTGCTGGGCGGGCGCGCAACATCGTCGGGCTTCGAGATCGAGGTGGGCGGCGACGGCAAGACCGCGCTTGCATGCAAGATCCTGGTCAATGCCGCCGGGCTTTTCGCGCCGTCCCTGGCGCGGCGCCTCAAGGGCGTGCCGCCTGAATCGATTCCGCGCGATTATTATTGCCGCGGGGTCTATTTCACGCTCTCGGGCCGCGCGCCCTTCAAGCGCCTGATCTATCCGGCGCCGGAACATGCCGGGCTGGGCGTCCACTACACCGCCGATCTCGGCGGCCAGGGCAAGTTCGGCCCCGACACCGAATGGATCGGCGGCATCGACTACACCGTCGATCCGAAACGCGGCGATCTGTTCTACGCCGCCATCCGCAAATACTGGCCGGGCTTGAAGGACGGCGCGCTCCAGCCGGGCTATGCCGGCATCCGCCCGAAGATCAGCGGCCCCACCGAGCCCGCCGCCGATTTCCTCATCCAGGGGCCGCGGGATCACGGCGTGCCCGGCCTGATCAATCTCTACGGCATCGAATCGCCGGGGCTGACATCCTCGCTGCCGCTGGCGGATTACGCGGCTTCGCTGCTTTAGGAATTCTCCTCCGGCCCTTCCGCGACCAGCACCGAAACGGCGATGCGGCCGGATGCCGAAAAGATCAGCGTCAACGGGAAAACATCGTCGATGGCGAGCGGCTTCTTCAGCCCGTGCAGCGCGATGTAGCGCCCGCCCGGGCGCAGCGCCACGGGCCGCTTCGGGCGCAGGTCGTAATATTCGAGCGCGTCGCCGCCGGTGTCGCGGAAGATCACCTGGGTGGCGATCGGGGTCGAGGCGCCGACCAGCCGGTCGGGCTTGTCGCCGGTGTTGTAGAGCGCCATGAACAAAGCCGCCGCCTCGGTGACGGTGGGCTTGGCCCAAGGGTGCCCGATCTCGATCGGCCCGAGCGTGAAGGAATGCGCCAGCGCCCGGCGGGGGATAAGGGCCAGGGCGAGCGGCGCAAGCAGGACGAGGCGGCGTTTCATCGCGTGGGGCGCGCGCGGCCCCTTCCAATCCTAATGCAGCGTCTCGGGCATGGCCGCGATCGCCTGGTCGATCAGGGCGCTGCGATTCTTGGCGTCGAGATCCCGGGCCAGGATGCGGCGCACCGCCGCCACTGCCACCTCGACCGCCTGGTTGCGCACTTCGGTCACCGCCTCGGCCTCGTCGAGCGCGATGCGCTCGATCGCCATGCGCTGGCGCCGGTCGAGCGCCGCCGCCAGATCGAGCCGTGCCTGGGATGCCAAACGCTCGGCGTCGGCGCGGGCCTGGGCAATGATCGCCTCGGATTCCTTGAGCGCGTCGCGCTGTTTCAGCTGGTATTGGGCGAGGCTTTTCTGCGCCTCCTCGGCCAGGCGCTGGGCCTCGTCGAGTTCGGATTTGATCTTGGCCGAACGCTGGTCGAGCGCGCCCAGGGCCGCGCCCCGCACCTTGTAGACCAGGAACGCCATCGCGGTCACGAAGGCGACCAGCACCCAGAATTCGCCCTCGCGGGCGATATCGAACAGCCATTCCATCACGCATGCTCCTTGAGCACGGCGTCGACCGCTTCCGCCACATGGGAGGAATCGGCTTCGCGGCCGGAGAGCTTGGCCGAGGCCGCGCGCGCGACATCCACCGCCAGCTCGCGCAATCCGGACAGCGCCTTGGTCTTGGCGGCCTCGATGCGCTTCTCGGCGGCATCAAGCTCGATGGCAAGCCGTTCGGCGAGCTTCTTTTGCTGCGCCGCCGCCTCGGCGCTCAACCGGTTGGTGGCCTCGCGCAGCACCGCCTGCGCCTTCGCGCGCGCCTCGGCCAGCGCCTTTTCATAGGCGGCGATCACCGCCTCGGCCTCGGCCTTCATGCGTTGCGCCTTGTCGAGATCGTCCGCTATGCGGGCGCGGCGCCTTTCGATGATCCCGCCCAGGCGCGGCAGTCCGGAATAGGCCATCACCAGGTAGAGAACGGCGAAGGTGACGGCCAGCCAGATCAGCTGCGTCGGAAAGGTGGCGAGGTCGAGTTGCGGCATCTTGCCTTAGAACACGAACAGGATGAGGAAGGCGATGGCGAGGCCGAACAGCCCGGTCGCCTCGGCCAGCGCGAAGCCCAGGAAGGCGAAGGGCGTCACCTGCGCCGCCGGATTGCGGGCGAGCGCGGTGATGAGCGCCGAGAACACGTTGCCGATGCCGATGCCGGCGCCGACGAGCGCAATGCAGGCAAGGCCGGCGCCGATCATTTTTGCGGAAGCGAGATCCATAATGATGTCCTTTGGATGTGGAAGTTTCAGTGAAGGTGGATGGCGTCGTTCAGATAGAGACAGGTGAGGATGGTGAAGACATAGGCTTGCAGCACCGCCACCAGCAATTCGAGGAAGATGAGCAGCACGTCGACGCCCAGGGGAATGATCCCCAAGAGGCCGATGGCGGCGACGAAGCCGCCGAAGATCGCCAGCATGGTATGGCCGGCCAGCATGTTGGCGAAGAGCCGGATGGAGAGCGTGAAGGGCCGGATGAAATACGACAGCACCTCGATCGGCACCAGCAGCAAGAGCAGCACCTTGGGCACGCCGTGCGGCACGAACAGCGACAGGAAATGGAATCCGTGACGGAATATCCCGATCAACGTCACGCCGATGAACACCAGCGCCGCCAGCGCGAAGGTCACGATGATGTGGCTGGTGAAGGTGAAGCCGTAGGGGATCAGCCCCAGCACGTTGCCGAACAGGATGAACATGAACAGCGAAAACACGAAGGGGAAGTATCTCTGGCCCTCCTTGCCCACCGTCTCGTCGATCATGTTGGCGATGAATTCGTAGGCCATCTCGCCGAGCGACTGCCAGCGGCCCGGCACCATCTCCGCCTTGCGCGAACC
>Ga0181526_10002831_pt1 | contig 14658 bp, 13 predicted proteins | sample PEATcosm2014_Bin_35_FD_119750 | JGI IMG/M metagenome (GOLD analysis project Ga0181526, IMG submission 119750) | Peatland microbial communities from MTU Mesocosm Facility, Houghton, MI, USA - PEATcosm2014_Bin06_30_metaG | ecosystem: Environmental > Terrestrial > Soil > Wetlands > Peat | place...
CAACGCCACAGCAGGTTCATCATGAACGCTGGTGTCGCAGGTTGCAAGCGTCACGACATGCAGATCAGATATTCGTTCATGACGCAGCGACACGCACGTCGGAATTGGCATCCAGAGACGCGAGTCCGCTGGTTGTTGCTCTCCAAACAAGAAACGGTTGCGCCGCATCTCTCCCGGCGCGGGAAGCCGGTTCGCTCACGCGCCTGCGTGGCACTACGGATACGTGATTCTACCACGCGCACAACGCTCGGCGCGGCTACGGCGATGTCACGCCGCGTCGATCGCAGGCGCGCCGTCGCACGCGAACCGCCTGGTTGTTGCTCTCATGAGAAGAAACCGGCGCTGCTGACCCGGCACCTCCCGGTGCGCGAAGCCCGATCACTCACGCGCCAGCGTGGAAGCGCCGCGTAGGTAATTCTACCACGAGCAGATGATCGGCGCGGCCGGCCATGGCGCGGTGCGCCGGCGAGCTCGCGGCGAAACCGGTCACCGCATCTCGATGCGGATCGGGCGGACGTGCCGGGTGTGATAGATCTGCGCATGGTCGAACACCGCCACCCGCATGTAGGTTCCGGTGCCGATCGGGACGTCCGGGAACCTGGCGTCGATGCGCCGCGCCGTCTCCAGCGTCCATTTTCCGGCGCCCCACCGCGCGGCGCCCTTGACGTCGGCCCGCTGCGCCAGATCGTCGACCAGGATCAGCGAGCCGGGGATCACGGCGCCGACCGGGATCTGGGCATCGACCTCCGCCGTGTAGGGCTGCGATTCCGGCAGCGTCATCCACCAGCGCGAGCCGTCGGAATCGCCCTGGTTGGGATCGAGATCGATCCGGCCGAGCGCCGCATAGGTCGCCTTCCAGTCCATCGGCAGGCGCCGCGGCTGGATCGGCCGCTCGTAGCCGCCGAGCGGCTGCGGATCGAAATTGTCGGCATAGAGGTCCGCGGTGCGCGGGTCCTGGATGAAGCCGCCGCGATACGGGACCTTGTGGGAGACCTGGTCGGCGCTGGCGTCCGCCGGCACGTCGAAATGGCTCTTGTCGATCCAGCCGAGCAGCCCGCCGCTCGAGGCCTTCCATTGCCACACTTCCACCGCCAGTCCCGGCGCCGGCGTGAAATGCAGTCCGCGCTGCGACAGGGTCGCCGGCTTGTCGGCGATCGGCGTCGGCCCCGCATGGTAGGTGCGGTCACCCGGGATGATGATGGGCAGCTTGGTGAACAGCACCGACAGCTTGTCCTCGTAGTACGAGCGCTCGTCGCCGCGATCGTAGAGATCGTGCAGGACGTGCCAGCCGTCGTTGCGCTTGATCAGCGGCAGGTGCTTCAGCGATCTCGTGGGGTCGTCCCACATGAAGCAGAAATACACCCACTCCCCGTCGTGCACCGCCCGGATGTCGACCGCGGACTCGCCCTTGCCGTCGAGATTGCCGCCGAGCTCGGTGAACATCGTGATGGCGGGCGCGTGCCGCCACACCGCGTCGGTCATGTCGCCGTCGAGAACCGGCGCGCTCGCCGGGTCGATCCGGCGGACGTACAGCGTGTCCTCGAAGGCGGTGTTCCATTCCATCGCGACCGTGACGGCGGCGATCGCCGCCGCTCCCGCCGCCAGGAACGGATTGACCAGGAAGACGGCGCGGCGCGGCTGCGGCGCGCGTCCGGCGCCGCGGCCCGCGGTATCGAGCGCCTCCAGCATGTCGAGAGGATCGAACGGCGGCGGCGGCGGCGCGAGCCTGCTCGGCCGGAACACGCGCAGCAGCTGGGCGGCGCCGCCCACCACCCAATGCGCCACGATGTGCATCGCCGCGTAGCCGAGGATGATCCAGGTCCCCAGCAGATGCAGCCTGACGATGATGTCGCGGCCCCAACCGTACCACAGCAGCGTGCCGGTCACGACCTCCATGATCATGGTCGCGAACAGCACCCAGTACAGCACGACATTGATCGCGCCCCAGCGCACCTGCCCGCGCCCGGTGAAGACCAGCTTCAGCCGCGTCCGGTCGAGCTGGATGCGGCGCATCAGGCCGGAGTAGCGCATGTAGAGCACGTAGGCGAGCGACACTGCGACGAGCGTCACGGCGGCCGGAATGTGACGCGTCCACACCACGTAGAGCGGCAGGATGCCGTCGAGCGCCACCAGCCAGGCGTGGTCCGGCGAGTCCATCGCGATTCTCAAGCCGGTGCCCACCGACACCACCAGCGTGATGACCAGCACCCAGTGCAGAATGATGGTCCCGATGTCGGTCCTGCGAACTCGGACAGGGCTGCGCGCCATCTTTGCTCATCTCCTGATGATCCGGTGAGTCTCGGCACCCCACGCGCGATACGCCGTCGGCCCGCGCGTGCCGCCGTGCACGCGTCGCCAAGCGTCACATCGTGAATTGGTCGTCCCCCGGCCGCGGGTATTTCCCGCGTGCCCAGTCGGAGATTCGGCGGCAAATGCGGCGTTTTCCTGAGTCGAAATTTGGTGATTTTCTGTTGTTTCCCGGCACGCAACAATCAGAGCATGAATATTCGAGTGCAGCCCCATTTCGTACGTTTCCCGTTACGGCCGCACCGTCCGCGCGCCGCAGCGGAGTTCGGCAGATCCGCAGGATCCCGTACCACCCTTGAAAGACTCGACCATTGTCTGCAATGACGATCCTGACGATGATCGCCGCCGACGTGCAATCGCGCAACGCGAACCGCTGCAACGCCCGCTATGCGCGATCGCGCAGGAATTCGCCCGTCATCAATTTGCCACCGAGGCGTTCCAGCAAGAATGGTCAAGCTCTCATCGTCGCCCGACACCCGCGCAATCCTCTCTTGCATCGCCTCGGGCCCGTTCCGTCGCAGTGCGAGCGCCATGTGAGTCGATAGCCATGCGGACGCATTACGATGCTCTCGGCGTCCGGCCGGATGTCGATGACGAGGCGATCAGGTTGGCATTCCGGATGCTGGCGAAGGCTTGGCACCCGGATTCGAATCCCGGCGATCGCTGGGCGGAGCGGCGGTTCAAGCAGATCACCGCCGCCTATGTGACCTTGAGAAATCCCGCATCACGAGCCGCCTACGATGAACGTCTGCAGGCCGCACGTCGGCGCCGGCGGCAGCGCCGGATGCGCGAGGTCCTCGCTTGCGTCATCGTCGCCGCCGTGACCTTCGTCGCGGCGAGCGGCGTCCTGCTGCTGCGCCAGCACGACGTCGTCACGGCGTCGGCGGACGCGCCGCCGGTCGCGGATGCGGCGCCGCAGAGCGGGCCGTCGCCGCTCGATGAGCTGACGGATCCGACGGCCGTCGCCCCGCGCGGACCGCGTCTTGACATTGCTCCGCCGCCTGTGGTCGCGCCGGGCAGCGAACCACCGCGCGAGGAGGCCGCGCCATCGCCACCACCGCTGCAGCGCGCCGCGGGCTTCGCTGCGGCGGCGACCACCGGAGAGCCGCCGGGCGAAGCCGCCCGACGGTCAGCGGTGCACGCCGGCTCGGCCGTGCCGACGGATTCTGCCGAGGTGCGCGTCATGACCAGCGGCACCTTCGGCGACATCGTGCGCACCGTCACGGTGCCGCGCGAGCCGTCCGCGTCGTCCGACGATTCGGACGGCGCGCAGGCTCGCGGGCACATGGCAGCCATCCGCGTCTGGACCGCTCTCCGGCGGCACCGTGCGGACGGCGCGTCGTCCTACCGGATGCAGCAGTTCACCGTCGGGCGCGAGCATCGGCGGCCCGCGCGATGGGCCGGTGCCGCGATGTCGACCAGCCGACCGGAGTCCTGGATCCCGTTCGCCTCGCGGTAGGCAAAATCAATAGAACGGCTCGGGCGGCATGCCGAGCAGGACCTGGCCGACCGCCTCGAAGTGCGCGCCGCGCGACTGAATCTGCTGTGACAGGGTGTGGATGTCACGGAAGCGCCGTTCGAACGGGCTGCCGGGAAAGATCGCATCGACGCCGGCTGCCGCGTAGGCGAAGTCGGCGACCTCGATCGCGCCATGGATCGCGTGGGTGCAGGCGAGCCGCACCCGCGCGCGGTCGGCGACCTCGATCGGAGCGATGTCGTCGGCCTCGGCGTAGATCGAGGCGAGCGTGTCGAGCAGATAGACGCGCGATGATTCGAGGCCCGCCTGCGCCCGCGCCACCTTGCCTTGCACTACCGCGCTGTCGGCGAGACGCGTCAGGCCGCGCGGGACCTTGCGGCGGGCAAGATCGATGAATTCCCCGAGCATGGCGCGCGCGATGCCGAGCGCCACGCCGGCGACGCCGACGGCGTAGAGGCCCTGCATGGTGAAGGCGTAGAGCGGTCCCGGCTCGCGCCTCTGCGCCGGATCCTCGCGCGTGCTGGAAAACGCCTCCGCCACGACGAGGCCGTCGAGGCTGTACGAATCCGACGCCGTGCCGCGCAAGCCGATGGCGTTCCAGCGGTCGATCAGCCGGGCTTGCGCGGCGGGAAACAGCAGCGTGCGCAGCGTCGGCCGGCCGCGGCGATCGAGGCGAAGCGAGCCATCGGGCTCGACCACGTGGCAGTGCGCGCCCATCCAGCTCGCATTGCGGCAGCCGCTGGCGAAATCCCAGGTGCCGCTGACGCGATAGCCGCCGTCCACCGCGGTCGCCCGCGTGCCGTTGGGCGGGCCCCAGGCGATGATGGTTGTCGAATCGGCGAAGATCGCCCGGGCGGCTGCCGGCTCGAGATAGGCCGCGATCAGCGCCGAGCTGTTGGCGACGAACAGGTTCCAGGCGATCGAGGCATCGTGGCGGGCGACCTCCTCGACCGCCGTCAGGTAGGCCCCCGGCTCCGTCTGGTCGCCGCCGACCGAACGCGGCAGCAGCATGCGGAACAGCCGCGAGGCATGCAGCTCTGCCAGCAACGGCGCCGGGATCCGTCGTGTCCGCTCGATGGTGTCGGACGCAGCCGCGATCGCCGGCGCGAGATCGCGCGCCCTGGCGATCGGATCGGTCCGGCCCTGGTGATCCATGCGCCCCCCGGGTGTCGGCGCGCCATTGCGGCCGAGGCCGCGGTCGATGTCAACGGCCGCCGGCCGGCGCCCTCATGATCTCACTGCATCCCGCCGTTCACCGCAAAGGTCTGCCGGGTGATCATGCGGCTGTCGTCGGCGCCGAGGAACAGCGCCAGCCGCGCGATATCAGCGGGCTCGATGCGGTCGGGCAGCGCCTGGCGGGCGAGCAGGGCCGCGACCTCGCCGTCGTCGGTATGCCAGAGCCGCCGTTGCCGCTCGGTGAGGACGAGGCCGGGGGCGATGGCGTTGACCCGGACGCGATGGCGGCCGACCTCGCGCGCCAGTGAATTGGTGAAGCCGACGATCGCCGCTTTGGCGGCCGCATAGGCCTGCAGCTCGGGCACGCCGGACATCCAGGCCATCGACGACATGTTGACGATCGAGCCGTGCCCGCGCTCGATCATCTGCGGCACCACGGCCTGGGAGGCGAAATAGACGTGCCGGAGATTGACCGCCATCATCCAGTCGAACTGCTCGGGCGTCACCTCGGCGAACGTCTGGCGCTGGTCGTTGGCGGCGTTGTTGACCAGCACCGCGGCCGGGCCGAGCTCGCCGTGCACCCGCGCCAGCGCGTCGCGCAGCTGATCGATCCGGGTGAGATCGCAGGCGACGAACACCGGCGCGTGCGGCGCCTCCGGCGCCAGCGAATCGACCAGGGCGCGACCGGCCTCCTCCTGGAGGTCGAGAAACGCCACGCGGGCGCCGTTGGCGGCAAACGCGCGGACGATCACCTCGCCGATGCCGCTCGCCCCGCCGGTCACGATGACGACGCGGCCGACCAGGCTCTGATAGTGCGTGAAGGTCATGGGATCAGCTGCTCCGTCGGGGGTCGAACAGACCCGGCCTCGGGCCGGTCGATTGCGGCCGCGCCGGCCGCCGCCGCGGCCGGGCTCCGCATACGTCCGCCCGACGGTCGGCGCAAATCCATCGTCTGCGTCCTCCGACGCTATTGTGCTTTGCGCCGCACGCCCCATTTCGTAGTTACGGGCGAGCTTTGCCCGAGAGCTGCCGTTAAAACGAGAACGTGCCGGAATTTTCGTTCGTCGCTGCGGGCAGCACTGGTGCCGTCGGCTGGCACACTGCAAGAGATCATCGCTGCACAACAGGCTGGACTCGAAGCCGGATTCGGCACGGGTGCGATCGGCACCTGTGCGCGTCCGCGCCGCTCGCGGCATCCCTCACATCGAAAGACCACCGTCATGAAAATCTCCTCGAACCTGAAACCGGCGCTCTGGGGCGCGGTCGGCGGCGCCGTTGCGCTGGCGATCGTCGGATTTTCCTGGGGCGGCTGGATGACCAGCCGTACCGCCCAGAAGCTCGCGGACGAGCGCGCCGACTCGGCCGTCGTCACGGCGCTGTCGACCATCTGCGTCGACAAGTTCATGCAGACCAGCGACGCCACCGCGAACCTGGCGAAGCTCAAGGCGATCACCTCGACCTGGGAGCAAGGCGAATATCTGCAGAAGGGCGGCTGGGCGACACGGCCGGGCTCGGCGTCTCCCGACTATCTGCTGGGCCGGGCGTGTGCCGAGAAGCTGGCGGAGGCCAAGACGGTTTCCCAATAACGAGACGCTCTACTCGCCGCCGGCGATATTGACGGTGATGTTCACCGTGACCGGACCGGCCGGAAGCGAAACGGTGGTGGCGGCGGCGGGCGACGCGGCCGCCACCGAAGCGGCGACCGATGCGGCCAGCCGGCAGTCGGCACCGGGCTGCAGCGTCGGGTCGATCAGGCTGAGGTAGGTCTCGAGCGCGTGCCAGCACGACGGCGACGACTTCACCTTGCCGATGGAGCTGAACCGCCGCTCCGTGTCGACGTGGGTGAAGCCGAGGAAGTCCGGGGGAAGCATCGGCACGAGGTCCGGCGCATTGACGATCCGCCATGACGTCAGGCCGAGCCCGTTGAACGCCGCCGCGAACGTCGCGTCTCCCACCAGCGGCGAGGCGAACGTGCAGACCGCCGGGTTCGCTGCCCGATCGGTGCGCGCGTTCTCCAGCACATAGAGGGTCGCGAGCGCCGATCCGAGGCTGTGGCCGGTGACCTCGATCGAGGCCGACGCCGCGGACCCCGGCGCGCGTACCGTCGCCGCCGCGTGAGCCTGCATCAGCGTGGCCACCTGGCGGGAAAATCCCCCGACCGATCGCAGCGATTGGGCCGCCGGCGCCGCGATGCCGGCCGGGCGCGCGACGACCTCGAGGGTATCGTAGATCCGCGCGAACCCCATCCCCACCTCGCCGCAGCCCAGGACCTTGAAGGGCGTCTTGACGATCGCATTGACATCGTCCCACCACTCGATCCCGTTCGACGTTCCGCGAATGGCGAGAACCAGCTGATTGGGGTTGGCCGTGCTGTGGGCGATGTAGCCGTAGAAGACCGGAGCGGTGCTGGAGATGATGAAGTCGCGCATGTTGATCCATGCGGTGAGCTCATATCCGGCGGGAAAATCGACGGATGGCGCCGGGGTGAGATTGGCGGGATCGGCCTTGTACATCGTATAGGCCGCCTGGACGAACCGGCCGAACGCCACCGCCGCCGCCGGATCGAACGGGCTGCCGAGGCGCGACTGCAGGCCGGCGGCGCCTCCCACCGGCGCCGGGGGCGCGATCACGCCGGGCGGCGCCGGCACCGGCGCGGCGGCGGCGACCGGAGGCGTGGCGCCGGACAGCAGCGACAGCAGCCTGGTGCCGTTTGGAGATCCGAGGCCGGTGCAGGCATTCCAGCCGGTTTTCGCCGTGAAGCCGGTCACTCCGAAGACCGTGTTGTTCCCGCTGACGATGCTGTTCGTCGCCGCGGCCGCGCTGTTGGCATAGAGCAGCGGGATGAAGAAGCCGGCCTTGTGTCCGAGACGTTGGCTGAGCACGGCGGTCAGCGCAGCCCATTGCGGGGCCACCGCACTGGTGCCGCCGCTGACGGCTTCGACGCCATTGACGCGGACCTTGATGCCGTTGCTCGGATCGGCACATCCCGCCACGTCCGGGACGCCGCGCATGATCAGCGGCGTGCTGCCATCGGCGCTGATGCCGTTCTGCCAGCCGGGAAGCGGGAAGTGGATGCTCACGCCGCCGCCGGTGGCGAGGCCATTGCCGTCGTTCCAGGCCGTCTCGCTGGTGATGGCGCCATTGGCCGACTGCACGCTGGTGCCGCCGCACGACACGACGCCGCTGGCGCACGTGCCGGGGAAATCGGCGTGGCGCTGGCCGTCGTAGCCCGCGTCGGTGATCTCCTCGTCGGTGCAGCCGTGGTCGCCCGCCGCCACGAACATCGGGACGTTCAGCAGCACGGCGCTCTGCCCCAGCGAGTTCCAGGCGTCCATCGACTGCTGCGTCCAGTGCCGTTCCAACGATCCCCAGCTGATCGACACCGCCGTGGTCGCCGGATCATGGACCGCCCGCGACGCCGCCTGATAGAAGCCCTGGTCGGAATTCTCGGTGAAATACACCACGATGTCGGCGCCCGGCGCCATCGCGCCGACGACCTCGATATCGAGCATGACCTCGCCGTCGCCGTCGCGATCCAGACCGTAGGCGACCGGAACGCCCGGAGTGACGCTGACGCTTCGCACGTTCGGCACCCGGCCGACACCCGCCGCGGTGAAGTAGGCCTGCAGGTCCTGCGGCCCGTAGCTGCCACCGAGCTCGATCAGCGCCACCGTCTGCCCGGAGCCGTCGCCCGGCGGAAACTGGTACAAGGTAGCGAGCTCATTTGGATAGTACGACGCCTTGACGTCGCGCGACATCATGCGAGGCTTTGCCACCGGGCGGTTGTCGAGCCCGAGGACCGCTTCGATGTGCGGCATGGTCTCGGCCGGCATCAGCAGCGGCCCCTGGCGGCACCGATAGGTGTATGTTCCGATCGCGTAGTCGTGGAGCACCGTTCCGAACGCCTGCTCCATGTCGGAGACCGATCCGGACAGCTCGACGACGCGCCGGAGCGCGTCGACGTTGGTCACGGTCAGGCGATGGCTGGCGGCCAGCGATGTGATGGCGTCGACCGACTCGGGGCGCGCGCCGTATCGATCCGCGAAGGCGGCATGGTCGACGAGCGGCCTGTCCGGCGGGATCATCAGCGAGTGGCGATGGAGCTCCTCGCGCTGGATGTCGTTCTTGCGCACCAGGACAACGGTCACGTCGACTTTCGCCGTCCCGTCCGTCCTTCCGACGAACCTCGCGCCGGCCACGCCGAGGCGCGTGCTGCCCGAGAGACTCCGACGCGGCTCCGGCATCTGCGTGCCCCCCTGCTCACCCGCCGCCGCGGCGCCGGTGACCGCGTCCTTGGGCTTGGACGTCCTGCGCACGCGCTTCATGATGTCTGCGAACCATTCCCCGGCGCTCTCTCGATCCTCGGATCGATTGCAACCCAGTATAGCATCCCTGCCGCTATACGGGAAGGCTTTGCACCGGCGCCACGGATCTCCGCTGGAGGCTCATTCCGATCTGGGCGGGCATCGGGAGCGGATCGCTTCGAACCGCGATGTTGCGCCGCGCCATCGAACGGTCCGTCGCCGGGTCGCCCTGATCGATCGGCACGGACCTGCCCGGCCGCGCGATCGTAGCGGAATGGACCCGCAGCGGGTCCGCGCGAAAATGCCCGACCAGCAGATCGATGAAGCAGCGCACCTTTGCCGACAGGTGCTGGCGATGCGGATATACCGCGAGGATCGGCAATTCGCCCGACCGATACCCGGTCAGGACCGGGAGCAGCCGGCCGGCCTCGAGGTCACCGGCCACCGCACAAGGCGTGGCGGCGAGCAGACCCTGGCCGTTCAACGCCGCGAGATGCAGCGCCATGGCGCTGTTGCTGCGAAAATTCCCGCTCACCGCCACCCGCTGCTCGCCACCCGGCCCGGCAAAGACCCACTCGTCGCCCCACGGATGCGGCTCCGAGAACATCAGGCAATTGTGACCGAGCAGATCGCCCGGCGTTTGCGGAGCTCCGTGCCGGGACAGATACTCGGGTGCGCCGCACACCACGAAGCGGTAGGACGCCAGGCGTCGGACGATGAGACTCGACTCGGGAACCGGGGCCGCGCGGATCGACAGGTCGACCCCTTCTTCTACCAGATCGACCATGCGATCGCTGATCGTCATCTCGACCCGCACCTCCGGATGGAGCGCGACGAACCTCGACATCACCGGGCCAATGACCGCCGGCATCCCGAGCGATGCATCGAGGCGCAAAGTGCCGCGCGGCGTCGACTGCAACGCCTGCACGATCCGATCGGCGTCGGCGACGTCCGTCAGGATCCGAACGCAGCGCTCGTAGTAGGCCTGTCCGACCTCGGTGAGGCCGATCTTCCGGGTGCTGCGATTGAGCAGCCGGACGCCGAGCCGCTGCTCGAGCGCCTGCACGTGGCTGGTCACCCGGCTGGGCGCCAGCCCGAGCGACCGCGCCGCCGCCGAGAACCCGCTGCTGACGACTTTGACGAACGTCGACATTCCCGTCATGTGGTCCATGGCTTCCCCTCATCCAACGGCACGTTGCCGCCGTTCTTCTGCCGCCATTTCGGCCCCGGCCCGCGCATGTAATGCAGCTCGGGTCGATAGGGGTCGCAGAGGTCGTCCTTCAGCCTTCGCCAGAGAGCCGTGAGGCGGGTCATCTCCAGGCTGAAGGCAGCCGCCGCCGTTGCGACCCGATGAGCCGACGCTCTGGCACAGTCCATGACACGGGAAACGCCTAGCCGGCGCGGCGGAACACGGCTTCGAGCTTGCGTTCCACCGCAAGACCGGTCGCCGCGCCGCCCGGAACGAATGCCCGCATCATGCGGATCGCATAGGCTGCCGCCGCGGCACTGATCGCGTTCGTCATCAGCAGGAAGATGATCGACGCCTGAAGGAAGTTGAACATGTGATCGCGAAACATCATCGTTCTCCCTCTGTCATCGCTGTTGGTCTCACCAACTCTCAACACGATGATAACCACAGGGACGAACGGATCCATTGTACGGTCGTTCGGCGGTGCAGCACATCCGTCTGACGAGACGATACCTAGGTTTAGGAAATTCATCGTGACGTCGAGCTACTTTCCGGCGCGGAATTGTAGCCCGCACGGAGCAAAGCGCAATCCGGGAGCGGTGGTGCCTCACCTTGAGGCGTTCCCGCATTCCGCTCCATGCGGGCTACAGCGCGCCATTTTTGCGCCAGGAAGTAGCTACGCCGCGACAGCGGCCCGATAGCGCGCCGCCGGAACCCTGTGGGACAGGTTCGGGACGAGCTTCTGCCGGGCCGCCTCGTAGGCCTGCCAGTCGGCGGCATCGGGGAGAGCCGGAATGGTGACGAGCTCGCCCTGATCCAGTCCCGCAAGGGCGGCGTCGACCATGTCGTCCGCCCGCATCACGATCTCGCTCGGCAGTTGCTCGACCGGCCTCCCGGCCTTTGCCCACATGTCGGTGGCGGTCGCGCCGGGCAGCACGGCCTGGACGCGCACGTTCTTCCCGGCGAGCTCCTTGTGGAGCGACAGGCTCAAGGCGAGCACGAACGCCTTCGTCCCGCCGTAGACGCCATTGAGGACCTCCGGCGCAACGCCGACGACCGACGCGAGATTTATGATCGTGCCGCCGCCGCGGGCGACGAAGCCGGGAGCCGCCGCATAGGTGAGCCGCATCGGCGCCCGGACATTGAGCATGATCATGTCGTCCATCTTGTCGACGTCGCACTCCAGAAGCGCGCCGGTGGCCGCGACACCCGCATTGTTGACGAGCATGGTGATGCGGGCGTCGGTGCGCAGCAGCGTCTCGATCCGGCCGAGGTCCGCCTTGTCGCCGAGATCCGCCGTGACCACGTCGACCGCCCGGCCGGTCTCGGCCGTCAGACGCCTCGCCAGATCGTCGAGGCGGGCGCGGTCGCGCGCCACGAGGATCAGATCGTAGCCGCGGCGCGCCAGCCGGTCAGCATAGATCGCGCCGATTCCCGATGAGGCGCCGGTCACCAGCGCGATGCCTTGTGCGGGAGTGGTCATGATCGTCGTCCGGCCCTTCGATTTCGCTTGCGAGCCTGACCATGATCGCAGCGGCGGGTCGGGCCAATCGTACCTAGGGTTGCCAGTCTCACACCAAGGTGTGAGCCGCGGCGACGTAGCGGCGCTTACGGTGGGCACGCTGCGCTTTGCCCACCCTACGGACTACTCGCCACATCTTCAGCTCTTCAGGGCGCGCTCGAGGCACTCGAGAAGGACGTCCGCTTCGAACGGCTTGCGGAGGAAGCTGGCGGCACCGCTCGCAAGGGCCTTTTGCTCGAGACCCGGATCGTGCCGCGCGGTGATCATGATCACCGGCACCGGGCATTGGCCTGCCGCAAGATGCTGCTTGAGCTCGATGCCGCTCATGCCCGGCATCTGGATGTCGGTGATGATGCAGGCAAAGCTCTCGATTGTTCCGCATCCGAGAAACTCGTCGGCGGACGCGAAACCGTGTGCCTGATAGCCGGCCGATCGGACCAGCGCCACGACGGCGCTCCGCATGGATTCGTCGTCGTCGATGATGGAGATCAGAGGTCCCGCTGCCACGCGGCGCTTCCTTTCGACGTTTTTGGCCGCGGCCACGCGGATAGAACATTTCAGATTAGGTCTCGCCCCAACCACTGGGAATCATACCCAGGTGTTAGGCATTTTCCCGGCGGTGAAGAGTGTCCCTGCAGCCCGCATGGAGCGCAGCGGAACGCGGGAACGGCTTCGCAACGCAACACCGCCGCCTCGGATGTCGCCAGAGCCCGTCGCAGACGACCGTAAACGCCCCGGCGGCTCAATCCGCGCCACCCACGCGGGCTGCTTTGTGCACCGCGAGACGGTCAGGCCGTGTGCCGGACTTGCCATGCCTTGAGCGATTCCACCCGATCGGAATGCCCACCGGCGGTCTCTCCGGGAGACGTCTGCTTCAATCCGTCCGCCATGCGCACGAGGTCGGCGAGCGTGCGGGCGCCCATCTTGCGCATTGCTGCACCGCGATGAATCTTGACCGTGATCTCACTGAGCCCGAGGTCCGCGGCGACCTGCTTGTTCATGCGGCCCGCGGTCACCAGCATCATGACCTGCTGCTCGCGCGGCGACAGAGTGAGAAAGCGGTCGCGCACGAGCGCCGCATCGCCCTCGGCCTCGCGGCGCAGGCGATCCCGCTCGATCGCCGCCGTCACCGCGTCGAGCAGGTCCTGATCGCGGAACGGCTTCTGCAGGAAGTCCACCGCGCCGGCCTTCATGGCGCGGACCGACATCGGAATGTCGCCGTGGCCGGTCACCAGGATGACGGGCAGGCGGATGCCGAGATCGACCAGCTGCGACTGGAACTCCAGCCCGCTGATGCCGGGAAGGCGGACGTCGAGCACCAGACATCCCGCGAGATCATCCCGCTCGCCATCCAGGAACTCCTGCGCCGAGGCGTAGGCGCGCGTCCGGAAACCGACCGAACGGCACAGGCTGTCGACCGCGAGGCGAAGCGATTCGTCGTCATCGACGATGTGAACGACCGGCATCTCGATCGTCTGTCGGGCCGTGTGCGGGGGCATGGAGCGCCTCATCGATGTCGCGCCGGCAGCCGGCGCGCGGATCACGCCGTGTCAGCCGGCACTGCGCGCAAAGACCGAGAAGCGCGAGCCGCGCCCCGCCCGCGAGCGCACCTCCACGCGGTGGCCGAGCAGCCCGACTGCCCGCCGCACCACGAACAGCCCGATGCCGAGGCCGTCGGCCCGCGTCGAGTCGACCCGCTGGAAGGCCTCGAAAATCCGCGGCAGGTATTCGGGCGATATGCCTATTCCGGTGTCGTAGACGTCGATCCGGATGTCCGCTCCGACGCGCCGGCAACCGATCAGGATGCGGCCGCCCAGCTCGGTATATTTGACGGCGTTGCGCACCAGATTGCGCAGGATGCCGTCGAGCAGCACTGAATTGCTCATCACCACGCCGCGGGTGGCGTGGACGCGCAGCTCGATGTCCTTTTCCTCGGCGGCACTCTCGTTCTCGCTCGAGATGCGCCAGAACAGCGGCGCCAGCGCAACCGGCGACAGCTCCATCGTCCGCGCGTGCTCGTAGAGCCGCAGCGCGCCGACCAGCCGGTCGAGCTGCTCCGTCAACGTGGCGATGGCCCGCTCGCCCCGCTCCAGCCTGACTTTCTCCGATCCGTGGGCGATGCGGCTGCCCAGCCATTCGTAGGCGCTCTGGATCACCTGCAGCGGCTGGCGCAGGTCGTGCCCCGCCATGCCGAGCAGGGCGGCCTGGAAGTCGCTGGTACGCTGGAGCTCCAGGGCCCCGTAGCTCGCCGGCGGCGGCGCATAATGGTGCAACGAGCTCATGGCATCGTTCTCCTCGGTCCGGCGGCTGCTACTGCTCATGGGCCATCCTGCTGCCGAGGCGGCGCGAGCCGCTATCGTACCTTGGGACGCCCGGCTCATATAAAAGTTTAGTCCGCGGGGTCCGGCACCGCTTGCCGGCACAAGAATTGCGCCCGTCGCGCTCACCGGCGCGCCCTGCGGACACCGCGACCGCCCCAGCCGTGCGGCGGCCGCGCCGGCGATGCCACGACGACGAGGCACGGAACGGCGATCCCGCCTTCCTGGCGGACCGAGGTCTGGTCGCGAACGCGGATCGTGAGGCTGGCGGCGTCCATCGCGGCGCTGACGTGGCCGGCCGCATGGGCATAACGCAGCTTCTCGCCGAGGATGACGCCGCCGCCCGGATGGGTCTCGACCGAGAA
>Ga0181526_10002834_pt1 | contig 14652 bp, 12 predicted proteins | sample PEATcosm2014_Bin_35_FD_119750 | JGI IMG/M metagenome (GOLD analysis project Ga0181526, IMG submission 119750) | Peatland microbial communities from MTU Mesocosm Facility, Houghton, MI, USA - PEATcosm2014_Bin06_30_metaG | ecosystem: Environmental > Terrestrial > Soil > Wetlands > Peat | place...
GCAGGGAAGCACACGGTTCCGCCGCCTGCCGCGTCGGCCGCTTCGATGGCCTTGTTGATGGCGTCCCGATCGGGCGTCTTGCCGTCGGCCTTGGCGCCGAACGCCTTGACATCGAAGACCGCGGAGCGCGCCTCGAGCGGCGCGGCCAGCGAAAGCGCCACAGCGGCGCAGCAAACGAGAAAATTATTCGGCATTTTACCCCCCATGATGCCTTATCAACTCCACGCTGTTAGTTGATTGTTAGTTTCTTGGAATTGGCAACAAGAAGCGGGAAGGGGCAGGCAGGGGAGGAAAAATCATGGCTTTGGGCAGCTATCAGGCAGGGATAGTCCGCCGTACCTCTCAATCTCGCGCACCCTTTCAGGGTGTCTGGCGTCTGGCCGCACGCCCCTTACCCCATATGAAGAAATTATCTGGCCCTCTCTTGGCGGTACTTTGCATCGCGTCAACCGCCCGCGCCGCCGACCCGCTTCCTCGCGAATGGATCGATCCCGATACCGGCCACCGCATCGTGCAGCTCTCGACCGTGCCCGGCACCAACAGCCTCTACTTCACCCAGTACGGCTTCACCGCCAACGGCACGAAGCTGCTGATGACCGTCCATGGCGGCATCGACTTGGTCACGATTGACACAGGCGTCATTGAGCACGTCCTTGACGGCCCCACGGGACGGGTCTTGCAGACGGGCCGCAAGACTGGCGCGATCTTCTACACCAAGGACGGCGCCGTCTATGCCCTCGACCCCGTGACCAAGGTGTCGCGGATGCTGGCCAAGCTGCCCCCCGGCGGCTCGGTGGTGACGGTCAATTGCGACGAGACGCTGGCGGCTGGCTCCATCACCCAGGGCGAGGCCCCGGTCGTAGGGTCGCCGCTCCGCGCCGAGAGGAATGCTCCGGCGAACCCGGTGAACGACGGGGAGCCCGCGGTCCAGAAGGGCGGCGACAATTATCCCGACAAGCACGCCATGATGGACAGGCGCCTGGCCGCGCGCACGCCGATGACCCTGTTCACGGTCAATCTCCAGACCGGCGAGGTTAAGGAGCTCCTTCATACAACCGACTGGATCAATCATTTTCAATTCTCCCCCGTGGATCCCACGCTGCTGCTCTATGCCCACGAGGGCCGGCAGTGGAAGGTGGACCGGGTCTGGCTGCTCCGCACCGACGGCAAGTCCGAGCCGAAGCTCGTCCACAAGCGCACGATGCGAATGGAGATCGCGGTCCACGAATACTGGAGCAACGACGGCAAGTGGGTCTATTACGACCTGCAGACGCCGCTCTCCGAGGACTGCTGGATTGGAGGCTACAACGTGACCGACGGCTCGCGCATCTGGTATCACGTTCCGCCGAACCACTGGTCGGTGCACTACAACACGTCGCCCGACGGCACGCTCTTCTCTGGCGACGGCAGCGACCCGGTATTGCATTACGCGAAGGCGCAGGACGCGAAGTGGATGTTTCTATTCCATCCCGAGCTGATTCCCAACGAGGACGGCGAGACGGCCGATCAGGCCGGCATGATCCAGGCCGCAAGGCTGATCCCCAAGCGCCTGGTCAACCTCGGGAAGCACGACTACTCGCTCGAGCCGAACGGCAATTTCAGCCCCGACGGCAAATGGCTGATCTTCCGCTCGAACATGCGCGGGCCGATCCAAGTCTACGCCGTGGAGGTGGCGAAGGCGAAGTAGGATGCGAGGAGCTGATATGGCATGATTGCGGCAAAAGATGGGTTCAGCTCAAAGGACGCCGAGGTTCCTCTGGGCCAACAGGAATGCGCCGGGCGATGAGATTTCCATCCCGTATATCTGGTGGCCGAGATTCCCTTGAAAATCCTTCTCATCGAGCGTCAGCAACCACTTGCATCGCTCGGCTAGCGCCGAGATCACGATCGGCCGATCCTTTGCCTTTGGAAAGACCAAGGGCTTGTCGAGCGCGACACGCACAGGGGCAAATTCGACAGCAGGTGCGACGGTCGAGATCCAGACATCTACGGCCGATAGTCCGACCTTTGGCAGATTCCGGCGCGCTTCCTCGGCGCAGTAGTCAGTGGAGACCAATTCCCAATTCTGCATTCTGGCCTGGCGAATCAAGAATCGTGAAGCTCCGTGCCAGTTCCCGTTGCCGCCAAGAGAACGCTGGTATCAAGGAAAAGCCTCACCGCTTAACTTTGCGGGGAGCAGCTCGAAAGGCAGCCATGTCTGCTTCGTCGCGGGCGATCCATCGGTCGATTGTAGCCTTTGGAATATCTCGCATGGGCATTGCCACGGCCGCCTGCAAGAACAGGCCTCCTTCGCATTCTTCGACAAGAACCATGGGGTTGCTCAACTTATCAAGGCCCAGCTTGCGACGCATGGGAGGGGGCAGCGTTAGCGACCCGCGTTTGCTAAGTGGGATTGTGGTTGCCATGCCGCAATGCTGCATGGCTGCGATACAGCATTCAAGCATGAATCTATGGGCTTCGTGATAGAGTTAAACCCTGTCGGGTGTTCTAAAATGGGGCGGCCAACGGGACTCGAACCCGCGACCCCAAGATTCACAATCTTGTGCTCTAACCAACTGAGCTATGACCGCCGTAAATTGGGGAAACGAAACCTTCCCGGCCGCCGAAAGCCCTGTCAACCCGTTTCCCGGTTGTGTCGGGCCGGGGCCGCCCAAAGAATGCCCCCGTGTCCACGCAGCGCCTGCGCCTGGTGACCTTCAATATCGCGCATGGTCGGGGGCTCACCCCGATCCAGGGGATCACATCCCTGCGCAAGATGCGCCTCAACCTTCGGCGTATCGCCGGCCTCCTCGAGAGGCTCGGCGCTGACGTGGTGGCGCTCCAGGAGATCGACGAGTGCTCGGTGTGGGCGGGGAGCTTCGACCACCTGGACTACATCCGGGCCCACGCGGGCTATTCCCACGCCGCGTTCGGGATCAACAACAGGCGCACGGGCATCGTCAACCTCTGCTATGGCAACGCGATCCTTTCCCGGTTCCCGATCACCGAGACGGAGACGATCGTGTTCGGGCGCCGCAGGGTGGGCGAGAAGGGCTTCCTGTTCGCGGAGATCGATGTCGGCGGCCGGATTGTCCCGTTGGTCAACCTGCACCTTCACTTCGGCTCCAGGCGCAGGCGCCTCATCCAGCTGGACCTGCTGGTGACCTGGCTCAGGGAAAAGGAGAGGGAGCGGGGCCGGACCTGGGCCGTGCCGCCGATCGTGTGCGGCGACTTCAACAACCCGGACACCCGTGACGATGCCACCGCGGCCATGCTGAGCCACCTTGGCGACTACGGCGACTATTCGCTCCACCCGCTGACGGGCCTGACGTTTCCGTCCCCGCTGCCGCGGCGCGCGCTCGACTTCATCTTCGTCCCTCCCGGCTGCAAGGCGGTGCGCAGCGAGGTCGTCCGCTCGTTCCTGTCCGACCACCGCCCCGTCATGGTCGAGTTTTCGGTGGCGTGACAGGGCGAATTGCCTTTGAACAACCCCCCCATGCCACGGATCAAGGAAGCCTTCGCCCGCGCCCGGGCGCAGAACCGCGCGGCGTTCATCGCCTACCTTTGCGCGGGCGACCCTGATTTTGAGACCTCGCTCTCGGCCTGCCGGGCCGTCGTCGGGGCCGGGGCCGACATCCTGGAACTGGGCGTCCCGTTCTCCGACCCGCTGGCCGACGGCCTCACCAACCAGCTCGCGGCGCAACGGGCGCTCGAGGCGGGCATGACGTCGGCAAGGGTCTTCGAGCTCGTGAGGCGCATTCGCGAGTCGAGCGAGGTGCCGATCGTATTCTACACGTACTATAACCTCGTGTTCTCGAACGGCGTGGAGGGCTACGTCCGCGCGGCGCGCGCGGCCGGGGTTGACGGGATGCTCACGCTCGACCTGCCGCCCGAGGAGGGCCAGGAGGTGGCCGCCGCGTCCCGGGCCCACGGCATGGACACGGTCTGCATCGTCGCCCCCACGACCCCAGACTCACGGATCCCCATGATCGCGGCGGCGGCGACCGGTTTCATCTACTATGTCTCCCGGGAGGGCGTCACGGGCGTCCGCGAGAAGGTCGCGGGCGGGATTCCCGAGGCGGTCGCGCGGATCCGCCTCCACACGAGGCTGCCTGTTGCCGTCGGTTTCGGGATCTCCAACCGCGCGCAGGTGGCGCAGGTGGCGGCCCAAGCCGACGGTGTCGTCGTTGGCAGCGCCCTCGTCAACATCGTCCGCGACGGCCTGGGTTCGCGCGCCGGCATCGCAGGGGCCCTCGGGCGGAGCGTCTCGGACCTGGTCGCGGGGACCTTACGAAAATGACCCGGGTACTCCTGATTGACGACGACCGTCTCCAGGCCCGGCTGCTCCAGGCGCACTTTAGGAATTTCAGGCGCGGTACCTACACGCTTGACTGGTCCGAGACCTACGAGGACGGCCTTGCCCGGCTGCTGACCGGGGGCTTTGACGCGTGCCTCCTTGACTTCCGGCTGGGAGAGAGGGACGGGCTCCAGCTCATCCGCGAGGCCGCCGCGAAGGACTGCAGGACCCCCATCGTCTTCCTGACGGCCGAGGCGTCCGAGAACATCGACATCCAGGCGATGGAGGCGGGGGCCCTGGACTACCTGGTGAAGGGCGAGATCAACCCGCGCTCGCTTGAGCGCTCGCTGCGCTACGCGCTCAAGCTCGGCGAGTCCCTCGAGGCGCTTCGAAGGCTCGCGACCCGCGACGAGCTTACCGGTCTCCTCAACCGCCGCGAATACGACCGGATCCTGTCCGAGGAGGAGGACCGCGCCCGGCGCTTCGGCCAGCCGCTGGCGCTCGTCGTCATAGACATCGACCTTTTCAAGTCGATCAACGACCTCCACGGGCACGCGGCGGGCGACGCCGTGCTGAGGGAGGTGGCGGCGCGGATCGCAGACTCGATCCGCACGGTCGACCGTGCCGCGCGCATCGGGGGCGAGGAGTTTGCGCTCATCCTCGTCCAGACCGACGGCGCCTCGGCCTTCGAGGTGGCCAGGAGGGCGATCGGGTCGGTCGCGAGGAGTCCCGTGACGGCGGGCGCCCTCTCCATCGCCGTGACCGCAAGCGCCGGGGTGGCGGTCATTCCCGCCGATGGCAGGACCGCCCGCGAGCTCTTCGAGGCGGCCGACAGGGCGCTCTACGCCGCGAAGGAGGCCGGGCGAAACAGGGTCGTCAAGGCGGGGGGCGCGAAGGACAGGGCGTGAGCGCGGGGGGACCGGGCCGGGTGCTCCACGTCCTCACCGGGTGCACGGCGGTGGGCAAGACCGAGTGGGCCCTGCGCTGGGCCGAGGCCAACGGGGCCGAGATCATCTCGTGCGACTCGCTGCTTTTCTACCGGGGGATGGACCTGGGGACGGCCAAGCCGAGCCCCGCGGAGCGCGGGCGCGTGCCGCACCACCTGATCGACATCCGCGACATCGGGGAGCCGATGAACGCCGCCCTCTACGCGTCGATGGCGCGCAAGGCCGCGGAGGACATTGCCGGGCGCGGCCGCGCGGTCCTGGTCGCGGGGGGCAGCGGGTTCTATCTCAAGTCATTCTTCGCCCCGATAGCCGACGGGCTGGAGGTTCCCTCGGGGATCCGCGAGCGGGTGGCCGCGTTGGAGGGGTCGGGCGGGCTGCCCGGCCTCCTCGCGGAGCTGCGCCGGCTGAACCCGGGGGGGCTCGACGGGCTAGACACCGCGAATCCTCGCCGCGTCGCCGGCGCCCTCGGCCGCTGCCTCGCCTCCGGGCGCACGCTTTCCGAGCTCTCGTCCGAGTTTGCGCGGGCGCTCCCGCCGTTCCCCGGCTGGGAGGTGCGCCTCACCCGCCTGGACCGGACCGGGCCCGATCTCGACCTGAGGATAGCCGCGCGCGTCGACGGCATGCTCCGGGCGGGCCTTGTCGGCGAGGTGGGCCGCCTCCTGGGCGCCGGCCTGCGCGCGAACCCGAGCGCCGCGCGGGCGATCGGCTACCGCGAGACGATCGAGGTGATCGAGGGCCGGGCCCCGGTGGAGGGCCTGGCCGCGGCCATCGTCCGGGACACGAGGGCCCTGGTGAAGAAGCAGAGGACCTGGTTTCGCACGCAGCTGCCGCCGCACCGGGTGGTGGACGCGTCGGGCCCATGCGACGCGTCGACCCTCTTCCTAGGGTGACGGGGGCGTCGGGCGCCTGCGCTGGTACACGTCCTTGTAGTAGACAAGCGTGTCGTTAACCAGGTCGACGACGCCGCTCTCCGCGGTCGAGATGCAGAGCAGGCCGTCGTGGCGCCCGAACCGGTACGTGTCCCTTGAGTCGTTGATCGGGCCCTTGGCCCCGATCTCGTAGAAGCGCACCTGGCCCGCCGCGTCGACCTCGATCACCCGGTCGCCCGTGTGGTTGCCCGTCGCGTACACCCCCGCGATCGCCGCCTCCCGGGTCCTCGCCTCGTCGGCGTCGGTGATGAGCGTTATGTCCGGCTTCTTGTTGACGCTCTCGACGTAGAAGACCGAGTAGAGGATGTAGCCGTTCAGGGCCAGGCCCACCACGAGCATCGCGAAGGCGATCCCGCGGTGCGGCGCGGTCGGCGGGGGCTGGTCGGATTCCCCGGGGAACGGCGCGTGCGTGTCGGGGACCCGGTCGAGGCGCTCAAGGATGCGCGGCACGGTCATCTCGATTCCCGGCGCGGAGTGGTCCCGGCTGTCGTACACCTGCAGCCTCCCACGGCTCGTTCGGATGATCAGCTTGGCGCCGCGGCCCGCGGCCACGATGCTGGGATCGTACTCCTCGTTGTCCACGGGGTCGATCTCGCAGAAAGCCTCGAGGAGGGTCGTGAGGTCGGTCGCGCTCAGGTCGCCGCGGTCCACGCTCTCGTTTACGGCGTTCGCCCTCCGGCCGTCGGGCCCCAGGTGGGTGCTTGAGACTTTGTACATCCTAGTGCTCCAGAACGAAAACAGGGTAGTTGCGATATCCGAGGAAAAAATTGCCCGTGCTGAGGTTTCCGTCGTCCAGCTTGCGGTCGATGTCGGAGAGCTGGTTGAAGTCCGACGAGACCGCGTTGGGGCCCACCGAGGCGATGATGATGACGGCCGCGTAGCGGCCGCCCCCCTGCGGGCTCTGGGTCGCGAACTGGTAGTATCCCCCGATCGGGGTGACCCGCGACCAGTTGGTCTGGCTGAGGTAGCCGTCCATGCCCGCCGGAAACACGCCGGGGGCGCCGCCGCCCGGCGGCCAGTCGCCGTGCTCCTGGGCGTAGGCCTGGAACGCCCCCGAGTACACGCGCAGGTCGTTCATGACCGCGCTTGATCGGGCGTTGATCGCGTTCTTCTTGAGCGCGGGCACGGACACCGCGGCCAGGACTCCTATGATCAGAACGACGACCGCGAGCTCCAGGAGGCTGAATCCGGCGCAGGTGCCGCAGACCTCACTCGGGAAGGTTGATTCGGTAGAGCTGCAGCGAGCTGCCCTCAAGGAACCGCAGGTTCGCGATGGCCGAGAGCAGATTGACCTTCGCCTGCAATTCGCTGACGCGGGCGGTTTCAAGAGTGTTCTGAGATTGTAGCACAAGGTAGCTTGTTGCAAGACCGGCGTCGAATTGGGCCTTGGTCAGCTCGTACGCCTTCTGGGCGAACTTCGTGTTTTCCGCCGACGAGCGCACGCTCGCGATGCTGGTCTGGACGGCGCGCACCGCCGCCCGGACCCCCACGACGAGCTGCTGGTCGGCCGCGTCGTAAGCGACCTCCTGGCTGCGCACGCCGGCGATGGCCTGGCGGTAGGCCGCCCGCCCGGCGCTCAGGCCCCAGGGCACGCTCAGGGTCAGGCCCGCCGTCCAGTTGTAGCCGCTCCAGCTGCCGGTGAATGACTGGCCGGCGCTTGCCGCGTAGGAGTTGTACCCGAGGCCGCCGTTCACGTTGAGCGTGGGAAGCCTGTCCCTCTTGGCCTTCAGGGCGGCGAGCTTGAGCTGGTCGATCATGGCCTGGGCGATCGCGAGGTTGGGCCCGTTGTCCCGGGCGAGCTTGTAGGACCGGTCGAACGAGACGTCGGGCTCCCCGACAAACGGGAAGCTGATGTCGCCCACGGCCGTGGCGAACCGGCGGTCCCCGAGCAGCTGCAGCAGGTCGTCCTCGCTGTTGTGCACGGCCTGCTCGTCCAGGATGAGGAGGTTCTGCGCCGAGGCGACGCCCGCCTGGGCGTTCATCACGTCCAGGTCCGTCTGGATGCCCGTCTCGCGCCTAATGGTGTTCTCATCGAGGAGCTGCTGCGCCTGCTTGAGCTCCTCGAGCTGCACCTTGTACTGCTCGCGCTGGAAGAGGAGGTTGTAGTAGGTCGTCTCGACGTTGAGGATCATCGTCAGGACCGCGCTCTTGAAGTTCAGGTTGGAGATCGTCACGCCGAGCCTCGCGTTCTCGATTGACGCGCGGTTGTAGTCGGTGCCCGCGCCGTACAGCAAGGGCTGCGTCACGGTGATCGACGCGGTGCTCCCGTACGCGGGGTCGGGCTGCGAGTAGGCCGGGGAGAAGAAGCCCCGCTCCAGGCCGTAGTTGGCCGAGACGGTGCCCCCCGTGATCAGCGTGTCGGCCACGGAGAACGTCGCCGTCTCCGTGTTGGTGTAGGGGATGGTCCCCGGGACGGCATCGTCGGTCGCCTGCTGGACGACCGACTTGTTCGAGTTGAACCCAATCGTGGGCTCGAAGGCAGCCTGCTGGATCACGACCGCGTCCACGGACTGCTGCACGCTGAACTGCTGGATCTTGACGTTGAAGTTGCGGCCGAGCGCCTGGGCCACGCAGTTCTCCAGGGTCACCTCGCCCGAGAGGTCGACGTCGGTCGCCGGGTCGGCGAAGGCCGGCATGCCGGACGGGCCCCCGCCGGCGTGCGCCGGCCGGGTTACCCATAGGCAGAGCAGGGCCAGGCAGGCGCGGGCGGTGGATCTGGGCGTCATGTTGGGGGGAGATCCGGCAATGCCTGGATAAACACGCGCGGATGGTCCAAAGTTGCTTATAATCTGAGTGCCGCGCCCCGAAATGGGGCTACTTGGCGGCTGTATCTCCCCGCTTGAGCTCCTGGTCGACCATGTCCCCCAGGATCGCCGCGGATTCCCTGCCGGAGTAGGCTTGGGCCAGCTGCGCCCTGGTCTGGACGAACAGGGGCGAGGATTCCCCCAGCGCAGGGGGCCTCTTGTCGGCGGCGTAGACCAGGATTCCCTTGTCAGCCGTCGCCTCCATGTCCGACACGCCTCCCTTCTCGAGGGTGTCCAGCAAACTGATCGCGACGGGGTCGATGTCGCGGGGCTGGTCGCGCAGGGTGAAGGCCGGGTAGTCCTTCACCGCAACCCGGACCTCGCCCGCCGCCTCGCTCGCAGCCTTGTCGAAGGACTCCCCGGCCCTGATCCGGCGCTCGATGCCCGCCTTCAGGAGCCTGCCGAACTCAACGAAGCGCATGCGCTTCTGGTTGTCGAATGCGTCGGCGCGCACCTTGTCCCGCACCTCGGCGAGCGAGGGGTCGCGGGCGGGAAGGGTGTCCTTCAGGATCAGCACAACGGCCCCGGAGGGGCTCGGCAGCGCCTCCGAGTAAAAGCGGTCCCCGTTGAGCCGGAAGGCCGCGTCCGCGATCTCATGGGATCCGCCGAACTCCGCCGGCCCCGCCTCGAGAGTGAAGGGGGCGAGGGTCGTCGTCTTCAGGCCCCGCTGGGCGAGGAACGCGTCGAGTGCGGCGCCGCGGGAGACCTTCCCGTCGAAGAGCCCGAAGGCGACGTCCGAGCCGGCCTTGACCGCCGCGCGCTGGGCCCTCTCGGTCGCGAGGGCGAGCCGGACCTGGTCCCTCACTGCCGCGAAATCGGCCTCGGGATCCGCCTTGGCGGGCGCCTTCGGCGCCCCGGCCCTCGGAAAGCGCCCCGGGTTCGCGCCGTAGAAGCTCCGGACTTCGGCGTCGGTCGGCTGCGCGACCTGCGGCAGGTAAGCCTCCGTCGGAAACACGATGGCGTCCACCAGGACGCGCGGCGCAATCCTGTAGCGGAACAGGTTGTCGGAAAAATATTTGGAGATGTCGGAGTCGGAGAGGCTCACGCCCGGGTCGAAGGCGGCGTAGTCGACGGTCGCCGTCGATATCGTCCAGCTGGTGTCCCCCTTGGCTATGAGCGAGTTGACGTCGCCAGGCAGCACGTAGCCCGGCCCGGCGATCAGGGATTCCACCTTCTGGACCCTGACGTCGTCGGCGATCACGCGGGCTATGTCGGCCTCCGAGACGGTGCTGTCCGACTTCAGGTTGCTGCGGAGCAGGTCGTAGCGCGAGACGTCGAACTGGCCGTCGGGCCCGGCGAAGATTCGCAGGTGCCGGATGAAGTCCTGGAGCTCGGCCGGGGTGGCCGCGGGCACGTGGAGCTCATCCGCCATGTGGAGGGCCGCGACCCTCTGGTACGCATAGTACTGGATCTGGTCCGACGTCGCCTCCGAAGCGAGCTGGAGCTGCGCGCTCATCCGCCCGTCGTCCTGTATCCGGCGGGCGTCCTCCAGGGAGGCCAGGTTGTGGCCGAAGAAGTCGCGGGTGACGGCCGTGCGGTCCGCTCGGCCGATCCCGGGGGTCGAGCCGATCGTGAAGATGAAGGGCACGACCATGCCGACCAGTAGAAGCGCAAATATGAGGCGAAAGTGGTGCTGGAAGGACCGCTGGATCCAGGAAATCATGAGGGTAAAAGGGAGCGGAGGCTAGGCCGCCGCCCGGGGCTGGCAACGCTTTAATTCCCCGCGCGCTCGGCGTCGAGGATCTCGCCGACCGACCGGCCGAAGAAGGCCTGCTGTCCCAGCCGCTCGATCGCCGCCCCGAAATCGCGCACGATCGGGTCGATCGTGTCGAGTGCGTCCCCGGACGGGTCCGCCCCGGCGCTCTCGGCCGCCAGCTTGAAGTCGAGCATCCGGATCCGGTCGAGCGGCTTGGCCGGCCGGTAGCGAACGTCCGCCGGGTCCGCGCCGGGTCCCGCCGGGACCGGGACGACATAGCCCAGGTCGACGATCCGGTTCAGGCACTCGTTCAGGACCTGGGTTGGCAGCCTCACGGCGCCCGCGAGCTCCGCGACGGAAATCGGGGGCTCGCTCATGTGGAAGCGGCGGCAGATCGCCACCAGCACGGCGAGAGAGAGGCGCTCCCGGTTGACCGCGCTCAGGCTTCCCCAGACGAGCCGGCTGCTGCGCACGTGGACGTTCTGGACGGCGTAGCTGATCTGCCCGCCGACCAGCACGAAGAGCCAGAAGACGTAGAGTCCGAGCATGAGGACGGGAATGACCCCGAGGGAGCCGAAGAGGCTCCGGGTCAGGAGGACGCGCCTGAGGTAAAGGAACTGCAGGAAGTTGTTCGCCGTGAGCAGCAGCGCCACGACGAGCGCCCCCGAGAGCGCCGCGAACCACTTCACGCGGGTGTTCGGGATCGTCCTGTAGAAGGTGGCCAGCACCAGGACCAGGAGCACGAACGAGAGCGACGGGAGCGACCAGCGCATGAGCCTGGCAATCTCGGCCCCGAAGGGCAGCCTCCCCATGAAGACGTTCACGAAGGCGCCCGCCCCCATGAGGGCCACGGTGGCGAAGAAGATCACGCCGCCGAGCGTCAGGATGGTCCAGTAGATGATCACCCGCATCAGGATCGGGCGGCCGCGCCGCACGCCCCAGATCTCGTTGAACACGTCCTCGATCGCCTTGAAGAGGAAGAGCACGATCAGGATGAGCGAGAGCGCGCCCACGATGCCGACCGTCCGCGACTGGGCGACCCTGATGAGGCCGTTGAGCAGCTCCACGAGCTGGGGGTTGACCGTGACCGAGCCGTCGCTGTCCAGGCGCTCGTACTGGCCCAGCTGGGGGGCGACGAAGGTGATCAGGTGGTTGAGCGCATCCACGGCCAAATTCGGGCTTCGCTGGCCGAGCGCGGTGGAGGCCACGACCATGGCGATGGCGGTCAGCGGCACCAGGCCCAGCAGGGAGCTGAAGCTCAGGTCCGCGGCGCGGCTCCCGGTCTTCGTCTCCGAGAAGGTCGAGCCCGAGATGGAGACCACCCGGAGCAGGGCGTAGAACCAGCCGTGCGGCGAGCGGTCGGCGACGGCGCGCGCCTGCCAGATGTCACTGCGCCAGAGCTTGACGAGCCGCTTGCCGATGCCCTTGGGCGGCATTTAGGAGGGTCAGGTGGAGAGAAGGAAGTACGCCGCGCCCGCGCACCCCGCCAGCCCGAGGGCCGACGCGACGACGACGGGCATGAGGTCGACCCAGACGGTCGCGAAGTAGAGGCCGGCCGACCCGGCGAGCACGGCGAGCATGGGCAGGGGCAGGCCCTGGGAGAAGAAGATGAAGCCGAAGAAGCCCAGGCCGGCCGCCGCGCGGAACCGGACGATGGGGTAGAAGGTCACGACCCCGAGCCCCAGCATGGTCGCAATGAAGAGATCCAGCGCCCCCAGGAAGGCGAGGGGCTGCCCCATGAGCTTGTTCAGGTCCATGGCGGAGATCGCGTCCGCCGCCGGCAGGATCTCGCCGGCCGCCGCGAGCACGAGGCACAGGACGGCGGACCACATGCCGATGCGCGCGGCCTTCGCCTGGGCCTCGGCGGGGTCCTTCTTGTCCTTGGTGTCGTCGGTCCGCCCCTCGGCGCCGGCGAGCATGTCCTCGACGGTGATCGGGGCGAGCGAGTCGGTCGACTTCTGCACGGGGATGACCTCCTTTGCCTTCATCCGGAGCTTGCGCTTCTCGGGGAACAGGGAGGCCTTCAGCTCGTCGTTCGAGCCGATCGCGGCCCAGTCCTCGATGGCCGGGTCGTACCAGAGCGTGTCGACCGTGAGCTGGCCCGTTTCCGCGAGCGAGACGAGCTGCTCCTGGTTGAAGGGACCCCGCGCCTCGGCCTCCGAGGCTTCGCGGATGTAGAATTCCTGCGTGGCCATTCGGCGGGAAGGCTGGTCGGCGCGGCCCGTGGCGGCAAGCGCGTTTTGGTCACATCCGCTCGAGCGTGCGCAGCCCGAGCAGGTTGAGCCCCGTCTCCATCACCAGGTGGGTGCGCGCGCACAGGAGGAGCCTGCGCGAGCGGGCGGGCGGCTCCGCGTCGATCACCCTGTCGGCGTTGTAGAACGCGCTGAACTCGCCCGCGAGCTCGTAGAGGTAGAGGCAGAGGAAGTGCGGGCTCAGCGTCTCCACGGCCAGCCTGAGCGCGTCCGCGAACTTGACGAGCTTGCGCGCGAGCGCGATCTCGCCCGGGGTCCGGAACGGGTCGGCGCCGCCCTCGGCGGAGGGGTCCCCGCACTCGAGGCCGTGGCGCCGGAATATCGAGCGGATCCGGGCCAGGGCGTAGAGGAGGTAGGCCGCGGTGTTCCCCTCGAGCGAGATCATCTTCTCCCACGAGAAGACGTAGTCGCTCGTGCGGTTTTGGGAAAGGTCGGCGTACTGCACCGATCCCGTGCCGACGACCTCCGCGATCCTGCGCCGCTCGTCCTCGGGGAACTCCGGGCTCTTCTCCGTGACGAGCGCGAACGCCCGGTCGCCGGCCTCGTCCAGGAGGTCCCTCAGCTTGACGGTGTCGCCCGTGCGGGTCTTGAGCGCCTTGCCGTCCGCGCCGAGCACGGACCCGAAGTCGACGTGCTCGAGCCTGGGGAGGGCCGTGCCGCGCCGCTCAAACCACTTGCGCGCCGTCAGGAACAGCTGCTCGAAATGGTCCGCCTGGCGCTTGTCGACGACGTAGAGGACGACGTCCGCGTGGAAGTGCTCCGAGCGGTAGAGGATGGTCGCCAGGTCGGTCGTCGCGTAGTTGGCGGCGCCGTCCGACTTCCTGACGATCATGGGCTGGGACTTGAAGCGGGGGTGCTCCGGGTGGAAGACGACCTCGGCGCCCTGGCTCTGCGAGGAGACACCGTGCCGGGAGAGCTCGGCGTACACCTGCTCCACCCGGTCGCGGTAGAAGCTCTCGCCGAGCGTCTCGTCAAAGCGGATCCCGAGCCTGTCGTATATCCCCTGGAACGCCTCGAGGCTCACCTCGTTGATCCGCCTCCAGAGAGCCAGGTTCTCCGGGTCGCCCGCCTGGAGCCTCACGAGCTCGGCCCTCGCCTCCTCCAGGACCGCCGGGTCCGACTCGGCCGAGGAGTTTCCCAGCCTGTAGAGGCGCTCGAACTCCTCTATGGGGTCTCGGGCCAGCGCGCCCTCGTCCGCGTGTCGCTTGAAGGCCCAGATCAGCTTGCCGTACTGGGTCCCCCAGTCGCCGATGTGGTTGTCGCGGATGACCCGGGCGCCGGTGAAGGCGAGCAGCCTCGAGATCGCCTCCCCGATTACGGCCGAACGCAGGTGCCCGACGTGCATCTGCTTGGCCGTGTTCGGGGAGCTGTAGTCGACGACCCAGGTCTCGCCGGAGTGGGCCGCGGCGGCCCCCGCCTCGAGGTCGGCCCGTGTGCGGTGCGCCTTGAGCCAGTCGAGGAGCAGCGCGGGCCTTGCCGAGAAGTTGATGAACCCGGGGCCGGCGACGCTGACCTCAAAGTCCTCGCGGACGGCGCCCGGCAGGCCCGAGGCGACGGCCTCGGCGACCGGCCTCGGCGGTTTGCCCGCCCTCTTGGCGGCGGCCAGGACGCCGTTTGCCTGGAAGTCGCCGTGGCGCGGGTCCGCCGTGCGCAACCCGGGCTCGAACGCCCCGGGCTCGATCCCGGCGGCCCGGGCGGAGTCCCGGAGGGCCCCTTCAAGGCCGCCCATCAAATCGAATGCCAAGCGC
>Ga0181526_10002835_pt1 | contig 14649 bp, 5 predicted proteins | sample PEATcosm2014_Bin_35_FD_119750 | JGI IMG/M metagenome (GOLD analysis project Ga0181526, IMG submission 119750) | Peatland microbial communities from MTU Mesocosm Facility, Houghton, MI, USA - PEATcosm2014_Bin06_30_metaG | ecosystem: Environmental > Terrestrial > Soil > Wetlands > Peat | place...
CATGAACCAACTCCTCCACGGTTCCGACTATTGGCGCACAGTTCTTGACGGCGCTATCGGCGTCGACGTCTACTGCAACAACGGAGTGGCCGCGGGCGACTACGACAACGACGGCTTCGACGATCTCTACATCTGTCAACCCGCCGGCATACCCAACCGCCTCTATCGCAATCGCGGCGACGGCACCTTCGAGGACGTCACCGAAAAGGCTGGCGTCGGCATTCTTGACAACACTGCCTGTGCTCTCTTTGCCGACTTTCGGAACAGCGGCCTGCAGGACCTCCTCGTCCTCTGCGGGACCGGCCCGCTACTTTACCAAAACCGGGGCGACGGCACTTTCGCCCTCAAGCGCGATGCCTTTCGCTTCGCACAACAGCCGCAGGGCACCTTCACCCACGCCGCCGCTGCCGACTACGACGGCGACGGTCGGCTCGACCTCTATCTCTGCACGTACATGTACTATCTGGGGCTCGATCAGTATCACTACCCGATCCCTTACTACGATGCGCGCAACGGACCGCCCAACTGTCTCTTCCACAACGAAGGCAATCTCGCCTTCGTCGAAACCACCGCACCTAGCGGGATGAATGTCGAGAACAATCGCTATAGTTTTGCCTGTGCGTGGGGAGACTCCAACGGGAACGGCAAACCCGATCTCTTTGTCGTCAACGACTTCGGAAGCTCGCAACTCTATCGCAACGATGGCAACGGGCACTTCACTCATGTCTCAACCGGAGCCCATGTCGAAGGAGTCGGCGCCGGCATGAGCTGCTGTTGGTGCGACTTCGACAACGACGGCCTGCAGGATGTCTACGTCCCGAGCATGTGGGAGGCTGCCGGCCAGCGCGTCTCTAGCCAGCGGCAATTCCATGCTCAGGCCCCGGAACACATTCGTGGCCTCTATCAGCGCCATGCCCGCGGCAACGCGCTCTACCGCAACCGCGGAGACGGCACTTTCGAGAACATCGCCCACCAGGCTGCAGTCGAGATGGGCCGTTGGTCCTGGTGCTCCGACTTCTTCGACTTCGACCACGACGGCTACTCCGATCTCTACGTTGCGAACGGATACCTCTCTTCCGTCGATCGGGAAGATCTGGCCGGCTTCTTCTGGCGTCAGGTCGTCGCAAAATCCCCAGAGGACGCGACACCGGCGCAGGCCTATGAGCGCGGCTGGAATGCCATCAACGAGTTGGTTCGCTCCGATCACACCTGGCATGGCTACGCCCGCAATGTGCTCTTCGCCAACAATCGCGACGGAACGTTCTCCGAGCTCTCCGGCCCGTCCGGCCTGGACTTCATCGAAGACAGCCGGTCGTTCGCTCTCACGGACATCGATCACGACGGCCGCCTCGAAATCATCTTGAAAAATCGCAACGCGCCGCAGGTGCGCGTGCTGCGGAACAGCCTCACCGGCATCGGCCGCTCCATCTCGTTTCGCCTTCGCGGAGTCAACAGCAATCGCGACGCAATCGGTGCTTCCGTCACCGTAGAAGCAGGATCGACGAAGCAGACCAAGTATTTGCAGGCAGGAACGGGCTTCCTCGCGCAGCACTCGAAAGAGCTCTTCTTCGGCATCGGCGACGCCACTTCCGTCACTGCGACAGTTCGGTGGCCGAATGGCCTCGTGCAGAGATTTACTTCGCTTCCCGCCGATCAGCGCATCGAGATTGGCGAAGGAGAGAAGAACTTCTCCGCTATGCCCTTTCGGCCCGCCGCACTTCCCGTGCCGATTCCGCCTGCTTCGCCCTCTGGAGAAGATCTCCCCCATCAAGTGGAGACATGGCTGGTCGAGCCAGTGCCCGCTCTCGCGTTTACTTTGCCCGATCTGTCCGGCACCAAGCGCTCTCTCAAAGACTTCCAGGGCTCTCCACTCCTTCTCACCTTCTGGTCTTCCGACTCGCCCGACAGCCTCGCTCTCCTGGACCGGATGCAGCAACGCAACGCTTCGATCCGCCCATCTGGTATTGCCCTTCTCGCTGTAAACGTTGACAAAGATCCGGTCGCCGCCCAATCCCTCACAGCGCAAGAGAAATTCGCGCTCCCCGTGCTCTTTGCTGACGAAACTATCTCTGGCGTTTACAACCTCACCTACCGCCATCTCTTCGATCGCCGTAGAAACCTGCCTCTTCCCGTCTCTTTCCTCCTCGACTCCGATGGCGCCATCGTCAAGGTCTACCAAGGCGTGTTCGATCCGCGGCAGCTCACGCGCGACGTCCACGACATGCCGCGAACCGCAGCCGATCGTCTGACCAAAGGGCTACCGTTCCAGGGGAAGATCCTTGGCGAAGGCTTCCAGCGCAACATCTTCACCTTCGGCGTGGCCTTCTACCAAAATGGATATCTAAGCCAGGCCGCCGAGACCTTTCGCCAAGTGATCGCTGCGCGGCCCGACGATGCCGATGCCTGGTACAACCTCGGCACTCTAAGCCTGCGCCGCAAGGAGTACGACCAGGCGCGCCAGGCTCTCGAACAGACGGTGAAGCTGCGTCCCGATTATCCCGAAGCCTGGAACAATCTCGGGATGCTTGCCGGTCAGTCGGGACAGTCCGACGACGCAATCAGCAACTTCCGGCGTTCGCTCCAGCTCCGGCCCAACTACACCATTGCGCTCGTCAATCTCGGCAACCTCTATCGCGCCCAGCATGCTTTCGACAAAGCCGCCGACTGCCTCAACCGCGCTCTGCAGCTCGATCCGCGCGATCCTGAAGTCAACTACAGCGTCGGCATGCTCTACGCGCAGCAGGGGCAGGCGCCGCAGGCTTTGCAACACCTGCAAACCGCGCTTGAGTTGCGCCCCAACTATCCTGAAGCGTTGAATAATCTTGGTGTCTTGTACGTCCGGCAGCGGGAATTCGCCAAAGCCGAGACTCAGTTCAAAGAGGGAATTCGCGTCGCCCCTTCATTTGATCAGTCGTATCTGAACCTCGCTCGTCTCTACGCGATCGAGAACAATACCGACCAGGCACGCAAGGTCCTCAACGCTCTGCTCAGCGCCCAACCGGACAACGCGGCGGCCAAACAGGCTTTGGAAATGCTACGATGAGCGTTTCCTCTATGCCGATTGCATGTCGAAGAAAGCAGTGTACTGGCAAGTTCGTTCGATGATCATTCCCGCAAACAACTCGCACGATCGCATTCGCACCCACATCCTCGCCCTGTTCCTGATCTGCGCCAGTTCTCTTTGCGCCCATCTTTGTGCCCAGGGTCCCTCAAGGGAAGCCACGGACTTTCGCGAAGCGCAACAGCTCGTCGCGCAGCACGAGTTTTACCAGGCGCGATCCTCTGTGCAGCAAGCGCTCGAGCGCCATCCCAAGAGCATTGAAGGCTACAACCTGCTCGGGATCATCGACAGCAGCCTCAAAGACTATCCCGCGGCGCTCGCGGCCTTCAATAGGGCGCTCGCGCTCGCCCCCAACTCGGTCAAGACCCACAACAACCTGGGCGATTTGTATCTGACGGTAAATCAGATCGGCGAAGCGGAGAAAGAATTTCGCACCGTCCTGCGCCTTGCTCCAGCCGACGCCCAAGGCAACTACAACCTCGGCGTTCTGTTGATGACCAAGGGCGCTCCTGCCGAAGCCATACCGCACTTTGAACGCGTCCATCCGCAGAAATCCGCAACGCAATTCAATCTCATTCGTGCCTACTTTGCCGTTAAGCGTCCGGCCGACGCTCTTCGCCTTGCCACCAAGCTCTCCGCACAAAGCAACGAAGTCCAGATACATTTTTCTCTCGGTGTTCTGCTTGCCTCAGCACGCGAATACAAGCCGGCGCAGGATGAGCTAGCCAAAGCCGACGCTCTCCAGCCCAACACCTTCGAGATCGTCTACAACCTGGGGCTCGCGCTCTTGCGCGACAACCAGTTTCCAAAAGCCGAGCTGGCTCTCAGCCGCGCCCTTACCTTGCAGCCCGACTCTGTCGACGCAATGTATATGCTCGCTCAGACCTACACCGACGAGTCGCGCCCCCTCGATGCTCTCGATCTGCTGATCCGCGCCCACAAATCAGCGCCCAGTAATGCTGATGTCATTTTTCTGATGGCGCGCATCAGCATGTCGCAGAACTACTACGAAGACGCCATCCCGCTTCTCGAATCCGGCGTGCAGATCGCTCCGCAGCGCGCCGACTTGGTAGCCGCGCTCGGCGAGAGCTACTTCATGGCCGGCAAGGTCGATAGGGCGATCGAACAGTTCAACAAGCTCGTCGACCTCGAGCACTCCGCTCGCTCTTATTCCTTCCTCGGCCTCTCTTATCGCAACCTTGGCCGATTCGATGAAGCCAAGCCCTACTTCGAGAAGGGCCTCGCGCTCGATCCCCGTAATGCCTCCTGCCTCTTCAATCTTGGCTTCATCGCCGAACGCCAGGGCCAGTCTTCTGCCGCGGAAGGCTACTTCCAGAAAGTCCTCGCCGTAAACCCCGACCATCCCGAGGCTCTCCTCGAGATCGCCAACATGCGCATCGCCGCAAAGAAATTCCCTGAGGCAGAAGAGCTCCTCCGGCACTACGTGCGCGTAAGCAACGATCCCGCCACCGGCTACTACAAGCTGGCTACGGTCGAGCGTGCCCTGCATGAAAACGCCGCCGCGGAACGCGATCTTCACTCCTTCCAGACACTCTCCAAGAACGCTCCCACCGGCCCATTGCCCTACGAGCATCTCTTCCAGTACCTCGATAGCCGTGCCAGCATGAACCCCGTCGCGCGTCAGCAGCTCGACGTCAACGAGCTCATCGCAGAGGTCAAGAGGCATCCTGATCAGCCCCAGAATCTCTATCTCCTCGCCGAGGCCTATCTCAAGTTGGGCGACATCGAGAATGCCCGCTATGCCATCACCCAGCTCGACCGACTCAGCTCGAGCGACTATCGCTCTCTCGCCGGCACAGGCGTTCTTCTTGCGCGCTATCGTCTCTACGACGACGCTGTCACTCACTTCCAGCAGGCGCTCGCGCTGAATCCCGACTCTGACGACGTGAAATTCGATCTCGCCAACGCGTACTTCCACAAACACTCCTACGACCAGGCCCTCGAAGTTGCCGCGAAGATCTCGGACGAGGGCAAGAAAGACAATGCCTACCAGGCCTTGCTCGGCGACCTCGACGCGCACGCCGGCAGCTACGACGCGGCGCACGCGATCTTTCAGCAATCTATCGCGCGCAGCCCCGACAACGACCAAGGCTATCTCTCTATGGCCTTGCTCGATCTCCGTCAGGGCAATCTCGACGAAGCCAAACACGTCCTCCAGCAAGGCCACGCCCGCATTCCTGACTCCGGCAAGCTCGATTGGGGCCTTGGGCTCACCTCCGCCATGCAGGGCGACTCCACCAAAGCCGCTGACGAACTGGAGCGTGCCGTCGATCTTCTTCCCGAATGGCCAGGAGGCTATTCGACACTCGGCGTTTACTACTTCCAGACCGGCCAGGTGGATAAGGCGCGCGACGTTCTCTCCCGTTTCAAGAACAGCTCGGCGCGCAGCAGTCTGGACATCGACCGCATCGAACAGGTGCTGAATCAGGCGTCCTCTTCGTCATCCACTCCGCAGCCCCTCACGCAGGAAGGCAAGGCGCAATTCCTCCAGCTGGCGCTCTCGCTCGCCGACCGCACCCTATGAGAGCAACGAGCCGTCGAGACTGGATATTTGCTGTCTGCAGTTGCGGCGCCGCGCTTGCCTGCGCGCTGGTGATCGGTGCTGCCGGCCAGCACGCGACACCGGGCCCTCAATCCAAGCCTGCGGCCATTGCAGCTCAAAATCCCGCTCCGTCCGGTCCCGCTCCATCTGCGCCCTGGTTTACTGACATCCGCAAGTCCGCCGGCATAACCTTCGTCCAGGACTCCACCGAAAGCGACGAAAAGTACTACCTCGAAACCATGGGTACCGGCGTCGCCTTCCTCGACTACGACCAGGATGGCTTGATGGATCTTTACTTCGTGCAGGCTGGCGCCACAGACGCCTACAAGCCTATTCATCCCTTGCGTTCCGCTCTATACCACAACAACGGAGATGGCACATTCACCGACGTCACCGACAAAGCCCAAGTTGGCGGAGAAGGACACTACGGACAAGGGGTGGCCGTTGGCGATTACGACAACGACGGCTATCCCGACCTCTTCGTGACTGGCTACGGTCGCGCTATTCTCTATCACAACAACGGTGACGGCACCTTCACCGATGTCACGGCCAAGGCCGGCGTCGCCGACGAAGGCATGTGGTCCACCAGCGCCGGCTGGTTCGATTTCGATAAGGACGGCTGGCTCGATCTCCTCGTCACCAACTACCTCGACTGGTCGCCGCAAAACAATCTCTGGTGCGGGGAGAAGACGCCGGGCTATCGCTCTTATTGCAATCCCAACAACTACCGCGGGCAGAAGACCAAGCTCTATCGCAATAACCACGACGGCACATTTACCGACGTCAGCGACAAGTCAGGGGTCGGCGCACCCGAATCGAAAGGCATGGGCGTCGTCCTCGCCGACTTCAATCGCGATGGCTGGACAGACATCGCCATCGCCAACGACACCTGGCCCAACTTTCTCTTCCAGAACAACCGCGACGGCACTTTCAGCGACGTCTCGTTGATCTCCGGCCTCGCCGCGAGCGAAGATGGCCGCTACGAAGCGGGCATGGGTATCGATGCCTCCGACGTCGATGGCGACGGCCTGCTCGACTTTTACATCACCCACCTCGACTTCGAACTCAATCGCCTCTACCACAACAACGGCGACGGCACCTTCACTGACATCACCTACAACTCCGGCATCGGCAACAAGGCGATGACTCTAAGCGGCGTCGCCGCCAAGTTCATCGACTACGATAACGACGCCTGGCCCGACATCGTGCAAGCCAATGGCGCTATGGTCGACAACGTGACCCTCTACCACAGCGAGGTCACCTACAAAGAACCCCTGCTGATGTTCCACAACCTGGGCGCTGGCCACTTCGAAAAGATCTCCGACGCTCTCGGCCCGGACTTTGTCCATCCCATTGCTGGCCGCGGTCTCGCCACTGCCGACTTCTTCAACGACGGCGCTGTTGGCATCGCCGTTGTCGCGCGCGGCGACTTCCCTGTGCTCCTGCGTAACAATGTCAACAACGGCAACCACTGGCTCGAGGTTCTGCTCATTGGCACCAAGTCCAATCGCGACGGCATCGGCGCCGAACTCAAACTCACCGCCCAGAACCTAGTTCGCATCGATCAGGCCAAAGGCGGCACCAGCTACATGTCCGCGAGCGATCCCCGCATTCACTTCGGCCTCGGCAAGCACACACAGATTGACTCTCTGGTCATCACCTGGCCCAGCGGCCAGGTCGACAAACTCGCCAACGTCCCCATCGACCAGATCGTCGCCGTGAAAGAAGGCCAGGGCATCGTGCCACATTCCTTCCCCAGGGCGCCGCGCCGATGAATGCGAGAGGCGCGAACTCAACTTTCCATCGTCATCGAATGCTCCCTATAATTCTCGTGATCCCATGATCCTTCCGCGCCGTCGCTTTCTCTCGTCATCCCTCGTCGTCCTCGGCAGCACCCTGCTCGACGTCCTCACGACGCCTCTGTGGCGTTCGAAGGGTCAGCACTTCGTTCTTGCCGCTCCTACCGATCCTGCCTCTCCCGTGCAGTTCATCGACGTTGCGCAAGCGGCAGGACTCACTACGCCCAACGTTTGGGGCGGCGTTGAACACAAGCGCGTCATCATCGAAACCAAGGGTAGCGGCATCGCCTTCTTCGACTACGACAACGACGGATGGCTCGACATCTATCTCACCAACGGCAACCGGATTAACGAACACTGGCCGCCGGGCAAAGAGCCCACCACTCATCTCTACAAGAACAACCGCGACGGCACGTTCACCGATGTCACCGAGAAATCCGGCCTCGGCCGCAGCGGCTGGCAAACCGGCGTCTGCGTCGGCGACTACGACAACGACGGCTGGGACGATCTCTTCTGCGCCTTCTGGGGCCGCAACATTCTCTTCCACAACAACGGCAACGGAACCTTCTCCGACTTTACGAAAAAAGCCGGGCTCTATCAGGAGAAGGGCCGCTGGGGAACCGGCTGCACTTTTCTCGACTACGATCGCGACGGTTACCTCGATCTGTTCATCTGCAACTTCGTCAAGCTCGATCCCGACGCGCCCATCGACCTCAACGACATGGCCTACTGCCAGTGGAAGGGCGTGCCCACCATGTGCGGCCCGCGCGGCCTTCCCGGCGATACCAACCTGCTCTACCACAACAACGGCGACGGTACCTTCACCGATGTCACCGAAAAGGCCGGCATCCTCAAACCTGGCCCGCGCTACTCCATCACCGCCGTCTCCTATGACTTCGACAACGATGGATGGCCCGACATCTACGTCGCCGTCGACTCCATGCCGAGCATCTTCTTCCAGAACAACCACGACGGCACCTTCACCGACGTTGCCGTCCTCGCTGGCTGCGCCTACAACAACGACGGGCACGAGCAAGCAGGCATGGGTGTCGGCGTCGCCGACTACGATTGCGATGGCTGGCTCGACATCTTCAAAACCAACTTCGCCGACGACACCTGCGATCTCTACCACAACAACGGCGACGGCACCTTCAGCGATTTTTCTTTCAACTCCGGCATCGGCATTAACAGTAACTACGTCGCCTGGGGCTGCGGTTTCATCGACTACGACAACGACGGCTGGGCAGACATCGTACAGATCAATGGCCACGTCTATCCCGAGATCGACAACTACAACTTCGGCGAGACCTTCAAAAACCCGCGCCTGGTCTACAAGAACCTCGGCAACGGCCGCTTCAAAGATGTTTCAGCAGAGATGGGCCCAGGCGTTACGGCACATTTCTCAAGCCGCGGCGCCGCTTTCGGCGACTACGACAACGACGGCGGCATGGACATGCTCATCCTCAACATGAACGACATTCCATCGCTGCTGCACAATATCGGTGGCAACAAGCAGAACTGGATCAAACTCAAGCTCATCGGCAAAATCTGCAACCGCACCGCCATCGGCGCGCGCGTCCGCGTCATCACCGGCAAGCACATTCAGATGGACGAAGTGCACAGCGGAACCAGCGTCATGTCGCAGAGCGATCTGCGCCTTCACTTCGGTCTGGGCAGCATCGAAACCATCGACGCCATCGAAGTGAAATGGCCTACCACGCAGAAGATCGAGCGCTTCACGCAGGTGAAGGCCAATCAAATCTTGACCATCCGCGAAGGCGACGGCATTGTCGCGACGTCCAAACCAAAGGCGTCTTAGGAGTCACTGCGTGGGCGGAGTGGCCGGTGACTTCTCCGCCTCTACCACAAACTGCTTGATCTCCTTGCGCTGACGCTCCGTATCCGCAGCCAGTTGCTGGTTGATTGCGTCGTGCACGGCAAACTCCTGCTTCGCCTTCTCCCGTTCGCCGATGCGGTCATACGCCATACCGAGCCGATAGTGCGCCTCACTCGACTGCGGATCGGCGCCGATCGACTTCGCATAAAAATCAATCGCCGCAGGGTAATCCTTCTCTGAAGACTTCAGATTCCCCAGCTGCAGAAACCCATCGCTGCACTTCGCATCCAGCGACACAGCCTTGGTCAGCAGTGATTCCACTTTCTGCAGCATCGCCCCTTCGAGCGATGGCCCTTGCTGCTTCCATAGGTCCATTGCATAAAAGTAGTTGGCTAGCGAGTCGTTCGGAAAGAGCTCCACGTAGCGCGCCAGGCGCGCATCCATGCAGGACGCAAAGTGCGGCGCAACGACCTCAATCTTCCCCATGAACTGATACGGCTCCTGATTGGCAGGCTCGAGATCAGACGCTTCGCACAGCCGCTCCGCCGATTGCTCATAGAACGCCCCTGCAAACAAAGCCGCTCCGAGCGATGTCAGCAGCCGCGCTGACTTGGGATAAAGCTTCACTCCCTGCTCAAAGACTTCTTTCGCTTGTAACACTGCGCGATGCTGCAGCAGCTCTTCGCCCCACGCAAACACATTCTGCTCGCTCGGGTCCAGGCGAAACGCCAGTCCAAATTCGCGCACCGCGCGCAACGGATCGCCGCTCGTCTCGTAGATCGTCCCTGCAATGCGATGCGCATCTGCGCTGTCTCCGTGTATAAGCGCGTCGTCTATGTGCTCACGGGCCTGAGTCAGATCGCCCGTCTCTTTCAACACCAGCGCAAGATCGGCCTCGTTCACCGCGTCTCCAGAGTTGAGCTCGTATGCCTTCTCCAGCAGCGGTTCTGCTTTGCGATACCTGCCATCGCGCAGATACAGCACGCCCAGTTGCCGATTCGCATCGAAGCTCCCGGGAGCAGCCTCTGCGGCCTCGCGCAGTTTTGTTTCCCGCTCGGCGTCTATCGGTGGCGCGCCCTTGGCTTTGTCGTCCGGCTTCAACCGCAGCGTCTCGCGGTTCAGCGCTTCGCTCGTCCGCAGGCTCACATCGGAACCATGCCCACCCGCTGCTGTCCAGTCGGTCACACCCGCAATCGTGAAATCCGGATTGTCGGCAAACTCAATTGTTTGGACGGTTGCAGCCTTCGCAGGCCGGGTCGTATCCAGCGCGGCTGCAACCTCCTGTTGCTGGTTGAACAAGCTCAGTGGAATCGCATCAGCCATTGCCTTGTATCCCGCGGGCAAAGGATGCAGATGGTCTCCGCAGTCGTACGCCGGCAGCAGTCGATCCGGATGCTGCGGATCGCGCATCAGGGCATCGAAATCGATCGTCGAGTCGAAGTGACCAGCTGCGCGAATCCACGCATTCACCGCCTGCCGGTCCGCCTCGCTCAGCGGGCCGGGATGGTAGTACTCCGACCCCACATACGGTGTGATCGTTGCTCCATACACGCGCAGTCCGTGCGCATGTGCCCGCGCGATCAGTTGCTCGTACGCTGCAATCACCTTCTGCACCATCGCCGCATGCTCGGCCGGCGTCACCTCGCCGTTGCGTGAAAGCCCGCCGAGGTCATTTACCCCTTCAAACACAATCACCCAGCGCACGCCCGCCGGCGCCAGCACGTCCCGATCGAACCGCGCCAGCGCATTCGGCCCCAGTCCGTCTGTCAGCAGATGATTGCCTCCGATCCCCTGGTTCAACACGCCGATCTCCCTCGTCGCCGACGAGCTCTGTAGTCGTGCCGCCAGCACATCCGTCCAGCGATCGTTTCCATTCGTCGTCGCTCCGTGCCCGTCCGTAATTGAATCCCCCAGCGCCACCGCGGCCGCGGCTCCCGGCTCAGCCTCCACGTCAATGCCCGACACTTGGAACCAGTGATCGACACGTTTGGCGGCGGTAAGATCCGCCGCACTCACCACATCTCCATGTACGGAGTAGGACGTCGCCCGCGAGCCCGGGTGTCCCGTCTCTTGCGCCGGCGGCTCGTCCAGATGAAACGTCACCGCGATGTCCGACAACGGCTCCACAGGAATCGCAACCGGATCGGAAATGATCTCCGCGCCCGGCGGAATCGCCACATCCGGATTCCCCGCAAACGTCAACGCCCGATCGCTCCCCGGCGAGAGCGCCGGCGACGACGCGGAAACCGGATGCGCCACATGGACCGACGTAAAGTGCAACGCCTCCGTCCCGAAAGCATTCGACAGATGCACCCGCACCGCCGCGCCGCCCACCGACAGGTGAAAGATCTGTCGTACCGTCGCGTCCCGTAAATCGTCCGCCGGTAACGCATTCTGTGGCTCCGGAATCTGCTGCGAAGCACCCCAGCTCGCGACCCAGACCGGCATAGGCGCCATCATCGATAGAGGCGGTTCTGCCCCCGGTACTGGAACCGCAATCAGGGCAAAGCTGCAGAGAACGAACAAGACGCGTGCACGCATGTTAGAACCGTTTTATCACCTACGTGAAGTCATTGGTAACGCACTGAACAGCGACCGCTCATCATAGCCGTCTTCGTGAGACCCTGAAGAGAGATGAGATGGGTCTGGGATAGAACGCAGCGCTTCCGCATGAGGCCGGAATACACGTCTGAAGAACTCGATGAGAAGTGCCAAGCCTTGGTCTCCGATTACCTGCGCAGGAAGCACGGCGAAGCCTCCTTCCCGATTCGTACCGCCGATCTTCGACTCTTTGTCGAAATGGAATCTGAAAGTCTTACTCTTGACGCTCGTCTCGGGCAAGAGGGCGGCGGTGAAGTAGAGGCTTGCACCGAGTTCAGACGAGGGCACAAGCCTGCGGTGAAGATCGCATCGAGCCTGGCGCAAGTGCCGAGTCTTGAAAAACGGCTCCGTGCTGTTCTCGCCCACCAGTATGGTCATGTGCGTTTCCACGATTTTCTTTTCCAAACAGAGGAAGGATCGTGGCTGAGTTTGTTCGAGGGTCTTCCAGACACTCGCCCAAGGCTGCACCGCTGCCGTCGCGATTCGATGATGCCGCTCGGCGACGACGACTGGATGGAGTGGCAGGCTGGATATGTCTGCGGAGCCCTGCTGATGCCGATCGGCCCGCTCGTCGCGCACGTGCGGGATTTTCGCCATGCCAGGGACCTGGATCACGCCGCGTTGTCGGAACGCTCACTCGATGGCGCTGCCCTGATTCGTGAAGTCGCGGAGCGATTCCAGACTTCCTGGGACACGGCGCGGACTCGACTTGCTCAGCAGAGGATTCTCGCGCCCGACGATACGAGAAGTCTCTTCTAGAATCCGATCCGAGAGGTTCCGCTCATTGAACTGAGCGTACGAGTTGCACGTATGTAGTCTATCCTGATTGAAGCCGAAGCCCCACCACCGTGTCGCGCCGGCGTGTGCCTTCCCATCGTCCCCTGAAGGAAGAGAATGACGACCTCGACGGCAAATCCTGTCCTCGCGTCCAGCGGAGATCACAAAGCTCTGAGCAAAAAGTTCAGGCCGGAGCTGGCAGATGTCTGGATCGATCGCGACCTGAGCTGGATCGCCTTCAACGAACGCGTCCTGGCCGAAGCAGCCGATCCGCGCACTCCCCTTTTGGAGCGCGCTAAATTCCTGGCCATTTTCACGTCAAATCTCGACGAATTCTTCATGAAGCGCGTCTCTGCCCGGCGTGCCGGAGATACCACGGAACAGTTTGCGCAGTTTGTTCGATTACGCCAAAGACTTCTCTCCCTTCTGCAGAAACAAGCGGACTGCTATCGGCACGCCATCGTTCCCGGCCTCGCGCGACACGGCATACGACTCTGCGGCTGGGACGATCTAACCGATGCACAGCGAGAAGAGGCTTCGACCTTCTTCGATGAAGACATTTCTCCGGCTCTGACGCCACTGGTGATTAATCCGGAACGGCCCTTTCCCTTCCTCTCGAACCTCTCCACCTCGTGGGCGTTCCGGCTATACGACCCGGAACGCGCCGAGCAGATGGTAGCGCGGATGAAGGTCCCTGCCAGCCTGAAACAGTGGATTCCGCTAAGCGCGGACGTTGAGGATGAAGACCAACTGCTGATCCCGCTTCACGAGTTGATTCGTGGAAACATGCACAAGCTCTATCGTGGGATGACGATCTCCGGGATGACACTCGTGCGGATCACGCGCGACGCGGAGGTGGAACTGGGAGACCCCTTCGAAGGCGAAGCCCGCCTGCAGGTCGAGGAGCAGGTCCGGCTGCGGCGCTTCGAACCGGTGGTAAGGTTGGAATTTGGGCCGGGGTGGGACAAGGGCATCCGCGACATGTTGCGGGAGCGCTTCGAACTGACATCGGCGGATGTCTATGAATTGAGCGGTGAGGTGGACTACACCACTCTCTTCGAGATCGCTTCCCTGCCCGTGCCTGAACTGCGGGATCCGCCGTGGTCGCCGCTGGCTAAGCACTGCTTCACGGAACGACCCATCTTCCAGACAATTCAGGAAGCCGACATCCTCGTGCATCATCCCTACGAGAGCTTCGATGCGACCGTAGAAAACTTCATCCGCGCTGCAGCCGATGACCCCCATACAGTCGCGATCAAGATGACTGCCTACCGGATTGGAGATGACACGCCGTTCGTTCGATCGCTGATCCGCGCCGCCGAGCAAGGCAAGCAGGTCGCCTGCGTGATGGAGATCAAGGCACGATTCGATGAAGAGCGAAACCTTCATTGGGCGGCCGAGCTGGAACGAGTAGGCGCGCACGTCACGTTTGGTGTCCATGGTTTGAAGACGCATGCGAAGACGGCGCTTGTGGTGCGCAAGGAAGGCGGACGAATGCGTAGCTACGTCCACATAGGAACCGGCAATTATCACGTGAAGACGGCCCGGCTCTACGAGGACTTCGGGCTGCTCACCTGCGATCCGGAGATTACACGGGATGTCGTGGATCTCTTTCACTATCTGACCGGACATGCGCAGGCGCCAGAATGTTCCGCCTTACTTGTTGCGCCCTACACGATGCGCCATCGTTTCCTCGCCCTGATCCAGCGTGAAATCGAAAACCGGAAGGCTGGAAAGCCGGCCCGCATCGTCGCCAAGATGAATCAGCTCGAAGATCCCGGGATGATTCGCGCACTCTGCGAGGCATCGTCGGCGGGAGTTTCCGTCGACTTGATCGTACGTGGATTCTGCTGCGTCCTGCCGGGCGTTCCCGGCCGCACGGAGAACATACGCGTGCGTTCAATCGTCGGGCGTTTCCTTGAACACTCGCGCGTCTTTCACTTCGCCAACGGGAACGAGAACCCGGTAGAGGGCGATTTCTTCATCGGTTCCGCCGACTGGATGTACCGGA
>Ga0181526_10002836_pt1 | contig 14648 bp, 15 predicted proteins | sample PEATcosm2014_Bin_35_FD_119750 | JGI IMG/M metagenome (GOLD analysis project Ga0181526, IMG submission 119750) | Peatland microbial communities from MTU Mesocosm Facility, Houghton, MI, USA - PEATcosm2014_Bin06_30_metaG | ecosystem: Environmental > Terrestrial > Soil > Wetlands > Peat | place...
ATCTTCATCTACTTCATCGAAGAGCATCCTCAGTTTCTTCCGCTGATCGAGTCCCTTTTCAGAGAAGTGCATGAGGGCCGCAAGGAGTTGGTTACGTCGGCGCTAACTTTGCTCGAAGTCTTGATGGTGCCCTACCGTTCTGGGGACCATCTGCTGGCCGGGCGATATGAAGCTCTTCTCACGCAGAGTCGCGGTGTTCACGTTGCAGATATTTCTCGTGGTCATCTACGTGCCGCCGCACAGCTCAGAGCCGCAACGGGTGTCAAGACGCCTGATTCTCTCCAAGTTGTGGCGGCCTTGGCATTCGGTTGTACAGCCTTTCTTACGAATGATCGCGACCTCCCGGCCATTCCCGGTCTCCGTACCCTGCAATTGTCTTCCTACGTTAAGTGATCCCGAACGCCCACAGCATCATTATTCACCCACGCCCGAGGACCGTTACTGGAGAATGGAGAAATCATGCCGCAGTATTTGGTTGCTATTCACCACCCGGACGACTACGACCCGTCTAAAGAGGACGAAGCAATGGCCCGCGATATCGACACGCTCAACGAAGAGATGGTGGCTGCCGGTGTCAGGGTTTTCGCTGGCGGCCTGACCGCGGCCAGCGACGCGAGGTCCCTGCGGGCGCAGCCCGATGGTAGGGTGCTCACCACCGACGGGCCGTACCCGGAGACCTAAGGAGCAGGCGGTTTTTGGGTGCCGGAAGCCGCCAATCTGGATGAGGCACTCGCGTCGGGGCGCAAGGCTGTCATCGTCTGTCGGGCGCCGGTCGAAGTGCGCCCGTTTGGAAACCCCGACCAAGGCAACTAATCGGCAGTGACAACACTGCCGGAAAATGGGTGACCAGCGAGTGGCGCAAGCCCCGGACTTCCTTTGCTATCTGAAGGCCTCAAGGGAAATCAAGCTCGACCTCATCCACATAACACCAGCCCCAGCTTTCGCCGGGCTCGATCGATTTCATGATCGGGTGTTTCACAGCGTGGAAGTGTTTTGTCGCGTGCTTATTCTTTGAGGAATCGCAGCAGCCCACCTGGCCGCATATCATGCATTGCCGCAGGTGGACCCAAGTGTCTCCCCGTTTGATGCACTCGCCGCACACTCGCGCCGGCGGTTTTACGGGTTTAATCTGATCCCGGTGCGTGCACTGTTCCATATGTATTCCTCCTAGAGCTCGGCCAGGGCGTGGTGGACCAGGTGGACGGCAATCGCCCCCTCACCCACAGCTGAAGCTACGCGCTTCACACTGCCTGAACGAACGTCGCCGACGGCAAAGACGCCCGGCAGGCTCGTTTCCAACATGTGGGGAGGTCTGGCCAGTGTCCAGCCCATTGCCGGCGCGCCTGTCCCTGTCTCCAAGTCCCGCCCGGTCAGGATGAATCCCTTCTCATCGAGAGCGACGCAACCGCGCAGCCAGTCGGTCCGCGGCGAAGCTCCCGCCATAATGAACAAATGACGAATTTTCCGGGACGAAGTCTCTCCGCTAGTTTTGTCCCGCCAAGTAATCCCATCCAGGTGCGACCCACCTTCGAGCCCGACGATTTCCGTCTTGAAATGCAATTCGATGGCGGGGTTCGCTTCAATTCGCTGGATCAAGTAACGTGACATGGTACTGGACAACTCACTCGAGCGCACCAGCATGTACACCTTCTGAGCCGTCTCTGACAGGAAAACCGCCGCTTGTCCGGCGGAATTGCCGCCGCCCATCACGACAACCTCTTCTTGTTTGCACAACTGCGACTCCATGAAGGTCGCACCATAGTAGATGCCCTGGCCCTCAAACCGTTCCAGATTGGGCAGATGCGGTTTGTTGTACTGCGCCCCCGTGGCGATCACGACTGCCCGCGCCGCGAGTTTGTTGCCGTTGTCTAAAACTACTTCGTACGGGTGCTTTTCGCACGCCAACCGCGCAACGCTGCGCGCCACCATCATCTTCGCTCCAAATTTCTCGGCTTGAGCGATCGCGCGAGCTGCGAGCTCCTGACCTGAAACTCCCGTCGGAAAGCCCAGGTAGTTCTCGATCTTGGAACTGGATCCGGCTTGACCTCCGGGTGAGGCAGCCTCAATCAGCAATACATTCAAGCCCTCCGAAGCGGCATAGACCGCTACTGCCAGTCCGGAAGGTCCGGCGCCGACAATGATCAAATCACGCACCTGTAGTTCATCTACGGCGGAGTTGAATCCGATGCAATCAACCAATTCCTGAATCGAGGGATTCCGTAGCACGGCACGAGCCTGGCATATCACCACAGGTATCTCATCCAACTTCACCTGAAAACGGTCCAGAAGTTCCTGAGAACTCTTATCTAGGTCGAGATCGACATACGTAAAAGGATGTCCATTGCGAGTAAGAAACTCGCGCAGGCGCAGCGTGTTCGCCGAGTGGCGTGAACCCAATAGAATAAGGTTGCCGTACCCGAGACTGATGAGTGCCAATCGGCGCAGGATGAACGCTCGCATGAAAATCTCGCTGAGCTCCGCATCCTTTGCCACCAGCGACCGCAAGCCATCCCCACTCAGTTCTAACAATTTCCCGGCCTCCGTCATGCGGGCCCGCACCAGACACCGTTGCCCGGAGATCAAGGTCATCTCTCCCGTGAACTGGCCGGGACCTTGGGTTGTGATCAGGCGCTCGCCTACAAGGTCCGGCTGAACAATTTGTATAGCTCCGGCAAGCAGAACGAAGAAGGGCACACTGATATCACCAGGCTCGAACAGGATTTCATCCTTCTTGACCTCTCGCAACTTGCCAACCAGACGAATGCGGTTGATTTGCGCTTCTGTCAACACGGGAAAAGCTTGGGTCCGAGCGTCGAGTGCGCTCGGAATTGGTAGAGAAGACATTTTACCCTCGGAGGCGAAACAGGTGCTGTCCCGTTTCGCCAAAGAAGAATATTACCGCACCTGAATTTCGATGCGCATCCGGCCAAATAAGTAGGATTATTTGGCATGCGCCCCGTTCGAGCGTCCCTGGGTGCCACACGATGGCGAGTTCTATTAAGATAGTCCTCACACGTTCTTGTGCTCTTCATCCAATGAACCCGAAAGCGCTCACTGCTTCTGAGAACCTAATCGAGTTCCGCGATGTTTTCTTTTCTGTCCATCGCGGCGCGACCGGAGAAATCATTTCCGGCGTCTCACTAGCGGTTCCTCAAGGAGAGACTTTGGTCCTGCTCGGCCGCAGCGGCAGTGGCAAGACCACGCTGTTGAAGCTGATCAACGGACTGCTGGCTCCGACCCGGGGAGAAGTTCTGGTTCAGCAACGCCGGACCACCGATTGGAATCTCATCCAGCTCCGGCGAAGCATCGGTTACGTGATTCAAGACACCGGGCTCTTCCCGCACTTCACCGTCGCAGAAAACGTCGGCCTGATACCTATGCTCGAAAAATGGGAAAACACCCGCATCGCGGCTCGCGTAGAGGAACTGTTGCAGCTGGTCGGATTGGAACCGACTGAATTTGCGAAGCGGCTCCCCCGCGAACTCTCGGGTGGCCAGCGCCAGCGCGTGGGCGTGGCTCGTGCGCTTGCCGTGAACCCCCCGATACTCCTGATGGATGAGCCTTTCGCAGCTCTTGATCCGGTCACGCGCACCGAGTTGAAGAGCGAATTCAGCGCGTTGGCCAGGCGGTTGAACAAAACGATCGTGTTCGTCACCCACGATCTGCGCGAAGCCTTATATCTTGCTTCACGCATCATTCTTCTTGAGACCGGCCACATAGTCGCCAGCGGATCACCGCAGGCGTTTATGCAAATCGACCATCCGGAAGTTCGCGCCTTTGCTGCTTCCTTGGCGGTCCACCCCGGAGCGTAAGCATGAGCATCTGGACTTTTTTTGTTCAGCACCGCGGTGAAATCCTCGCCGCTACCTTTGAGCATCTCCAACTCGTTGTCATCGCAATGGCCATGGCGATACTCATCGGCGTCCCGCTCGGCCTGTTCCTGGTACACCGGAAATTTCTGCGCACCATCGCGCTCGGCATCGCCAGCATTCTGCAAACGATACCGAGCCTTGCCCTTTTCGGTTTCCTGATTCCCATTCCGTTCATTGGTGGCATTGGCAAGCGGACTGCGATCGTAGCCCTGGCTCTTTACGCGCTACTTCCTATTCTTCGCAACACCTACGTGGGCCTGACCGGCATCGACCCTGCGGTGCTAGAGTCGGCTGAAGCCATGGGCATGACCAATACGCAAATTCTTCTGCGGGTGCGCTTCCCCCTGGCCCTTGCCTTCATTCTTGCGGGCATTCGCACCGCGACAATCATCACCATCGGTGTTGCCACGATCGCTGCGGCCATCGGCGCCGGTGGCCTTGGCACTTTCATCTTCCGGGGTGTGGCCCTTGTCAGCGACGAACTCCTTCTCGCGGGGGCCATTCCCGCCGCGCTCCTGGCCATCCTGGCGGATCTTCTATTGGGATTCCTCGAGCGTCGCTTGCGCGTCAGCTGATCGAAGAACCCCGCACGCTTGTGCTAGACTGCCGTGCCCGCCAATAAATAGTGCGACCAAACATGGATCTGAAACTCCTGTGCAACGTCTGCCTCCTATCTGTGTTAAGCGTGGTTTGTCTGATTCCCGCCTGCAGGGAGCGACAACGGCCCGGGATCGTGATCGGGTCGAAGTTCTTCACCGAGCAGGTCATCCTTGCGGAACTCCTGGCGCAGCACATCGAGGCGCGTACGGGAATTCCGGTCGAGCGCAAAACGAATCTGGGAGGCACGCTCCTTGTACACAAAGCGCTGCTCGCGGGACAGATCGATCTTTACGTCGAATACACCGGGACCGCCCTTACTGCGGTATTGAACGAGCCACTGGACCGGGCCAGCGTCGCCGCCGTGAATAGCCTTTCGAATCCGGTCTATCAGCGAGTGAAACAACTCTACGCTGAGCGCTTCAACCTTGAGGTCGCCGAGCCTCTTGGTTTTGAAAACACGTTTGCGATGGTGATCCGGGGAGAGGATGCGAAAAACCTTCATGTGCGCATGATCTCGGATATCGTTCGCTACGCTCCCCGGTGGCGCGTAGGCGTTGGTTATGAATTTCTCGAGCGTCCCGACGGATTCCGCGGCTGGGCAGATTTCTACGGTCTTCATTTTGTAGAGACACCGCGGGTCATGGATCTTGGATTGATTTACCGCGCCCTTGTGGATCGCCAGGTCGACCTCGTCGCCGGCAATTCGACTGACGGTCTCATCGACTCTCTCAACCTGGTCGCGCTAGAAGACGATCGTCACTATTTCCCACGGTACGATGCGGTGCCAATCATCCGGAAATCGACGTTCGACCGCCTTCCCCAGCTACGCGCGGTCCTCAGTGAACTTGGCGGCAAAATCTCCGAGTCCGACATCCGCAAGATGAACTATGCGGTTGACGTACTGCATCGGGATGCCGTGGAGGTTGTGCGCGAGTTCCGTTCGTCGAAAGGATTATAGCGATTACGTATTGATGCCCGGCAGGAACGGACTGCAGTTGCAAAGTCGTCTGGCTGCCGCGGCTGGCGTTGTTCCCATCATTTTCATCACCGCTTACGACGACAACGAATTTCGTCGGCGGGCAATACAAGCCGGGGCAACGGCGGGCGTTCGCTACCTTTCAAAGAGCCACAGCTTTAGAAGCGCCCACATCGAGAAGCCTATCACGCTCAACATAGACATGCCGGCGAGCACCTGTAAGCCGGTGAGAGTGAGCTCGTTCGATCGGGCAGGCTGCGCCGAATCGGCAGCGGCTACTTCCGTTTTCCGGCGCGATGCGTTGGTTTCGAAAATCGCGAGCGAGAATGGAATTTCGCTCTGACCTCTTCTGATTTCCTCGGCCTGAATCACGATCGGACTCCTTGATGGCTCTCGATGCTGCGAATGTTTCGTTCTTCCCTTAATTAGAAGTTCGTGAGAAGAAAAAGATGCGGTTTTTGTGAATGCACCCTCGCTTGCTCTCGAATCGTTCAGGGAAATTGTGGGAATGTCCAAACACAAAGAGAAATGCAACCGTGAACGTTGCCACTCGCAGCCGCTCATACGAACGTATTGCCGATACTTTCGTCCAATTGTTTCGCTTCCACGCTCCTGGCCTAATCGCAATTGTGTATCGCATTCGAATCAGTCGGGAACGCGCAATGCACAATTTCGATGAGGAGAGCTAGCCATGGACCTTGCAAGAGTCTTGTACACCCCTCCTGCCCCTGCCACGGATGGGAGCAGGGACCTCGATACAAGCGAGATAGGAAATATCAGATCGCTGCTCGAGAGATTCGATAGGAAACGTGCGTCGATACTGGAGTGGTACCGAATTCTGCGCGTTCACCATGAATGGACGATATTCCAGGCCATCCGATTTGCGCTGTGGCTTGCACGCTAAGTGCCATCCTGCTTCCGAGTGATGATGCCGGACATCACGCAGTTAGATCTGGGCGTAGGCAGGTAAGGACAGTGGAAAGGGCGGGCTTTGCAAGATTCGAGCGGCAGGAGAGATTAAAATCTTGAGACTGTTGCCTGGTCGGCTGCATCCAATGGGTGGATTTTGGGTCGTGGTCGCCCGCCTAAACAAGAGGTCTGGCGAACTTGGGTATCGGATTGTGGATCTCTTTGTTCCGAGTGGGTAGTGGCAAAGCCGGCTAAAGGGAGGGGGTGTTCGACCGGACCGAGATCGCTCCGCAGGTGTCAATTGAACCTGAAAGGTACTGTGAATCCTATGCGCCAATTACGCGACCTCTTGCAGCAGGCACAGCAAAATGGAGTTGCAATCGGCCACTTTAATGTTTCGGACCTCGTCCTATTGAAAGCGGTGTTCGCCGCTGCCCGCGAACTGAACGTGCCCGTCCTTGTCGGTTTGTCAGAAGGCGAGCGTGAGTTTGTGGGAACTCGTCAAATTGCAGCTCTGGTGCGTAGCCTGCGTGAGGAATTCGACTTCCCCATTTTTCTTAACGCCGATCATACACACTCGCTTGCGAAGGGGATCGAAGCTGCAAAAGCGGGCTTTGACTCGATCGTCTTCGATCTTTCGGCCCTGCCCATCGAAAAGAATATTCGTGAAACCAAGCAGGCTGTAGAAGCGTTGAAATCGATCCATCCTTCCATGCTGGTCGAGGGTGAGATCGGGGACATCGGAAGCGGCTCCGAAATACACGATTCATCACCCGACCTGTCGAAGGGCCTTTCGACGCCGGAAGAAGCGAAGCAGTTTGTAGAAGCCACGGGCGTGGACATCCTGGCTCCAGCGGTGGGGAATATGCACGGCATGCTCAGGAGCATGGTCAGGGGAGAAACGAAGAAGCATCTAGAGATCGAGAGAATAAATGGCATCAAGCAGGCTGCGCGCGTTTTCTTAACACTCCACGGCGGCTCAGGAACCGATGACGCAGATCTGCGGAAGGCAATCGGGGCGGGGATCAATATTGTCCACATCAATACAGAACTTCGGGTGGCGTGGAGACGTGGACTGGAGCAAGGATTAGCCAAGCAGCCCGATGAGGTTGTGCCCTACAAGATTCTGCCGTCGGTCGTGAATTCCGTAAGAGAAGTAGTCGGCTCGCGCTTGAAGCTGTTCAACGGCAGACATATGGCTCAGGGAGCCTAGATCCACAGTCTCCTGCTCTTTAGGTACCAGGACAAACTCTCATTTGTGGTGGGCGCCGGGATAGGAGCGAAGAAGTGAAACCAACCCGTGTTGTCATTATCGGTGGAGGATTCGCCGCCGTAAAATTTGCAGAAACTCTACGCGCCAAGCTCCGCCCCTCCGACTGTGAAATTCTCCTCTTCAACCGTGAAAACCACATGGTCTTTCACCCTCTTCTCGCGGATGTCGCCGGCGCTTCCATCAATGTCGACGCAGCTGCGGCGCCGCTCCGCCAAATGCTCCCCGACGTCGGCTGTCGCACCGAGCGCGTCCTAAGAATCGATCTGGCCGCCTCTCAGATCGAGTTTGACGATGGGAACGGCGTACTCACTCGCCTTGACTACGACCACGTTGTCATCGCTTGTGGCGCGGACAGCAACCTCGGCATCATCCCGGGCATGACCGAACACGCTTTTCCGTTCAAAGTCATGCGCGACGCTATCGATCTCCGCCAGCAAATCGTCCGCCAAATGGAACAAGCCGAAGCCACCAGCGATCCCGAGCGCCGCCGCTGGCTTCTCCATTTCATCATTGTGGGCGCCGGCTTCAGTGGGGTCGAAGTCGCCGGGGAAGTCAACGAACTTGTACGCAGCAGCACCCGCTTCTACCGCAATTTCAGCAAAGAAGATGTGGTCGTAACCATGGTCCATGCACAAGACCAGATTCTCCCCGAGGTCGCTCCTACGCTCCGCGAATTCGCCCAAAAGAAAATGGAAAAAGCTGGCGTCACTATCCTCTTAAACTGCCGCGCCGTCGCCGCTACCCACGAAGGCGTCGAACTCAAAGACGGCCGCAAGCTCCTTGGCGGCACCATTGTTTGCACGATCGGCACCACCGCCTCTCCCCTGGTGCAAAACTTAAACGTTCCCAAAGAGAAGGGACGCATCCGCACTACTCCCGAAATGCGCATCGAAGGCCAAACCAACGCCTGGGCTCTCGGCGATTGCGCTTTCATTCTCAACGATTTCGACAAAAAGCCCTGCTTAACCACCGCCCAATTCGCCCAGCGCCAGGGCCGCCAAGCCGCCCTCAACCTCCTCCGCATTCTCCGCGGCGAACCTACCAAGCCCTTCAGCTTCAAAGCCCTCGGCCAGCTCTGTTCCATTGGCGGCTACTCCGCCGTTGCCGAAATGTTTGGCATGAGATTCTCTGGTTTCCTCGCGTGGTTTATGTGGCGCGGCGTGTACCTCTTCAAACTGCCCACATGGTCGCGCAGATTTAAGGTTGCCCTCGACTGGGCCTGGGACGTCCTCTTCCCTCGCGATCTCAGTTTCCTCAACACCGACACCTCGCTAAACGTAGCTCACGCTTACTTTCTCCCCGGTGATTACATTCACCACCAAGGCGAACTGGCGCGCACCTTTTGCATCATCGATGAAGGCGAAGTCGAAGCCCTAAAAGTGACACCGCCGGATCCGGAACCTAAGATCATCGCTGTGCTCAGCAAGGGCGATTTTTTCGGCGAGGCTACGCTCCTCGGCGATCACCCCCACGAAACCAGCGTCCGGGCGCGTACCGTCGTCCGACTCACTCAGATTGGCAGTGGTCTCTTTGCACAAATCGCAGGGGCGTCCACTCCGCTGCGCGACCTGCTATCCCGCACGCTCACTCGCCGCTCCGGCGATTTCTGGCGCCGCCTGCCTCTAGCCAGGTCCCTCCTGTCGGATGACACGTTGGCCTCGCTCCTCGATCCTCTTCCAGCCAAATCTCTCAACAAAGACACGACTTTTGCCGATGCAATCCTCGCCTTGAACGAAAGCCCTTCAGGTGAACTTTTAATCCTCGACGAAAAGCAGCGCCTCTGGGGCACCCTCGACCGCAACGACCTCTACGATATGACCGCCCGCATCGCCATCATTCCCCCCGAAGAACGCGGCGACCTAACCCGCCGCAAACTCAGCGATCTCCTCCCAGGCAATCCCCTCTATGTCTCTTTGGACGAACCACTCTTGGTGGCCGCCGCTACCATGCTCGATCACGGCATCTTCTGGATCCCCGTCGTTCGCTCCAAAATCGACCTGCAACCCGTTGGCTACCTTCGCGGTGAAAGAATCCGCAGCCGCATGATCCAAAAACTCAGCCAAGGCAAGAGTGCCCACGCACAGACCGCCAGCTAAATCCTACGCGCTCTCCACCTTCTTTGTAGGGGTCGGTCTATCCCCGCCCCTGTGCCCCGGTCACTCCAGCCGGTCTTAGGACCGCTCGGCATCTTGAAACGTCTCTAGCCTATGTCGCGCTTGATAGCCCAGCGTCACTTGCCTACGGAAGCTCCTGGGAGCCCGACGCTGTGGAGCTCAAGTCTTCTCTCCCGTCGCCCGAAACGCGACGGGGATATGCTCGGGTTCCTTCAAGCAGCCGTGTGATGCGCGAGTGGCTGCACTTCCCGCAGGAGTCCGGTATCCACGTCGAAAATGACGCCGCGCACGGGGATGTCTTTGGCAATCCAGGGATGCGACCTGACTTTCTTGATCTGCTCCCGGGTATTTTCCTCGGGATCCTTATAAGAGAAGAAGCGCATTGGAGTCGGCGAAGCGTCTCCGGTCGAAGCGCTCAGCTTGGCATTCAGCTCGGCATCTGTAAATGTCGTAAACCCGCAGCCGGTATGGTTGAGGAGCAGTATCTCTCTGGTTCCGAGTACGCGGGTGGAGACGACGAGCTCACCGAGAACATCTTCTGTTACCGCGGGTCCGCCGGTTCGGATAACGTCGATATCGGCTTGCGGCAGCCCCAAGATTCCAGGGAGGTCTGAGAGACGAGGATCCATGCAGGTTACAACTACGATTTTGGGTGCCGGACGTTTTCCGAGCGTTGGATCGTAATTCTTTGCATAGTTACGGTTTGCTTCTAATGCCCTATCGATAATACTCATGATTTTTCTCCTGACAGGCGAGCGGTGCGGCCAAGCCCGTTTCAAGTTTCGCTCCGCCGACCGAATCGGCTGCGATGAACCGATTACACCCGACGTGCACCAGCGAATCAATTGGACGATGGTATTAGCACTACCTTTGTATTGGCCTCCGTGGAAGCGAAGTACTCGCCACCCTATGGCCTTAGGTCCAATCCCTACCTTGGCGGTAATCGATACCTTCGTCCAATAGATTGGTCATCGTGATTCTGGCCTAATTCGGCTTGGTCTGATCGGAGCAATTATGAGCACTGCCATCACTGCCTCTCACATCGAGCGGAACCCGGAACTCCTAGGACAAACCGTGGTCGTAATCGGCGGAAGCGCAGGTATCGGTCTCGAGACAGCCCGACGAGCAAGCGCAGAGGGAGCGAAGCTAATCCTCACCGGGCGCACCCCCGAGCGCCTCGAGCGCGCAGCGAGCGAGGTCCATGCGCTGAGCACTAGCGCCTTTGACGCCACGGATCCTGCGCTGCTCGAGCAGTTCTTCCGCGACCTGCCGCCCTCCATCGATCACATCATGGTCACAGCTGGCCGACCTTCTTACGGCCGCCTCATCGACCAGGATTGCGCTCACGTACGCCGTGCTCTGAACGAGCACGTACTACTCTTCATCGAAGTCGCCCGGAACGCAGCGGACAAGGTAAGAGCTGGCGGAACTTTGATATTTATGGGGGGCACCGGCAGTCGCCGCCCGGGCGTTGGCTTCGGAATCGCATCGACAGTGACCGTCGCACTTCCCGCCCTTACGGCTAATCTGGCGCTTGAGCTGGCACCCGTTCGCGTGAACCTGATCGCCGCCGGATTCGTCAACACGCAATTGTCCGCATCACTCTTGGGGGATGAACTCGAAAACCGCCGCAGCCAGCTTCGAGCCAAACTTCCCATCCGGCGGGTTGTGCAACCAGCAGATGTCGCCGCACTAGCCGTACACATCACGACCAATACTGCCCTTACGGGTGCAACCTACGATGTCGACGGTGGGCAGCAGTTCGTCGCCGCCTAGCCGAGAAAGCCGGCGTGTACGCAAGAATGTGGCCAGCGATTTGGGCAAGGAATAAGGAGGAGATATGGCAACTCTGCGTGCGTTTCCGGGCCGTGAACCGATCAGTGGCGCTACCGTCGAGAAAGTGGATATGAAGTTCGAGGTGGTTGTCATACCGGTCGCGGATGTTGACCGCTCGAAGCAGTTCTACACGAAACTCGGCTGGCGGCTCGACGCCGACTTCCGGTTCGATAACGGTTTCCGTGTTGTTCAGTTCACGCCTCCCGGCTCCGGGTGCTCGGTTCAGTTTGGCGCGAAGATGACACCCGCTGCGCCAGGTTCGGCCCAGGGTCTCTACTTGATCGTCCCCGACGTTGAGGCAGCAAGGAAAGACCTTGTCGCACGCGGCATCGATGTGAGTGAGGTGTTCCACGCCGGAACGCCAGGCGCTCAGTTCCAGATCGACGGCAGCGGTCGCGTCAGCGGGCCGGCACCCGAGCATGCCACCTACAGCTCGTTCGCCACGTTTCGTGATCCCGATGGCAACGGATGGCTGTTTCAGGAAATCACAACCCGGCTGCCGGGCCGAGGCCTCGGCAATCTGGATGTCGCGACCCTGACGAAGCTTTTAGCAGAAGCAGAGCAACATCATCGCGAATACGAACCTACCCTTCCGAAGCACCACTGGTCGGGCTGGTACGCCGCCTACATGGCCGCGCGGCAAGACGGCAGGAGCCCCGAAGAGGCAGCCAAGGACGGAAAGATCTACATAGAAGGGGCGCGCTGACCACCACGATGAGACAGTTCGACGCGATCATTCTCGGGACGGATCATGCGGGCCCATCCCTGGCGGCTCGGTTCGCGCGTGCCGGAAAAACCGTCGCTATTATCGAAGGCGATAAATTTGGCGGCACGTGCGTGGAAACGGGATGCATCGCGACAGAGACGCTCGTGGCAAGTGCCTTTGCCGTCCATGTTGCCCACCGAGGAGCGGAATATCGTTTCGCCATTGGTGTCAAAGCCCGCAAAGACGCAGCCTCCCCGAGGTCAAACAAGGGAGCGCAGGAGTGGCTCCGAGGATACCCACGGAGGCCATCGGAGGAGGATACCAATCATGCGTTCTGATATGGTGCCCGGAAGAGTTTTTCCCGACTACGAGCTGCCCGATCACACCGGCAAACTGCGCAAGCTCAGCGAGCTACAGGGCGGCGATCCGCTGATCCTCACGCTCTCGCGCGGCCACTACTGCCCAAAGGAACACCAGCAGCATCTGGAACTCGCCGCGTTCTACCCGAAGATCGCTGTGGCATACACTCAAATCGCCACGATCGCCACCGACGACCACCATACGCTCCAGGAATTTCGAGCATCGGTCGGAGCACAGTGGACATTTCTCTCCGATCCTGACCGAAGCGTGCAGAAGGATCTCGACATCCAGGAGTATACCGACCCCGAACACAATCCGATGATTCCGCACACGCTCGTCCTCAAGCCGGGCCTCGTGATCTACAGCATCTATAACGGCTACTGGTTCTGGGGCCGCCCGTCGCTCGGCGATCTTTGGCACGACCTGCGCGCCGTGACCAGCGAAATCCGTCCAGACTGGGATCTCGGCAGCCCTGGGCTTCGCGAGGCGTGGAAGGCAGGGGACCACGCGCCTTTCCACGGGTGGAATAAGCAGGACAGTGTCAGGGCTTCGACTGGACAGAGGAAGTAGAGGCCATTTTCGTTCATGGTCGACGAATGACGCAAAAAAGCGAGTGTTCAGTCTTCTGTCGCTCGCCACAGGATAGATAACCGGGAATTCCACGAGAATAGACGGTGGGGAGAGAGGAGGTAGTTCGCGGAAATGGCTCGTCTAGCCTCAGTCAATGTCGGCCTCCCGCGTGACGTGACATGGAGCGGCAAAACCGTCCGAACGGCGGTCTGGAAATTTCCTGTTGCGGGGCGGCGCATGGTGCGCAAGCTCGATATCGATGGTGATGCGCAAGGTGATCTCGCCGGTCACGGAGGGGAGCATCGCGCCGTATTTGTCTACCAGATGGATTCTTACCATTACTGGGAGCGCTTTCTGGGCCGCAACGATTTTATTTTTGGCCAGTTCGGCGAAAACTTCACTGTTGAAGGGCTTCCGGATGACGAGGTTTGCATCGGTGATCGATACCGCATTGGTGATGCAGTATTCGAAGTAACGCAGCCGCGCGTGACGTGCTACCGCGTCGGCATCCGCATGAATGAACCTCGTATGGCGGCGCTACTCGTAGCACATCGAAGACCGGGATTTTACTTTCGCGTGTTGCAGGAGGGAGAAGTTGCTGCAGGCGATGACATTGTGAAAATTGCTGACGGTCCGGAGCGAATCACTGTGGCCGAGGTTGACGCCCTCCTGTATTTGCCAGGACATTCCCGCGAGCAACTGCAACGCGCGCTCCGGATTCCTGCGCTGAGCAAGGGTTGGCAGAGTTCATTCCAGGCAATGCTCCAACAAGACTCGAGTTCCCAAACTGTGGCGGGGAATCCGGGACTCGCCTATGAGGAGCAAGCTCCAGCATGGCCCGGATTCAGACAAATGCGAGTCACGCAGATCCAGGAGGAGAGCGATAGCGTGAATTCCTTTGTTCTCGCGCCGATCGATGGGGCCCCTCTCCCTGTCTTCCAGGCCGGTCAATTCGTTGTCTTGCGGTTGCTGGTCGATCCGGGCCAGCCTCCGATTCTTCGCAGCTATTCGTTGTCTGATCTGCCAGTGACCGATCGTTTTCGCATCTCCGTCAAATGCGAATCGAATGGCGTTGCAAGTTCGTTTCTGAGAAACCGCGTGCGGGTAGACGCTTTATTGGATGTGAGTGCACCGCGAGGAAGCTTTACTCTGCATCCCGGCGAGAATCCTGTGGTGTTGCTGAGCGCCGGAGTCGGCGCAACGCCCGTCATGTCGATGCTGCACGCACTCGCAGCCGGAAAATCGGAACGAGAGATCTGGTGGATCTATGGAGCGCGGAATCGCGTCGACCATCCATTCGCGCGAGAATCACGTTCTCTACTGCAACAGCTCTCTCGCGGACGAAGCTACGTCGTTTACAGCAGACCCGCAGCAACTGATCAACTTGGGTTGGACTATGATGCTTCAGGTCACATCGACTCCGCTTTGCTCG
>Ga0181526_10002846_pt1 | contig 14616 bp, 9 predicted proteins | sample PEATcosm2014_Bin_35_FD_119750 | JGI IMG/M metagenome (GOLD analysis project Ga0181526, IMG submission 119750) | Peatland microbial communities from MTU Mesocosm Facility, Houghton, MI, USA - PEATcosm2014_Bin06_30_metaG | ecosystem: Environmental > Terrestrial > Soil > Wetlands > Peat | place...
GGCAAGCGGCCATGGAGCATCCAGCACAACCAGCAGACGACGGAAACGAAGAATCCGCCCCACATGTGCTGGGTGACAAGCGGCCCTGAGGAACCGCCGCTACGCGCAAGAAACCAGCCGAGGATGGCGGCGATGATGGCGCTGAAGACTGCGAGCGGCAGAATGAAATCGACAGAACATCGCAGATAAGAAAATTGACGCGATCCTCCAGCGATTTCAAAAAGTGGGATCAGAAGAATGAGTGCAATAGGAAGGTGAATAGTAAGAAGATGAAAGCCGCCAATAAATTGCGCCCAGTCAGAGCGCTGGGCACCGTCGGGTGGAAAAAAAAGAAGTAAACCGAGGAGCAGAAAAATCGGCGCAAGTGTGAACACCCCAATCCGGTCACGGAGAGGCCATTGTCGGACCGACATTATCATGAAAGTTTTTTATCCCTGTTATAAAGAAAATGATCGTAAATAGAGTGGCAACCGACGCACACAATCATGCTAAGACCTCGGCTACGACCCGTGCCGGCTTTACGCTGGTTAGTTTTTGATCGAGCCCTTGGAACGAGTAGTTGAGCTGACGATAATTAAAGCCCAAAACGTAAAGAATCGTGGCGTGCAGGTCGCGGATCTCGACTGGGTCTTTCACAACCTCGTAGCCCATTGCGTCGGTTTCACCGTGACTAAAGCCCGGCCTGATTCCTCCTCCGGCCATCCAGATCGTGAACGCCCCAGGATTGTGATCGCGACCAACAAACTCCGTTGTTTGACCATTGCGGTTTTCGCGCATGGAGGTACGCCCAAATTCGCCGCCCCAGACGACGAGGGTGTCCTCTAACATTCCGCGTCGTTTGAGATCGCTGAGGAGCGCGGCTATCGGCTGGTCGACCTCGCGGCAGCGATCGTTGAAACCGCCGTTCAGCGCGTCTCTTTTGTTGGTCCCATGAGTGTCCCATCCCCAGTGATAGAGCTGGATAAAGCGCACTCCCCGTTCGGCCAGCCGGCGCGCAACCAGGCAATTGTTGGCAAAACTTTCTTCTCCGGGCTTGCATCCATATTCCGCAAGGGTAGGCGCAGACTCTTTACGAATGTCGAGAACGTCGGTGGCTTCCATTTGCATGCGGAAGGCCATCTCGTACTGAGAGATGCGAGTGATCGTCTCCGGATTGCCGAATTCTTCGAATTGTTGTTGATTGATTTGATCGATGGCATCCAGCTCGTCGCGGCGAAGGGCTCGGCTCACACTCTTTGGATTTTGAAGATAGAGAACTGGCTCTCCATGAGAGCGGCATTGCACGCCTTGATAGATGCTGGGCAGGAAACCGGAGCCCCATAGTTGTTTACCGCCATCGGGCTGCTTGCCGCCAGAGACGAGGACGATGAAGCCGGGAAGATTCTGGTTCTCGGAGCCCAATCCATAAATAACCCAAGAGCCCATTGAAGGATAGCCGAGGCGCGCATTGCCAGTATGCACCAGCAACTGCGCCGGCGCATGATTGAACTGATCTGTGTGCATGGACTTTATGAAGCATACGTCATCAATGTGTTTTTCGAATTGAGGCAGGCGGTCGGAAAGCCATAGCCCATTCTTGCCCGCCTGGTGAAATGGATACTGCGATCCAAGCAGCTTGGGAACGCCGCTGATAAAAGCGAAGCGTTTGCCCTTCAGGAACGACTCGGGGCAATCCTGGCCGTCAAGCCTGGTCAGCTCCGGTTTGTGGTCGAAAAGTTCCAGTTGGCTGGGTGCACCAGCCATATGCAGATAGATGATGCGTTTTGCGCGGGGGGTAAATTCGGGCGGCAGTACCGAGAGCGGACGGGTAGGGTCTCGTTTGAAATCAAGGCGCTGTGTGCCGTCAATATTCAATTCTGAGGCGCAGGCCATCCCGGGGCAATTGGAGGCCAGGCTTCCCAGAAACATGCTGCCGACGCCAGCCGTAAAGCTACGCAGGAAATGCCTGCGAGTTTGCGCCTGAATTCGCGCGAAGGCTTCCTCGGGATGCACATCTGCGGCAGGCTTTTCCTCGAGGGAGGGCGTCGGCGGATCGCCCAGAATCGCGTCGTGATTGAATTTTTGAGAAACGGACATCCCATCACCTATTGAGGGCGGCATCAAGGTTGAAGACCACGTTGCCCACTGAAGTCAGCGCATCGATATTGTCGGCGGCATTGTTGGCCTTGTCTAGCAAATTCCCGGACGCGTTCATGCTCGCATCGACCAGCTTAGCGTGTTGTTGGACAAGGGCGCGCTTGTAAAACGCAAGGATTACCGGCAATTCGCGTGCTGTGAGATCGCGTGAAAGTACGAGCCGGGCCTCGTATTTGATCCGAGCCTGGAGAATATCATCAGTTGCCGCGGCGCCAGATTTGAGAGCTGTCTCCTTTACTGCGCGCTGCGCGAGGGCGCGGGCGGCTTCGTAATAAACAGGATCATTTAATGTGACCAATGCTTGCAAAGGCGTGTTGGTTGGTATACGCCGTGGGAGGGTTGTGTCGCGGTCGGAGGCATCGAAGGTTAAAAAGCTGGGATAGCCGCTTGTCCTCTTCACAAAGGTGTAAACTGCGCGGCGATAGCGGTTGGGGCCAGTGGCATCGATCCACTTGTCGTCGTTGTATACAGAATTCCAAACTCCGGCCGGCTGCGGCGGCATCACCGGTGGTCCGCCCATTGTGGTATCGAGAAGACCGCTGGCCACCAGGGCCTGATCGCGGACCATCTCCGCTGTAAGCCTTTGCTGCGGACCATGCGCCAGCAGTCGATTACGAGGATCTTTAGCCATCAGTTGGGGCGTGGTTGCGGAACTCTGGCGATAAGTGGCGCTCGTGACCAGTTCTCGCAACAGCGCCTTCATATCCCAATGCAGATCGTTCTGGAAGTGCAGAGCGAGGTAGTCAAGAAGCTCAGGGTGGCTGGGCTCCTCACCCACGCTGCCGAAGTTTTCCTGCGTCTCGACGATTCCGATTCCAAAAAGCTCTTGCCAATAGCGATTGACGGTAACGCGAGCAGTCAATGGTTGACCGGGTTGAAAGAACCATTTAGCCAGGGTCAGGCGGTTGCGCGGAGCACCCGCAGGCAGCCTGGGAAATATCGCCGGCACATCCGGAGCAAGGTCTGGGCCTACTTTGGTAAGGAAGTTGCCGCGTTCGAATTCAAGTGTTGTCCGGCGTTCATAAGGTTGTTGTTCTACCATGACGGGCAGCGGAACGCTGGGAATAGCGGCTAGTTGCGTATACAGGTCTTTCAGGCGTTCAATTTGCTGAGCGCGTTGCGCATTTTGCGCTTCGGCTGTCCAACTCGGATCGCCGCTGGCCGAGAGCCTGAGGCGCTGAATCAGAGCTGGCTTGTCGTCGATCTCGTCAGTTTGAGTGATGGCTACTTCAATGCGGCTATCGCGCGCCAATTGCAATTGGTTCGAAAGGACACCAACGATCCAACGCGTGCGGAACAATTTTGGAAGAGCCTCAAATGAGCTAGGGATGGGATCTACCTTTGGCGCGTCCGCAGCATTGCTGGATTTATCGTTGGGCCCTGCTTTGATCTTGACGTTGGAAAATACGGCTGTCTGAAGATTCGGTTCGGAATCCTGGGCAAAATAGCGGAAATCAATCTTCTCGCGTGCACCATTGAGCTGCACCACCCAGGCTTCCACCTTATCTGCGATGAAGCCGTTCTCCGGGGTATATCGGGCCTTTTCGGCATCGAACGGCGGAACTTCGATCCGGATCGCGCTTAAGACAGGCAGATTTGCATTTGCAGTTAATTCATAGACAGACTGAGGAGGGGCATGAGCATCCGTGAACACCTCTCCGTCATGGATGCTAAAGGTCTTCGCCGGACCGTTGACTTTGGCGCGAGCGAGTCTTAGCTTCGCCAGCCGGATGGACTCTTTCAAGTCCCGCAGACTTTCCGCTTTGGCCATTCCGTTCTGTTTCTTATCTTGCTGCACTCTTGCCAGCGAGCGAATGATTGTGGGAATGACCTTTTCCAGCGCCGGCACCTCGTTCGCGTCGGCTGATTGGATCGGCAATTGCCGCCACTGAGCCTTCTCCACGATCTGGCGGTCCGCGGTTTCAATGTTATGAATGAGAGTTCCAATTTCATCTTGAATCGCTGCGGCTTGAGGATAGCGCGCCTTGTCCTTGGGAACGGTCAGGTTGGGGAAGTCGTCGTTAAGATCGGTATCTTCCTCCGTGTTGAAGAAAGCGAGAGACTTGTAGTAATCGGCATGACGAATTGGGTCGTATGGATGTGAGTGGCATTGCACGCAATTCATGGTTACGCCATTCAACACCGACCAGGTGGTGGCGACGCGATCCATCACCGCAATCAGACGAAACTCCTCATCGTCGGTGCCCCCTTCGTCATTGTTGGGAGTCTGGCGGTGAAAGGATGTGGCAATACGGTCTTCAAACGTCGCGTTGGGGAGCAGGTCTCCAGCCAACTGCTTGATGACGAACTGGTCGTAAGGCAGATTACGATTGAAAGCGTCGATAACCCAGTCACGGTAGGGCCACACGCCAGGCCGGCCGTCATCTTTCTCATACCCCTTGGTGTCGGCATAGCGCGCCAGGTCGAGCCACATGGAGGCCCAGCGTTCTCCGTAGCGCGGCGAAGCCAGCAGTCGGTCTACCTGCTTTTCATACGCGTTGGCAGACGAATCGGCGAGAAATGCCCGCATTTCCGAAGCGGTTGGAGGCAAGCCGGTGAGATCGAACGACACACGCCGCAACGACTGGGCTTTGTCCGCCTCAGGGGATGGCTCAAGACCCTCTTTTTCCAACCTCGCAAGAACAAACCGATCCAGAGGCTGACGTACCCAGTCCAACCGCCCAACCTTGGGTAGTGGCTGCGCCCTGGGTGGAACAAAGGACCAGTAGTCTTCCCAATGAGCGCCTTGCATGATCCATTTACGCAGTAACTCGACCTGCTGAGGCGGCAGAGCCGGAGTATGGTAAGGCATACGTGCCTCCGGATCGGTCAAGGTTATGCGTTTCATTAATTCCGAGGCATCCGGATTCCCGGGCACAATCGTTCTATGCCCTGACTTGCCCACTCCCAAAGCCTCGTCGCGGTAGATAAATGAAACATCATTTTTCTGCCTGACGCCGCCATGGCAAGCGACACAGTTCTGATTCAGGATGGGCCGAATATCGCGACTGAACTCCACACGATCGCTCGCTCGGACGTGGTCGCTGATAAATCGCCACGCCACTACGCTGCATCCGATAATCAACACTAATAGTGCGACAATGCCGACACAGTGATCGACAATCGCCTTTCGCAACGAAATCATGTTGAATTTGCTTGGCATGCTGAACTAGGCTCAAACCTGAAGTCGTGCAGCGATCCACAGTCGTCTATTAGAGACTAGTCTCCAATCAAAGGAAAGCATTGTCAATCAATTCAACTGATAAACAATCACCAAAATACTCCTATTTAGGGCTCGTCTCTAGCATTGCGATTGCCTAACCGGGGTGGTTCATCGCGGGATTCCAGTTGCCATGCCGACTTCTCGTTACGAATTCTGGCTTCGGAGAATGATTTGGCGACTTCAGCATCCCCCGTGTAGGGAAGTAGTTAGGTTACGAGACCGAAGTTCCCCGCGCTGCCAATTTACACATCGAGGATGGTATAACTGCGACCGACGTCGAACGAAAGCGATTTGACCTGTCGCATGTTGTAAGGTTCCGAGAATACAAAAATGACGCGATTTTTACACTCAGGCTACATCTAATATATGCATTTGAGGTTCTAACAGTGTGGGACTCCCTTCCCCTCCGAATGAGATGCTCCCGCCACGGTAAGGCTTTGCGATCTACGACCCAGGAGCATCGTGTGATGAAATCACTGAATCTCCGCCTGTTTGCAGGACTCCTAATCCTACCTGCGATATTCGCTCGTGCACAAGACGAAAATGGCAACGGGTATCGCCCGTTGGTGCTGAGCGAATCCGTCCTTCCAGAACAATCGACGAATTCTCTGGGCGACCCGCGCATATTCAACCCAGAGTTTTATCGAAAGTTCAATCCCGAGTTAAGTCTCTCGACAGATGCCGAAGCGATGCAGCACTGGGCAAATCCCAAAACAAACCACTGCGTGAGAGCTTCTTTCTATTTCTCCGCCGCTGACTATATCCAGCGCTACCCTGATCTGGGATTGCATGCCGGAGTCCCTGGCTCCTGTTACAGCGCAATCCAGCAATTTGTCACTTACGGCTTCAATCAGGGACGAATCGGCGCGTTCGACAGCTACCCTGTGATTTTCGATTTCAATTACTACGTGGACGCGGCCAATAACGCCGACTTGAGCAGCCTCTATAACAACGGGGCCCTGGACCGGGTGGACATAGAAATCCACTGGCTCAATCGCGGGATCGCGGAACGCCGGTCCGCTTCGGCTTTTTTCAAGATCAAGGAATATCAGGCGCGCTATCCCGACGTCTCAGAACTGTCACCGGAAAAGGCGCTCTACCAATATGTCACGCAAGGTCAGGCGGAGAGACGCCTTGGCAGAGGAGATTGGGCTAATCCCTCGGAATGGAATGCTCTGGTCGCCAGATCGCAGCGGAGCGTCGTAACGGCTGAACCGAACGATCTGGTGCGGAGGTTTACTGCCGCCAACGGCGAAGAGACCACGGTCATCGTGAAATCGCCGAAGTGGCTCCCCTCGCCGGATGAGCCGCTTCCTGCGACGGCCCGCGTCTGCCAAGTCCCGCCACCAAGCGGCAACAACGATTGGAACACGCTGACCACCTACCTGACGCCCAGCGGCGTCAAATCTGGCTGCGATGTGGTGCAGCTGGCTCCCAACGCTGTTTATCACATGGTGCTGCCGCAGAATGTGCCTCCCAGCCAGAACTACGTGCTCAACCACTGGCCGTATTTGCAAATCGTCAATGCCCAGGACTTTGTGTTTGACGGTAACGGGTCGACGCTTTCCTTCACCGGCTCGACGACCGGCATCGACATCTATAGCAGCCAGCGCGTAGTGGTCGAGAACCTGAGCATCGATTGGGGCAACCCGGTGGACCCGCAACCACTGTGGCGGGGACCTCTGTTTTCCGCGTTCGGCACTATCGTCCTCGATGGATTCGGTTCGGCGCACATTGAGCTCGAAGCCAATACGGCCATCCCGCCCGGTTTCGTTCCGTATATCTATGCTTTCAATCTTTGGGACCGGGAAAAGAACGAAGCTGCGGCCGATGACTACCTGAATACCGGCCCAGGCGATCAGGGCTGCGACATCTATTGCCTAGAAAGCAACGGCGTGCAGGACCCCTCGCAGCAATCGATGTACTTGGAGGACGGCAGCTTGTATCCGGCCTCGAATTCCGCCGGACAGTGGGTGGCCTCGCAACTGGCCGCCTATCCAAACCGCGTCGTCCTCGTGCGCTTTCAGGAGTTCGCCGCGGAGGCCATTCAGGACGACTACATGACCAATGACCTCCAAATCCGCCACACCACGGTTCACACTTCGCCCTACATGGGTATCACCGCCGGCCAGAACGCACGCGGACTGGCGCTGATCGATGTGCATGAAACGCCGAGTCAGGGTCGCCCCATCTCCACCGTTGCCGACGGCACGCACTTCACCGGCATGAGCGGGGATATTGTCGTCGAGCACAGCGACTTCGAGAAGGAAGGCGACGACGTCATGAACATTACCACGGTTTGGGATACGCTGACGGCAGTGAACTCCGCCGACTCTTTCATCATGAGCGGCGGCGACGGCAATCCCAACGCGGGTGACACGTTGGCCTTCTTCGACCAGGAGATGGGTTTCCTTGGCTCCGCGAAAGCGGACTTCATCACCCCCGCAGATTTGCCGCCATGGCCGGTTGGGCCCGTGACCGTCCGGCTGGACTCGGCGCCAAGCTTTCTAAAGCCAGGCATCCACGCTGTGAACATGAACCACGCGCCGTCTCGCGTCTACGTCTCTGACGTCGACATCCACGATAAGCTCGGCCGCGGCATTCTCATCGGCGGCTTTCACATGCTCATCGGCAACTCGCGGTTCCGCAACATCACCGCCACCGCCATCGCCTCCATCATATCCAGCTACTTTGGCGAGAGCGTAGCTTCCTCTGACATCGCTATCCGCGACAACATGATGGAGCACACCAATTACGTGCCCAAGCTTTACCAGTCCAGCACCGATGGCACCAACTATTACCCGAACCGCAACGCCTCCATCGCGTTGTTTGCCGATATCTTCTCGGGTTACAACAATTCCTCGAATGAAGTTACCGGAATCTATCCCGGTTTCCAGCAGATCGAGATCTCCGGCAACAGCTTCGATAGCGCGTCGGGCGCTGGAATCTATCTGACCGGAATAAAAAACACCGAAATCACCCGCGATAGCTTCCTGGGATGTGAGGCGGTGCCTGACGCCGATTCTCTCTATTCGTATTACGGGTCGGAGTCGAAATCGGCCGTAGTGCTTTCGTTCGCAGACACCGTTTCGCTTATAAATGATCGAACGGCCGACACTGCGGAATGCTCAGCGCGAGCGGATGCCGCGTCGAGCGAAGACGTTGGCATCGGGGGCGGGCGGAATCAATCATCTACTGAATCACTTCACCAGTGAGCGGATTGCACGGTGTCAGCAAATGAAGAGGCAGGCGATGCTTTTGCTGTCGGAAATGCCTAAACTACGCGCAAGCGCGACGCGATGATTCCTGCGGAGACACGACTGGATGCAGCGTGTATGTTGCGCGCCAGTTTGGTCAATCTACGAGAACAGGGCAGGACAATCCTCGAGCATGCCAGCTAGTTGCGAGAGAAAGTCCCGACAAACGCCCATGGGGCCAGGAATCGGCCAGAAGGAGGGATCCTTTATGGAGCAGCTTCGATGGGATTGACCTCGGTTGCGGCCTGAGTGAACTGAAACTGTAGGATCCAGATGCTGGAGACGGGCTGCCCATCGACTTGCGCGGGCTTGAATCTCCACTGCTGTGCTGCTTGCAGGGCTACTTTGGCGAAATACTTGCTGGGCCCCGGCGAGTCAAACGTCGCATTCGAAACATGACCGCCTGCATCGACCGTCACCCTTATTTTCACGTTGATACGCCCGCTAATTGACTGACGGGCACTCGGGAGTACGTCGGGTAGAACTCGTTCAGCGACCACACTCTTCACCGCCGCACCATTGGAGCTTTGGATTCCCGGAGCTGGAGCTTGAGGAGGGAACGTGGAGCCTGCGGGCACAGGTTGCTGTTTTTCGGTTGGCGACGATGGCAATGTCTGGCGAGATCGCAGTTGCAGAACTGCAATGAATGCAAGCAGGACGAGCACTGCGGCAATGAGCGCCGTCATGTGGAGTTTGACAGGTACCGTTCTACCGTTGGTTTTGCTAGTCGGATTTGGGAGAGATGGGGCAGATTCGAGAAGAGTTTTGACGTCGCTGAGGGTACATCGGTGCGCCGGGTCTAAGCGCAGACATTTCCGGACAATGTCGGCGAACGGCCTTGGAATGGACTCCGGCACAACCGGTTCCCGCTGTGTTGATCTGTCCCAAACCGGCGGATGCCCGGTCAGGGCTTCAACTAGGGTGACTCCGAGCGACCAGATGTCCGCGGCCGGGAAGATATTCCCAGCGGCGGTTTCTGGCGCGTCATAGACTCCCATTGTCGAAGAGTGTTTGCCAAGTTTGCCGGCTACATGAAGATTGTCTGAAGAAAGCTTCAACTGATCGTCGACGACTAGGATGTTCGATGGCTTGAGATTACCATGCACAAAACCCTCCCCGTGAAGATAGGAAAGCGCGTCGACGACCAGGCCGAGCATCTCTCTGGTCTCCGTGGGCGTGAGTGGCCGATCCTGAAGAATCTGAGAGAGAATCTCTTCAGAATATTCCGTCACTGCGTAGATCTGAGGGGCGCTGTCGACCTGACAGCGTCCGGTGTAAAACAGGCGCATCAGGTGCGGATGAGACAGGTTTGTTGTCATGGCCCAACAAGAGATTTGAGCCTCTGCGTCTCTGGCATCAGCAGGAATGAGCTTGATGGCGGCTTTCTGCGATCGATCCCCCTGCTGCAGTTCCGTGAGGAACACACTACCCCAGGCTGAGCCGCCTAACCATTGGAGGAGGGCAAATCTTCCGTCGATAATTTGTCCTACCCAATCACTGCGAAATACCGGTGTGTTCATGGTGCAACCATTCTAAATACGAGCACGGTGTGTGCCAAAGCCGAGAGTGATAATTCGAGCCGGCACATGGAGTGGTAACAGGTCAAGAAGGGGATGCAAGTGCCGGACTGGATTATAGACTCCCAACTGGGCTTTAATATGGTTCTCTCCTGGTTATGGAAGTTGATCGACTTTCCAGACATTACTCTCGCCTCGGTGGGTTACTTCCGAATTGGCGGCGATCCTCCCGAAATCCAACCGCTGCAGGAGCCTCTCAGGTCATGCTTCAAAAGGGGTGTCGAAAATCGATCGGCGGCAACAGCCTTTTTATACAACCGAACCCTACGAATTTCTGCCATGGCTGTTCGGAAAGCCTTCGCCAATCATGCCTTCTATCTTATTGAAAACCAAAGGCAGACTTGCATGAAAAGAGCTGTTCCAAAACCTAAGGGTTTATGAATGAAGCGATAACGTCCTTTATCGTTCACGGTCTCTGTTGCCAGGCTGTAAGAGGTTTTGGGGGGATTCGGTCTGGATGCCAGTTTTTCATCCATGCGAAGCGGACACTCCTAGGGGGTAATCCAAAGAGAAACTCTGGCGCGCACGCGGAAGCAACCGACGATGGGCACACTTTCGTGTTTTGCTTTGTCAGCTGTTGTTCCTAATCAGTGTGGTGCGGATTGATTTCATCAGTCGGCCTTCACGCGCGGGCGCGTTTGTGTGCTCACCCAATCGCAAATGATCTTGAGAGCAGTCGGTGACATGGTCTCTTCGATGTCGTTGTACTCATTGGGCGAACCGGTTTTGGCGTCCTGCAAGAGATGATTCATCCCAGGCAACTCGATCACGATAGCGTTGGGATTGGTCTTTAAGGCTTCGCGAGCAGCGGCAAGATTTTCCTTTGCCGGCACCTGCACATCCAGTGATCCGTTGAGCGCCAAGACCGGGATCTTCAGCTTGGCCAACGTTGGTGCTGGGTCATAAGCGAGGAAATAACGCTCCCAGGGACGGGCATCATCCTGTGGCAGGGTGCCCGCTTCGTTTGAGTCGATGACCTTATCGGCTACGCCCTTCGCAACGATGGCCTTGGCACGATCAAGCGCAACTGCATCCGAAGGCGCTGAAATGATGGCGTCATACAGCGCCTGATCGAAGAGCTTGCGTTTGGCTATGTAGTCGTCCGGCGCACCGTAGGTTTTTGCTGTCATGGCCGATTGCAGGACGAAGAGCTTATCGCCTCGAATGGTGGGGCCGGCGATCATTACGACAAACGCGACGCTCTCATCTTCCGCAGCGACGGCAGGCGCAATGATGCCACCTTCCGAGTGTCCCAGCACGCCAACATGATGTGGGTCGATCTCCGGCTGGGCCTTAAGCCAAGTTACGGCGGCTTCGGCGTCAGAGGCGAAGTCTACCGTTGTGGCTGCATCGTAGTCGCCGGTGGAACCTCCGACGCCACGCTTATCGTAGCGAAGAACGGCAATGCCCTTACGGCTCAACGCGTCGGCGAGAACGAGAAATATCTTATGGCTCCAGACGTCCTCATCGCGCGTGTTGTGGCCTGTGCCGGAGACCAGAACGACCGCTGGAAACGGTCCCTTCCCATTTGGCACGTTCAACGTTCCGGCAAGCTGATTATGACCGGCTGGATTGTCAAAGCGGACACCCCGCTCACTATAAGGACGTGGCCGGGTCGCGATTGCAGCCTCCTGCGGCCGTTTGTGCTCGACTGGTGCAAGGTCCGCTGCTGCGGCACGTTTCAACACCAGCGGATAAATCTGCTGAAAGGTCAGATTGCCGTTCCACGCCTTTTCCTTCTCATCCCAAACGCCGTCGTAGCTTAGGTTGAGCTTGTTGACTGCAAAGTGCAGTTGCGTGCCATCGGACGATATCTGATCGAAGTCGGTTTCATTTCCGCTGGGGTTGGTCAGATGGCCGCTATAACCAGTGGCAGTCTTTTCTAGGTGTACGCGAACTGTGAACCCGGCGTTTAGTTGGCCCGTCCAATCGCCAGCTACTTCTTGAGCAAGAGCGGTGGCTGCGATAACCAGCATAGATAGGACGACCAGAACGACAGACTTTCGCATGAATACCCTCGCGGATCAATCGATGTTTCGAATCTCAATCGTCTGTACGAAGTATTGCGCTGTGGAGTTCCAACTCATTCTGCCATTGTAGGATGGAGATCCGCTTCTCCTGCTCTCCTCGGCTTGTCACGATTTGCGGAATCGTACCGGCCTCTCCAAAAATGAGTAAGGTCAGGCTAGCGGTGATAGACCCGGAACTCGATATATTCGACGGCGTCGTCCCATGCCGAAGACCGTGGTGATCGCGTCGAAGCCGCGCAAGAAGAAGTTGCACGCCAACCGCACATCGTTCAGCAAGGATCGCCCCAACCCTCACGCGTTCAAGCCTGGTGAGACGGGAAATCATGGGGGAAAATTGAAGAGCGACGCCGACAGACTGGTAAGAAAGAACGTGCTGCGCTTTGTGCAAGACCCCGCCAATCTGGAGTTGTGCGAAGCGCACGGACTGCCGCGCAACAGTTCCTACGGAACGATTCTGGCCAAGCGGCTGCTTAAGCAGGCACTGCTAAATGAGCAGTGGGCCGTGCAACTTGTGTTGGGGCTCATCGGTGAAGCACCCGGCACGAGGCTCGACGTGTTTGGAAGCTTGGGCGGGTCCGAGGAGAAGAGCATTATGGAACTGGTCTTCATAGACGGCGTGGATGGCCGCCCATCCCCTGAGTTCCTTGAGGCCCACCCTGATTTTGTCATGCCTGTCCCCAAAGCCCTGCCACTTCCACCAGAAGAGTAAGCAGGGCCCCAAGAGTGGATTCCTGCCTCTTGGCAGCCTACAGGGACTCTTCAGTCCCACAGTGACAGGACAGTGACAGATTTCGTAGATCAGGTGGGCTCGATTCTAGGTGAGTCTGTAAATATGAGATTTATAAGGTGTTAGATGGTGCGCCCGGAGAGATTCGAACTCCCGGCCTACTGATTCGTAGTCAGTCGCTCTATCCAGCTGAGCTACGGGCGCACATGGTGGTTTCAAAAATGAAACCATAGACAGATTATCAGGCTTTAAAGGGTGGTGCAATTTCCGCCCCAGCGACCAAGACCCCCTGCTGGGGACCCGGGCTTACGACTTAGCGGACAGTGTGGGTCGTTTCTTTGAGAGAGAGTCCCCTACTGAGCTTGCGGCACGGTGTCGGCGACACCCAAGTCGATTTCCAGGCCGGCTTGGCGGATCAGTTTGGTGACACTGGCGGCGTTAAGGCGGGTGGCGTCGTACTCCACACGCAGGGTGCGAGCCGCGTGGTCGAAGCTGAGACGGCGGATGCCGTAAACGTCCTTTGTGCTGGCCAGCGCCGAGCTCACAGACTCAGTGGGCGGTATCGTGTAGGACAGAAGAATCTCAACCGTGGTCATAGTGGAATGATAGCAAGATGGCTGGAAGTGGAGTGCAATCTCACGCTTTACAGACTTTTGAGGTACGCGCGAATCTCGGGGTTGGACCAGTCCGGGTCGCCGACAATCTTGCGGCGGATGATGCCCTGGCGGTCGATTATGTAGGTTTCTGGCCAGCCGTCGGTGTGGAAGAGCCTGGCGGCGGATTGGTTGGGATCGCGGACCGTAGGAAAGTCGACGTGGCGGCGGACGAGGAATCGGCTATATGCTTCGGGATCTTCGTCGATGCTGACGCCAAGAACGGTTAAATCGGGCCGGTCGTGGTGGAGGTCGATTAATCCGGGCATCTCCTGAATGCAAGGCGCACACCATGTGGCCCAGAAGTTGAGCACGACGACCTTGCCACGGTAGTTGGCCAGATGAATGGAAGTGGATCCGTCTGCGACGTTGAAGTCGGGAGCCGGCTTGTTCATCAGGTAAGGGTGCGCGCCACGGTCGCAACCGGGGGTGAGGGGCAGGAGGAGGAGAAAAGCCAGCGGGAATAAACGGCGGAACTGCACACTTCTATAATACGGAGCAATAGGCCCCGACGGAAAGGTGATGCTTGATGGAAGATAACATGCCTGAGGCGAACGACGCGGCTGGGGCTGGCGGGTATAAGGCGGTGCTTCTCCACCCCACGGACAAAGACCCGTCCGTGGGGGCCCCGGTGCTGGGACTTTCAGGCGAGCCTGGTGCGGAAGTGGCAGCACCCGAGGAGCGGGGAACTCTTCTTGGGACGATTCTTCCCCAGCTGAAGCCGGAGGAGATGCTTGAGCTTACGGTCATTATCCCTGCGCGCAACGAAGAGGATTGCCTGGGCGCTTGCCTTCGATCGCTGGTGAGCCAGTCGGAAGAGATATTCGATCTGGGTAAGGATTGGGAGCTGATCGTGGTCGACGATTACTCGACCGATCAGACGGCGGAGGTTGCGCGCGGCTTTGACGGCGTTACGGTGATGGAGGCGGGCAAGCTGGAGCCGGGCTGGACGGGGAAGTCGAACGCTATTTGGACGGCGGTTAAACGGGCGCGGGGGCGATGGCTGCTGTTTA
>Ga0181526_10002847_pt1 | contig 14606 bp, 6 predicted proteins | sample PEATcosm2014_Bin_35_FD_119750 | JGI IMG/M metagenome (GOLD analysis project Ga0181526, IMG submission 119750) | Peatland microbial communities from MTU Mesocosm Facility, Houghton, MI, USA - PEATcosm2014_Bin06_30_metaG | ecosystem: Environmental > Terrestrial > Soil > Wetlands > Peat | place...
CCACCTGCCTCACCACATGATGAACAGCATGACCGACCTCTTGCGCGATCGCCCCATCGCCACGTCTGCCACCAACGACGCCGAAGCCATGAGCCAGATGCAAACCCTGGCCCGCGACATCGGCGTCGAACACATGCACCACTCCCCCATCGCCGAAAATGCCAACAGCATTCCCGGCTTCCCGCAAGACGCGTTCATGGAAATGGGCATGGACGCCGCTGTCAATAAACCGGAAACTCACGGCCTTCCTCCCAACTGGACCGCCGGCATGATGGGCATGATGACCATGGTCCGCGTCCTCTCCGACGAGCAATACAACGAAATCCAAGGCCTGATCCACGTTCACAAAACCCAACGCTCTTGACTCAACCTTGCAAATTCTCGAACAACACGATCGCAAGAAATAAAAGAGGACTCGCAATGCACTCGAAATCGAAACTACTCTCAACTGTCGCCGCTGGAATGTTGGGAACTCTCTTGCCCTGTGCGGCCCAGCAATCTCCCACGATGCCTCAACAGGAGATGCACATGCACCATCACGTCGAGATCCAGCCCGTGGAGCCTCTTTATCCGCGTTTGGGCCGCGCCCAAGAGCAAGCCCAAGGAAGACTCTTCACCCTCGAGGAAGCCCAGCGCCTGGCCGCCGAATCCAACCCCACCCTGCGCCAAGCGGAGGCTGAAATTCGCGCCGCCAAAGCCCGCGTCCGGCAAGCCGTCCTTTACCCCAATCCCACCATCGGCTACACCAGCGACGAAATCCGCGGGGGCTCTATCAACGGCGGCAAGCAAGGCTTCTTTGTGCAGCAGACCGTCGTCACCGGCGGCAAGCTCGGCAAAAGCCGCGCCGTATTTGAACAAGAATCTCGCGTCGCTGAACTCGAAGCCGAAGAACAGAAAGCTCGCGTGCAAACTTCTGTTGAAATTGCTTTCTATCGTGTCCTCGCCGCTCAGGAACTCCTCGAATTCCGCCGCGATTTGAACCAGATTGGACGGTCCTATCTGGGATCGCAGGACGAACTCTTTCGCATGGGGCAGCTCGACGAATCCGAGAAGTTGCAAGCCGAAATCGAAGTCCAGCGCCTCCACCTGGCAGCCTTCGAACAGGAAAATATTCTGCGTGAGCAGTGGCGCAGACTCGCCGCTGTCATCGGCCAGCCTGGTCTTCCGCAATCGACTGTCGCAGGCGACCTCGAACACGGCTGGCCGGAAATTAACGAACAGCAAATCCTCGAAACCATCGCCGCAGCAAGTCCCGCCACCCGCATTGCCGATGCTGCCAGTGCTCGCGCCACCGCCGAAATTACCCGCGCCAAGAGTCAGGTCATTCCGGACATAACTCTTCTCGGCGGACTCGAGTACAACAACGAACCCCTCGGCAGCACACCGCAAGCGGTCGGCTGGGAAGGCCTCGCCGAACTTTCCGTGCAAATCCCCATCTTTAATCGCAATCAGGGTAACGTCGCCGCCGCCACTGCCGATCTCGATCGCTCGCAACTCGAAAAACAGCGCGTTCAACTCGTGCTGCGCGAACGCGCCGCATCCCTTCTCGATCAGTTTGCCACTGCAAAAGTCGTTGCCACCCAATATCGCGAGGAAATTTTGCCCCGCGCAAAAGAAGCCAACTCCCTCATGACAGAAAAATACGGCCAGATGCTGGCCGCCTACCCACGCATGCTCCAGGTCCGTCGCCAACACTTTGAACTCCAGGCCGAATACGTCCAGGTACTTGAAACCGTCTGGACAAGTTCTCTCGCTCTCCAAGGCTTCCTCCTCACCGACGGTCTCGAAGCTCCTGCTCGCCCCACTGACAGCAACCACGCCACCCTGGGAAACAACCTCCCCATGCCCATTCGCACTCTCGTCCCGAGCGAACAAATGCCCCGCCCCTAGGATCCCCCTGTCCTTCCGGACATATCCACTCCGGCACACTAGTACTCCCGTAGCGTTGACCCGCGGAAATTCCCCCCGCTACTGTCGCTAGTGGCGATGGTGTGTGTCCCGGGAGAGGCGACGAATTTACGCAGTTGGAAAACTAAGCTCCGCAAGTAGCCTCCTTTCCCGCATTGCTCGCGTTTCCCAGCGACGCAACCTTGCCCCTATTTGTAGTGTTTAAGAAAGGTCAGCCGCGCGTGGCGGGACCTGCATGACAACGATGACCAAAGCCGGACGGTATGAAATCCTTGGTGAACTCGGCCGCGGCGCCATGGGCGTGGTCTATCGCGCGGTTGATCCCGTCATCGGTCGCAATGTCGCCGTAAAAACCATTCGACTCACGGAAGAAGGCACAGGCCTTACCCGCCCCGAACTTCTCTCCCGTTTCCAAACCGAAGCTCGCGCGGCCGGGCTGCTCACGCATCCGAATATCGTTGTGGTTTACGATGCCGGCGAAGAAGACGGCCTCTACTACATCACCATGGAACTCGTTGTCGGCCAGTCCATGCAAGCGGTTTTCGACAGTGGCGAAGCCTTTCCCGTGCCTCGCATTCTCCGCATCCTGGAGCAGACCTGCGGCGCGCTCCAATTTGCCCACGAACGCAACATCGTCCACCGCGACATCAAGCCCGCCAACCTGATGCTCACCGCGGACGACACGGTCAAAGTCACCGACTTCGGCACCGCTAAAATCCTCCAGTTCGGCACCGTGCAGCAGACGACTCACGTCATGGGCACGCCCAGTTACATGTCACCGGAACAGGTGAAGGGCCGCCCCGTCGATGGCCGCACCGACATCTTTTCTCTTGGTGTGGTCCTCTACGAAATGCTCACCGGAGAAAAACCGTTCCCCGGCCAGAGCATCACCACCGTCATCTATAAGATCGTGAACGAAGAGCCCATTCCACCGCGGCAATTGAATCCTTCGGTTCATCCTGGCCTCAATGACATCGTCATGCGCGCGCTCGCGAAGGAGCCGGAAACTCGGTACCAAAGTTGCCGCGAGATGCTGGAGGATTTGCGCAATTACCGCGCCCTCGGAGGAAACGAACGCAATCCCGAGGCGACCCTGGTCTCCCCGCGCGGACAGGGTGCGGGCCAACCTTTCTCCACTCCCACCAGCCCCCTTCGCACGCCGCCGTCCCCCGAAGACCCAACCACCGCCGCCGCAACTCGCTCCTTGCAACAGCGTGCCGCCACACCATCGCAGACGCCCACCGTCCGCCGCACTGGCCCCCTTCCACCTATCGAAGAACCCAAGTCGAAAAGCAGCCCTTTGGCCACCGTGCTAGCCGCCATCTTGCTCATCGCCGTGATTGTCTACGGCGCCATTCGCCTGCGCCCCGAAGTGCAAGCCGCACGCGCCCGGAATAACGCGTCGCCCGTGCAGGTAGCCAATCCTCCTGCTCCATCTCCGAAGCCGGAAACTGTGGACAATTCCGCCCCCGTGGATAACTCTTCCGCCTCGGCTACGACCAGCGACCCCACCACAAACGCACCGCCCGATGCAGCCGCATCCGCAAACCCGCCTGCCGAGCAGGCGCTGTCCCCACCGCCCGCGCCAAAGAAAACGGAACCAGCCGTCTCTCCCGCCGCCGCGGACTACAAACGCCGGCTTGAGGGAGCCATCGCCGATAAGGATCTAACCGGCCGCGTCAAAGTGACCGCCACCGCCAACACCCTTATTCTCGTCGGAAAACTACGCCCCTCCGAGCACGCCTCGCTCCTCAAATTCATGCGATCTGCGCCTTCGAACCTTCGCATCGCGGACGATATTGAATACGATGACACGCCTGTCGCCACCGCCGAACAAGGCGACAATGGCACTCATCCCGTTCCCGCTGCGGGCAAAAGTGCGATTCACATCGTCACCGACGTGATCGGAGCTACCGCCACTCTGTTCGGCCCCGCAGGCCGCCAACTTGTCGATTGCCAGACTCCTTGCAGCTTCAACAATCTCGCCCCTACACGGTACAGCCTGCAAATTACGAAAGACGGCTACGCGCCTCTGCAAACGGCCTTGGAATTGAAATCCGGCGAGGCCCTCGATCAGAAACTGCATCTCGAGTCCACTGCCAAGGGCCTCTTTGTCACAAGCCGCCCGGTTGGCGCAGACATTTTTATCAACGGTGCCAAGCAATCCGGTCAAACCCCGGCCACAGTCCCTCTTGCCGCAGGTCAATACGATTTGGTTTTGCGGCTGCCCGGCTATGAGGCCTATGCGGGTCGCATCCAGGTTCAGGAGAACGCGCAAACAACGCTTGACGCACAGTTGAAAGAAAAATCGCAGGTCCACGTTGCCTGGGCGCAAGTGCACTCCACTCCCGAGGGCGCGGAAATTTTCATCGACGGAGTCCCCAGCGGCGAAATCTCTCCCGCCCGCGTGCAAATCCCCGCCGGTGTCCACATTATCGCCTTAAGATTAAATGGTTACCAGATTGCGAAACGCGGCGTGCAAGCCAGCGAAGGCGGCACCGTGGTCGTTAACGAAGTGCTTCACAGCAAGTGAACGCCACCCGCGGTACAGCAAAGAAAAAGCGCAAAAGGTCGATCTCCCACATTCCATTGGGCCTTAAATGTGCCCATACCGTATACTGGATGGCCTAGTAGTACTATATCCTTAGCGAGCAGATTCTTTCATCCTTACCGTGCCAGATTGGTCACCAAAAGCAGGGCCTCTCCCTCTCTTGGTTCGCCCTCCTTTTCTCGCTGGGCGTCACGGCTTATCCGGCAAACTCTACTCGGCACTGAGGATACGCTCGTGACCTCGTACGCCCCAGCTCTTCGCGATGATAAATCTGCTGCTAAGCCGCGCTCCGGCCAACAGGCTTTATCTTCCTCTTCGCCTGTCTCCCGCGACCGCAGTTCACATGACGATCCGCAGTTTGCCGAGGTCTCTCAAGCCCTCCGCACCTTTAATCTTCTGCTGCGCGCCCATCGCCTGTACGATCCTACTCATCCGCGCGTTCTCGACACCTTGGATCAAGCCTACGATGGGCTGCGGAACGCCGCGGCTACTCTTAACGGCCTTGAAGTTCGCGTGGAACGCGGCGGCATCGTCGTTCCCAAGCTCAACGAGGGACATCTCCCTGATGCTCGCGGCGAATTCCACGCCCTCGCCGCCGATCTTCAGCGTTCCGGCATCTACTCGGTCTTCTTCAGTACGAAATTTCATGTGGGCGAATTGGACACTCTTACGCATCTCATCACCGACACCTTGCTAAGATCGGAGGATGCGGCCAAGCGCTTTGGTGTCGGCGGCTGGCCCGCTCAACTCCGGGAGCAACGCGTGACTGGGATCCAGATCAACACTCTGACCGAACGGAAAGTCGATTCCGTTCTGGCTAGCCTTATTGCCGCTCTCGTCGCTTATGGCGGCAACGCCCCCGAAGAGTTCGGCGACGCTCCGATTCACGCGCCGCAGATTGCGGAAATCACGGAATCTCTGCGCCTAATCGGCCGCCTGACTCCTCCCATGGAAGTGGCGCGCGGACTTTCCGCGGAAGATGCCGCGCGAGCCATCCATGCTTCGATGGAAAGTGCCCGCCGCGACACCGTGCGCACTCTTCTCAGCGCCATGAACCATTACGCTCCACAAGAGGGCGAGGCCCCGCAGGTTTATCTGAAGCGTCTTTCCCAGTCTCTCGTTCTCGAATTGCTCACCACCGAATTTGCCGAGGGTACTCTTGCCCCAGTCGCCGTTCGCCCCCTGTTGAATCAGCTCGCCGACGAAGTCGTTGCTGCCGGTGAATATCGTGGGCCTCACTCGTCGCAGCACTTTTCTTCCTTGGCATCTTCCTGGGCCAACGATGGCCAGCGTGAGCAGCTCATCGAACAATTCTGGCTGGAACTCGCGCCGCGTGAAAAATCCGCCGTTCTCCGCGGCCCCGATATCTGGTGCGTGCCCATCTCCGTCCTTCGTCAGACCCTCTCACAGTTGGCCGAAGCGGGTGCCGATGCTCCGCGCCGCGAGGCCCGCACGATTCTTCTCAACTATGCGCGCCGCTTGGAGCATGCCGATTCTGCCGCTCGCCGCATTGTCGCCGCTGGTCTCGGCGAGCTTTCTCCGCTCCTCGAACGCCTCTGGCCCAATCAGCTTCCCGAGGAACTCGCCAAGCTCACGCTCACGGCCCTCACCAAGGAACAGTCTCCGGAAACCACCGCGCTGCTTGCCGCCTTCCTCGAAACTCTCGGCCGCACCGCCGTCAGCCGCGGTGATTTCGCCGGCTTTGAAAATATTCTCATTGCCCTCGAGAAGCTTCCCCGCGACGCTGAACACGAGCACATGAACGCTCTCGGCCATCGCCTGGTCGCGAACGATCGTTGGATGATGCTGGTGGACGCTTCGCTCGCCAATCGTCCCCTCGATCCGCCTCTCCCGCGCCTCCTTCAGCGCGATCCCGAGCGTTTGCTCGATCGTCTTACTCTTTTGCTCACCGAGCCTCGCGCCGCGGACATGATGGCACCCATGGCCCGTCTGCTGCGCACCATTGGTGTGCCGGTTCTCACGCTGCTCGAAACCCGGCTCTTCGAAGCCCGCCGTCAACGCGTCAGTGCCGCCATTCGCCTGCTCGCGGTCGCGGATCCGGATCGACTCTTGCGCGGACTCACTCGTGCCCTCGCCAGTTGGGAATGGAATCTTCAGGATCTCGCCGTCAGTGAACTCTCGCGCCCCGCCAATTCCGCATCGGCGCAAAGCACCGCCTTCGTTTTCTCCGCCATCCTCCAGGATGCTCATCCCCTCGTCGTCCCCATGATGATTGATCAGATCGGCATCGGCCAGGAAGCGACCGCCGTCCCCTTGCTCATGGAAATTGCCGCAGGTGAGCACGAAACTCTTCGCGACCAGTTCGTTCGGATCAAAGCCATCGAAGCGCTTGGCCGTCTTCGCGCTCTAGAGGCTGTCGAACTCTTGCATCAACTCGCCGGTAAGCGCGAGGGCCTGACCTTCATCGAACCCGGCGGTCTCCGTGCCGCCGCCGAAGACGCTCTTGCCTTGATGGAAGAAGGCCCGGGCTCCGCGCGTGCTCGAGCCTCCTACGAGCCCGTCGCTCCTCCTCTCGGCAATTTCGTCGTGCCCCGGCGCTACGCCCGCATCCCTCTCGAGTCGCCTCTGCGCGCGCATATCAGCGGACCGCAGATGAGCATGGCCCGCGTAAAAACCATCAGTCTTGGTGGTGCTTACCTGGAATCTCCTCACCGCCTCAGCCCCGGTGAATCCATCCAGCTCGAAATCCGCTCCGGTTTGCGCAAAATCCATCTCACTGCCATCGTCCGCAACGTCGGCCCAGACGGCAACGGCGTCGAAATCGTTCATATGAAAGATGAAGATCGCGAACGCCTGCGCAAGCTGGTCCAAAAGCACATGACCATATAATTCCCTTTCTTCTACTGGCAGCTTGGACACGCCCCTTCGCATTCCCCCCGTTTCCCTTCGCGCTTCCCGGTTTACAGTTGCAAACGCGGGAACTTTGCAGTACAAGCTTTAGCTACTCATTTCACTGTATCTACGGCCATTCCAGGCGAGGAAACTCGCTGCCGCTAGGGGTAGCGGTTGGCTGACAAGTTCCTTAAGGAGGAAGGGTATGCAACGCAGGAAGGTGCTGTGTGCATTTGTCTTGTTCTCTGTGGGATTATTTCTCGGGGTGGGCGCAGCTTTTGCCCAGGTCAATACCGCCACACTTTCCGGTGTAGTCACCGATCCGCAAGGTCTCGCCGTCCGCGGCGCCAAAATCACCGTAACCAATTCCGTCACTGGTGCGGAGCGCACTTCGCTCGCCGACGATAACGGCCATTACACCCTCGTTGGCCTGGTCCCCGGCGAATACAAAGTTCATGTCGAGGGTGGCAGCAATTTTTCCCCCTTTGAGAATCCCTCCGTCCAGGTCAGGGTCGGCACAGAGACCATCTTGAATGTCACTCTCGGCCTTAGCACGCAAACCCAATCCGTCACCGTCACCTCCGAGTCCGCCCCCATTGAAACCACTCGCAGTGAGAGTGCTCAAGCCGTCGACCAGCGCCAGATCGACAATCTCCCCATCAACGGCCGCAACTACATTAACTTCACTCTGATCAATTCTCAGGTCACACGCGACAATGCCCCCGCCATTGGTCCCGCTCCTACCAGCGGGCTCGCCATCAGCGGCGCCCGTGGCCGCGGCAACATGGTGAGCGTCGATGGCGCCAACTCTGTCGACGCTTCGGTCGACGGCATCCGCTCGACCGTCTCCCAGGAAGCCGTTCAAGAATTCCAGATGATTCTCAGCAACTACAACGCGGAATATGGTAACGCCACCGGCGGCGTCGTCAACATTGTTACCAAGAGCGGCAGCAACGATATCCACGGTGACCTATTCGGCTATCTCCGCAACAGGTCTTTCCAGGCGCGCAACCCGTTCTCCTTTGACGTCGACCCCAACACCGGCGATCTCGTTCCCATCAAGCAGGCGTACACCCGTGTACAAACCGGCCTGACCTTCGGCGGTGCCATCAAGAAGGACAAGACCTTCTATTTCTTTTCTTACGAATATACGCAACGCGAGGAGACCGGATTCTCCAGCATTGGCCAGGACAATTGGGGGCTCACCACAGGATCGATTCCTTGCATTCCTGTTCCGCTCAGCATGTCGCCTTCGCAAATCTCTTACTATCAGGGCGCGCTCGGGCAACTCACCGGCAATGGACTGGCTTGCACCAATTCCAATCCTCAGATTCAGGCGGCGATTGCCGGTCTTCAGCAAGCTGCTGTGGTCACTGGGGCCACCAGCAACGTTGCGGTCAATGCCAATTTGAACAAAAACGTGGATGGCACGGTGATACCCATGACCACCCTCCTCGGTTTCCCCGCCGGCCTCCCCGGCAATTTTTTCCCTTCTCCCGTACCTTGTCCGCCTGGACACCAGATCAACAGCGTTCTTTGTTCCGCGACAGGTGTGGGCCTGGTTCCCCTACCGACTTCTTACGTCGGCCTTGATTCCCTTCGCGGCAATTTCCCGATTATGGAGAAGACCAGCTTGTGGTCCGCGCGTCTCGATCAACGCTGGAACACTCGAAACACCTCTTTTCTCCGCGTCGGCGTTTCTCCTTCGGAGGTCACCGGACTTCAATCCACTTCTCAGAACCAGGTTCTGGGTCAAAACGCCGGCTCTCGCGTAGGTGAAAGCCACTATCGCGATGTCAACGGCACTTTCGAGCACGACACGGTTCTCAGCGATTCTGCCTTTAATGAATTCCTCTTTCAATTCGCTCGCCGCGGCCTGCATTTCGGTTATTCCCCTCTCGAAGGGGGTAGCGACCTGGGTGTAAACATCCCGGGTTATGCCTACTTCGGCCGCGAGCCCTACTCCACAGTCGATCGCATTGAACGCCGCTTCCAATTCGCCGATAACGGCACCATTACTCGTGGCCGCCACACGTTCAAAGTCGGCACGGACCTCACTATTCTTCAGTTGCGCTCCGCCAAACAACAGATCTTTGAACTCGATTTTGGCGGCGTCGCCGATTTCGGCGCGCTCAACGTCTTCCCCACAGGGCTACCGGCGCTCAGTGCTCTCCAGACCTACGGACTTGGCGTTCCCACGGACTACATTCAAGGCATCGGCACTTCGAACGAGCCCTTCAACGATATTCCCATCGGCTTCTTTGCCCAGGATTCCTGGCGCATCACCAGAAGACTCACCATCAATTACGGTTTGCGCTACGATCCCGATCTCACTCCCCTCTTTGCACCGGCTACTTCCATCAACGCCAACGCCGAACAAGCCCTGGGCGTTCAGGAGGGCATACCCCGCCAGTACAAGGACATTGCCCCGCGATTCGGACTCGCTTGGGATCCCACGGGCGACGGCAAGACCGTCGTGCGCGCTGGTTTCGGACTTTTCTACGATCATCCATTACTAGCCATCGCCTTTGATTCGGTCACCGCGGACGGCGGCCGCTCGGTCCAATTGCTTTCGGCGGGCGGTCAGGCTTCCGCATGCGGCCTGCTTCCCCTTCCCACAGGCTCGACCACGCCACCGGGCTATTGTGGCAACGACCTGGATGGCCCGCAGAACCTCAACGGTTCGTCCATCTTTCAAGGCACGCTCAACGCGCTGCCCACCATGTACTTCGAGCCGAACCAGCAGCGCTTCAATCCCTTCCCGACCAATTCCCTTTTTGCCAATCAGAACTACCTCACCGAGGGATTCCCCTTGGCCATTCTTCCCTTCACTTTGCCTGTCGAACGGAATTTCCGCGACGGTTACGCTGAACAGGCCAACCTGACTGTCGAACGGGTTCTCGCCGGCACTTGGAAACTCAGCGCTGGCTATCAATGGACGCGGGGCGTTCATCTTTTCCGTCCAATCGACATCAACTCCACCAACCCCGTTCTGCTCACGAACAACCTTGCCAACGCCGACGCTGCTGGGCTCGATTTTAGTAGCCCCCTCACCGTGGTTGTCCCCAACTCCAGCATCCCAGCCAATCCGGGCGTCTCTTGTGCGCTGAATGTCATCGCTCCGGGCGCCCTTGGCGTCCTCAGCGGATGCCCGTCGACCATGGCTTCCTTCAACGGCAAATACGTCGGCACTCCCGCCTTCTTTAACTACTTCCGAAGGTCCGGTCCGAACCCCTCCTTTGCCGGTCTTGTTCCCGGTGGCTACGCCACTCAGGTCGCTCTCGCTACTGCCGCAGGCTATCCCCTGGGATTCGGCGCTCCCGTTCCCTTCAACAGCGTGGACACTCAGGTGTCAGACGCCTACTCCTCTTACAATGCGCTGACCATCAACCTGGAGAAGCGTTTCTCCCGCCATTTCCAATTGCTCTCCAGCTACACCTGGGCGCACTCCATCGATGATGGTACTGACCTACAGTCCACTCTTGAACCGGCTGACAGCCGCTTCCCGCAGTACGAAAAGGGCAACTCCGTCAACGATCAGCGCCAGCGCTGGGTCACCAGCGGTGTCTTCCAGAGTTCTCCACACGTCGCCGGCCAGGGCTTCAAAGACAGTTTCTTCAGCAACTGGACACTCGCCCCGCTCGTGGAAGTCGCTTCCGGTCTTCCTTTCAACGTCATCACCGGCGAAGACACTCGCCTCGATCTCGGGTCTTCTCAGGATCGTCCCGATTTCGGCGGTGGCACCACTTCGCCCTTCCTTCATGGCGTTTCCTTTGGCCTGCCCACCAACTGCTGGATGAACGGCGCCCCTGGCCAGTCGTTCACCGTTCCCGGAATTGCTCCTCCCCTCGGTTGCAATGGCACCCTTGGCCGTGACAAGTTCAATATGCCGATGTTTTTCCAGTTCGATGTGCGCGTGTCCAAGGGCATCAACCTCGGCGAGCGTTTTCGTATGGACCTCATCGCCGACGTCTTCAACCTCTTCAACCGTACCAACATCATTGCCGTGAACCAGCTTTGCGATCCTTCGCAAGGCCCCACTTGTGCCGCAGGCCAACCCTCTGCCGCTGCTGACGCTCGCCAGGTCCAGTTCGCTCTCAAGCTCTACTGGTAACCGCTTCCCTGATCCCTTCAACGAAAAAGGCCCCGCAAACGGGGCCTTTTTTATTTCTCGCATGGTAGCGCCGGCATCCTGCCTGCTCTTGGATCTTTTGATTTTCTATTTCCTCTTCTCTATTTTCCCTCTTCTCATCGAGGCCACAACCATCCAAACGTCCCCGCCGTCAACAACCCATAGACTAAACCATCGATCACTTCCTTGATGGTCGCGCTCCACGTCTGGCCTTTCCAGATCCCGTCGCTCAAATGCCCCAATCCGTACGCCAGAAACGCTGCCGTTCCCACCACGCGGAATACCACACGATAATTCGCTCCCGGCGCCACCGTATGCCACGCCAGATACGCCACGAAAATACCGATCACCAGACAGTATCCAAACCACGACACCAAGAATTTCGGCATCGCCGGCGGTCCGCTCGGCAGCACGGTCATCATTCCTACTGGACCTTGTTTGTACTTCTCAATCATTTCCGGCGACTTCATCTGTTTGTGGGTACAAAACGGAAAAACATACAACCCGCGCGTTAGTCCAACGCCTCGCAGTGCCCCCAGCAGTTTCTCTTCATCCGGCAATTTCCGGTAATCGCCCCGATGATACGTCAAAACCGTGTGCATGATCGAGCTGGCAACAAACACAAATATCGCCGACAGCACAATCGGCAACCACAATGTCGCAACAAATCCCATATCGATCCTCCTGTGAACGAATCATTCCAGCGATAGGTAGAACGTCGCGGTTTGTCGCGAGGCTATCTCCCCCCGCTTCTCCCGTCAAGCACCAACTGCTTTCGCCTTCCTGCTCGCGAGGCGAACCTGTGATGCTTGACCCAGCTTCGCCACACAAAGCTGTGGTATAAGAATCTTCTTGATGCGCCTGCCGCAAAAATTCGGCTTGCTCCTCTTCCTCTTGATGATCGCCGTCGCCGCATTCTGCATTGATCTTGCTCCAGCCTTCTCCCGCGATTCCACCAACACTCTGCACTGGATGGGTCGCGATTGGATCCTCACCAATGGCGGCATGGCCGGTGTCGTCAAGGGCGATCCCGCCAACGTTTTCCTTGATGCCAAAGGTTATCTTCATTTGCGGATTATCAATCGGGATGGAATCTACACTGCTGCCGAGCTATTCACCTCCGAAAACCTGGGTTTCGGCACCTACCAATGGCAGATCGAAGGTCCCGTCGACAAAATGGATCCCACGACCGTTCTCGGCCTATTCAATTACGGCGCTAGATCAGGCATTGGCGTCGACGCCGAAAACGAGATCGACATCGAGTTCTCCCAGTGGAATAACACCTGCCACGGCTGCAATGCCGATTTCACTTTCTATCCGGCCACTGGCAACAAATCGCTCGGCCCCATGGAAGACAATTTCACGTACACTCCGAACGGTTCCACTCTCACTACTGCCCGCTTCGAGTGGTCCTCCACGCGCATCGTCGGCACCATCATGAGCGGCCTCCAGCCTGTCGGCAGCACCGGCCAGGTCCTCCAGACTCTCACCTTTTCCCCGCCCGATTTCACCGCCCGCATTCCCCAAGTCCCGCTGCCCCTCGGCATGAATCTCTGGTGCTTCAAAGCGACTCCCTCCTCCGATCAGGAGGTCATCCTCCGCAGTTTTCAGTTTGTTCCCCTCGCTGAAAATATTCACCCGTCAGAACACGTTTCCGCCGCTGGTTTATGATTCTCCGGGAAGCAATCGCTTGGTGTAGACTGCCTCTTTATGAAAACTCTCTATCAAGCCACGTTTTTTGCCTTCCTCATCGGATTGATCATTCTCTGTTGTCTTGCGCCATGGACATCGACCCCCGCCAGCAGTTCCGCGCCTCACAATTCTTTGGGCTACGCACCCATTTGGTCGCAGCACTTCACCTACGTCCCTGGCGCACGGGTGGATCCAGGAGCCTTCGCCATCCTGGCCGGAGTCGTCGCTTTTTTCTCGATTATCGTTGGCGCCGCCGCCTACTTTTTCCGGAACAAACGCGGCTCCGAACGAGAAGACGTTTAACCTCGGCTAGCCACACTCACGCTGCGGCTCCCTACCTTCTCTACCGGTAGTTTTGATCTACTGTTTCGGACTGACTGTGTCGCGCGGGTCGACATCCGGTGGAGCTGCCGCTTCCTTTGGTGCCGCGATGCGTTGCTTGTCCTCTACCGCGAACAGCAAGTAATTGCTGTAGCTGTGCCGGCGATGAATCTGCCGCCCTCTCCACGCGAAATAGATTTCCGCACTCTGGGGTAGCCACAGATTCACGTTGCCTTGGCGAAAGTTCACCGGACCGTATTCGATCGCCGTATGCTCGGCAAGCAACCGGATTTGCGGGACTGGTGCGACGATATCCGTTTCCATTCGTAGGATCTGATAAGCGTCTGCGGAAATCCACGCGCGTCCCTTCAATCCGACCGAATACGATGGGCCGTGGACCCCAATCTGATACGTCTTTAGCTCATTCGGCTTCCCTGGCCGTTGGCGGAAATGCACTTGCCAGGCAAGCCCGCCGTTCGCTCGCGCCAAACCTTCGCAGGCCATCTCGTAATTCGACGAATAGTATGGGTGAAAAATCAGCACCAGTGCCGGCAGCCCGTTGGTGACCACTCCATCCGGAAATTCATCCTGGGCCCCTCCACCGTTCCGGTATTCCGTCACTCCCAGATAGCCCTTCCGCACTTCCTGTATGGAAACCAAATAGTCGAACTTGCGCTTTTCCGGCGCTGACGCCATTCCATATTTGTTGATCGACTCATGCACCAACGATTCCGTCGCCGTAAATCGATCGACGTCGTGCACCAACTCCACGATTTGATCCCCGGCCTTCTGCAAAACATCCTCCAGCGAGCAAGCCGCGCCTGGCTCCACGGGTGGCATTTTCTCGTCCACATCCGGTGGCAGCCAGTTTGACGGCACCGGCAAATCGGTGGCCTCCGTATACACTTCCGCCGTCTTCCCTCCCGCAGCGTTTCCGGACTCTGCCGCGGCGGGAGGTTTTTCCATCCGAGCGAGTTGATTGACCGCCGCCGCATCTGAGGGATGCGTCTTGACATAGTCTTGCAATATGCGGATCGCCCTCGGCTTATCTCCATTTTGCGCGACCGCCTGCGCCAACAGCGGTTGTACAGACGCCGCTCTCTCGTGCCCCAATTCGCCAGCACGCTCGGCGTGCTTGATCGCATCTTC
>Ga0181526_10002850_pt1 | contig 14599 bp, 12 predicted proteins | sample PEATcosm2014_Bin_35_FD_119750 | JGI IMG/M metagenome (GOLD analysis project Ga0181526, IMG submission 119750) | Peatland microbial communities from MTU Mesocosm Facility, Houghton, MI, USA - PEATcosm2014_Bin06_30_metaG | ecosystem: Environmental > Terrestrial > Soil > Wetlands > Peat | place...
CCCCAACCTTTTTTGGTGGTGGCGAGTTGCGAAGGAGTGAATTGAGCGTCGTTGACGAAGATGTCCGCGTCCGCAGCGAGTTCGCGTAGGCTCTTTTCGAGGACAGGATCGCCAGGTTCGTTGTCCGTGGCATAGGCGATCGTGCCGGCAGCGGTTTCGATCCGGAAGCCGAGGCAGCCTTGCGGATGGTTGAGGTGACGCGCAGTAACTTTGTTTTCGCCGACGAGGAAACTTTCGCCGCCTTCGAGTTCGCGGAATTTGCGTTTGGCGCTCATGGCGGAAAAATCGACGGGAAAGTACGGCAGAGCCATTTGCGTTTCAAAGACCTGGCGCAAGGAATCGCGACCAAGGAATTTGGAACGAAAACTGTAGAACTGAAACTCGTTATTTTCGACGTAGAGAGGAGCGAAAAAGGGCAAACCCTGAATGTGGTCCCAATGATAGTGAGTAACGAAGATGTGAGTTTCGGCGGTGCGGACGGAATCCTCCGCGACCCAACGATTCCCCAACATGCGCAAACCTGTGCCGCAATCAAGGATGAACTGCGTGCCATCGGGAGCGACGAGATCCAGGCAGGGTGTATTTCCGCCGAAGCGCCAGGTGGCCGGATCGACCGTAGGGGTAGAGCCGCGAACGCCCCAGAAATTCAATTTGGCGATAGGAGAGCTCATTTGAGTCGGTGAGGCGGCTAATTACTCCTGTGAAGCGGCGCGTGGAACGTGTGCAGCTATCCCTTTTCTGATAGTGGCAGCGGCGGACAGAACCGTCAACGAATTCACAGGCGGATGTTGTCAACCATCCAACAAGAGGCAGACCGAAGGGGCTGCGTAGAGGCAGCGAAGGACGTAGAATACAAGCAGATGCACATGCATTCACACGATGGTCATTCCCACAGCCACCCGCACGACGTCGGGCATGGGCACAATCACGTTCATGCGGTGATGAAACCGTCGGTGTTGGCTTGGGCCATGGCCGCCACGCTGGGTTTGGTGGTGGCCGAGTTGTTTGGCGGCTTGCTGGGGCGTTCCGTGGCGCTCTTGAATGACGCGGTGCATAACCTTTCCGACGTGCCGGCGCTCGGCATTTCCTGGCTGGCGATGCGATGGGCACAGCGGCCCGCCGATTCCGAAAAGACCTATGGCTATCATCGCGCGGGGACGTTGGCGGCATTCACGAATGCGGTTCTGCTGATCATTTTGGCGCTTTGGCTGGGCTACGAGGCCATCGAGCGGCTACACAATCCTGTGCCGGTGGTGGAAAGCTGGATGATCTGGACATCGCTGGCGGCGCTCGCAGTCAACGGAGGAATCACGCTTTCGCTGATGAGGGGACACGAAGACCTGAACCTGCGGAGCATCCTGATACACAACTTTGGCGATGCGCTCTCGAACATTGCGATTATCATCGGTGCGCTGCTCATGCGGTACACGCACTTGAATTGGATCGACCCGCTGCTGGGATTGGCGATTGGCTTATTGGTGCTGTACTCCTCGATCGGCATCCTGCGGGAATCGGCGCACATTCTGCTGGAGGGACGGCCGCGAGGGATGAGGGTAGAGGAAGTGGCACGAGCCATCCTGACCGTGGAGCATGTCCAGGAAGTGCACGACATACATATCTGGTCACTGGGGGGAGAACATCACGCCCTAAGCTGTCACGCGCGCATACCGGATATGCATATGGATAAATGCGAAGACGTGATCGCGGCGATCCGGAAAAAGGTGAAGGGATTCGGAATTGAACATAGCACGGTGCAGCTGGAGCGCGCCGGACTGCCGGCAACGTCCGGCTACGTGATGCCGGAACCGATGCGCAAAGCGTGACGGCCTAGAGAAAAAAGAGTGAAGAAGCCAAAACAAGCACGCCGCTGGTCATTGAGTGAAAGAGATTTATAAGGAATTCCTGGCGAGTTGCTGCCGAATGGTCGGAGGGCGTGATCCGCTGGTACTTCGGACTGCACACCCAATGATAGGGAAAGAGTAAAGAAGAGCGCCGCTGATGGCGCAAGGAGTAATCCACGCTAGCGCAAAGGGGCTGAGGGAATGCTGAGCGCTACGCCGGAGGTGGGGGGAGTGGGAAGATTTATGGTGTTGCCGAGGTCTTCGTTTAGTTTTTGCGTGGCATCCCAATCGAGGGACTCGAGAGCCGCAGTACGGCGAATCCCTTCTTTCGTCACGTAATGGAGCTTGTCATTCTGAACGCTATAAGCAACGGCGTAGAATTTGGTTCCATCCCTTTGCACGAAGACGAATTCGGAAAGCGACTCATTGATGTCGTTGGAACTGGCGCGATAGCGGGTAGGCGCGGTAGCAGCAGCTCCCTGGTCGGATTCCTGAGTGTTCGAATCGGGTGGTTGGTTGGAGGCCACTTCCTGTCCATCGCCCTGTTCCTGGGGCGTGGAATCGACGTAATAAGGAATGGGGATATACATGGCGCCACCGAAAAAGGGAAGGACAACGCCCGTGGTTGGCGGACAAGCGTTCAGCCCCTGCAGCGGGTAGCTGTTATGCCTGTTGCAAAACGTGTTGGCTGGTGACCCGGTAATAGAGTTGACGGCGCCACCCAGGACGGGGGTGGGAATATTCTGGGAAGAGATTGACGATCTCCGGTGGGGGACGGAGGTCTTCACGCCGGTTGGAGCGACGTGGGCCACAGGATGCACCTGGGCAGGCACGTGCGTCGATGCAGCGTGGCCTGTGGCGGTAAGACTCACAGGCATTGGATGCATGAGAACCGGTGGGGCGGAGACAGCCACGGCAGGACGCTGCTGGGCAGATATAACTACGGCTATGCTTAAAACGAGCGACAGGAGGACTAGAAATTTGCGCATATAACGCCCCCAGGAGGCTGAATCGATGGCTCTCATAACCTTGGACGTAAGGGAACCTGTAAGGGATACACAAGCATGACGTCCATCCTGAATTCTGCACCTGCAGCGGCCGGAAGAGAAGGGCAATTCTCGACTTGGCGAGAATGTCAGTATTTCCAGCTCATATCGGCGCCAGGCGGGGCGGTGGCAGTCATATGGCGAGCGATTTGCGGCATGATGCGCTGGTATACGGTGCCGAAGCTTTCGGTGTTCGAAATGTCGCCTCCGCCCATATAGCAATGCGGTTTCCCGGGACTGTACTCGAAATCGGCGATGCGGAAGGGATTTTTGGGAGAGTCGAGAAAGTCTTGCATGAGATGGACGGCATTGTTGAGATACCAGGTGTCCATGTCGCCGACGGCAAAATGGAGTTTGCCGGCGAGTTTGGGGCCGAGGGTGGCGATATCGCGCTCGAGGATGTAGCGCAAGTCGTAATGCTCCTTCCAGTAAGTGGCAACTTCAGGGTCAATCACGCCCGTTGAGGGATTCCAGATCGGCTTTGGGTAGCCGTCAGGGCCGACGGGGCTGAAGACGGCTTGCCAAATGCCGAATTGCTCTGTGGAACGGCCACGAGTTCCCATGACTTCTTCACGGCGGACGGCGGGTTCCATGACAGCGAGGATCTGGCCAGTCGAACTGCGCATTTCCGCACGGGGAACCTCGCCGAATGGACCTGGTTGCCAAAAGGCGTTTTTGTCGGCATAAAGGTTCACGGCTTGGTAGGCGCGGAAATCGATAGGGTCGGGGCAGAAGCAATAAGCTCCGTTGTAAAAATCGGGATAGAAGATCTGGGAGGCAGTGGCTTCCCAGCCGCCGGTGGAACCACCTTCGAGGGCGCGTGCCCAGGATTGGCTGACGCCTCGGAAGCGTTTTTCGACTTCAGGGATGAATTCTTGGGTGATGGCATCGCCGTAGGGGCCAAGGTTGGCGGAATTCACAGCGTAGGAATCATCGTAATAGGGATTCGCGTGTTGGATGCTGATGAGGAGCATGTGGGGGAGCCTGCCGGAAGTCCAGTCCTGATAGAAGCGATTGGCGAATTGCAGGAACTGTAACTCATCCCCTTTGGCTGTCTCCGGAACTTTCTCCTGGAAAAATTCCCAGTCCGGTTCGAAGTGCCCTTGATGGACAAGCACCGGGTAATGAGCGGTTGGGTGTTCGTCGAAGCCTTCGGGGAGAAGAACGGTCGCGCCCAAATAGATGGGGCGGCCCCAGAAGGCGGTGAGGAGCTTGCTTTGGATGCGAATATGTTTGAGGTATTTCGTGTCCTTAGCCGGCTCGATGGGAGGAATTTTTTCGGTTAGGCTGAGGCGAACAACGTTATCGGTTTGAGGGTTGAGGTGCATGAGTTGGGGCTTGTTGAGGAGATTGCCGGGTTTGTCGAACCACTGCTGCCCTTCGCCCATGTCGGGAGGCAGCTTGACGGTGTGGCCATCGGAGCGATGAAAAGTCTCGTAGATGTTGAGCACGGCTTGGACGTAGTAATCGCCCGGAGGGAGTTGATCGAGAGAGACGATGGGGTAGCCGAGAGTGGTGGAATCGATGACAGCGGGAGTGCCGGGTTTCAGGCCGTCCACATCGAGGCCGAAAAATTGGCCGCTGGAGGCCTCTTCCTCGCGGAGCTGATAACGAGGCGCAATGGATTTGTCGGTGGAAATACCAAGTAGGATGTGGCCATCGAGGGACTTTCCCGCGCTTTGCGATTCGGGAAAGGAAATTTCGAAGCGAAGTTTCCCGGCGGGTTTGGAAGATTGCGCAAGGACACCGTGAGCGGATAGCAGGGGAAGGCCAGAGAAGAGTAGGAAAGCTTGCAAGGAGTGAAGTTTGGTCGTGTGTTTCCAGTTCGCAAAGAAATTCAAACACATCCTCCGGTTGAGACCAAACAGCATACAACAGGACAGAGTGTGCCGAACCACGGATATGTTACGGTTCCGCAATCCGTGGGCCACTAGAGAGGTCGCTTTCGAATTGCCTGCGGCTCAGGGCAAGCAGAGCCGCAGCACGGCAAGGTTATCTGGAATTTTGTTGCGTGATCCACTTGTCGGTGCGGGCTTCTAGCATGTCGAGGGGAAGCGTGCCGCCGTCGAGGATTTCGTCGTGGAAGGTGCGGAGATCAAACTTGGGGCCTAGTTCTTTTTGGGCGCGAGCGCGGAGTTCGCGAATTTTGAGCTGACCGAGTTTGTAGCTAAGGGCTTGGGCAGGCCAGGAAATGTAGCGGTCGGTTTCGGATTGAATGGTGGGTTCGTCGACGGCCCCAGATTTGCGGAAGTACTCGACAACCTGATCGCGAGTCCAACCCTTCGCATGGATGCCGGTATCGACCACGAGTCGGACCGCACGGAAGAGTTCAGAAGAGAGCCGGCCGTAGTCAGATACAGGATCCTGATAAAAACCGACTTCTTTGCCGAGTTCCTCGGCGTAGAGCGCCCAACCTTCGATGTACGCGTTGAAACCTAGTCCGTGGAGACGAAACTTGGGAAGGCCAGTGAGTTGCTGCTGGACAGAAAGCTGCATGTGATGCCCAGGGACTCCTTCGTGGTAGGCAACGGCTTCGTCGTCGACGAGGGAACGTTTGGCGAAATCGGATGTGGCAACGACGACGCGGCCGGGGCGTTTGCCATCGGGAGTTCCGGTGACATAGTGGGTGGCGGCAGCAGCCTGGAAGGCGGGAATCGCCTCGACAGTAACAGGGGATTTGGGAACAAGAGTGAAAAGCTGGGGAAGCTTGGGTTCCATCTGAGCGATGTAGCGGCGAAAGTCGTCGAGAATCTGGTCCCCAGAGGTGGGGATGTATTTGGGGTTGCTTTTGAGTGCGTCGCGGAAGGAAGCAAGATTGGGGAAACCGGCTTTTTTCGCGATTACCGTCATCTCCGCTTCGATGCGGTCTACTTCACGGAGACCGAGTTGATGAATCTCGTCGGGGGTCAGGCGCGTGGTGGTGCGAGCGTAAATGTCGTTCTGATAGCGTTTTTGGCCATCAGGAAGAGAGGTGATGGCGAGAGTGGTGCGGCCATGAGGCGCATATTCCGTGGCGACGAAAGCAGCGAAGGTTTTGTAGGCAGGAAACACGTCGTTGTTGATCGCGTCCGTAATCTGCTGCGTTAGTCGCTTCTGGTCTTCGAGAGAGATGCTAGAGGGATATTTTTTGGTGGGGAGAAGGAAAGGGTCGGCATCGATAATGCCCTGGCACTGACCCGGCAGCTTTTCGAGGAGAAAGCGAACGGGCATGAGATTGTCTTTCATGCCGGCGCGGAGGACTTCCGTGGTCTGCGAGAGAACACGGGGAATCTGGCGAAGTCTGGAGATGTAGTCTTCATAGTGCTTGATCGAGTCAAAAGGAACCGAGAGAGGCAGATCGGCTAGGGAGGTATGGATGCCGTTCTGCTGATTGATGGGCATCTCGTATTCCTTGAGGTCGAAATCGGCGATGCGCTGCTGAAGGACGCGAATGAGGAGGTCGCGGGAGAGCTGATCCTGGTCGGAAAAACCGGCGGTGGGGATGGATTGAAGGCGAGAGAGGAAGGCACGGTTGGACTGATCGCGGCGGGCGATGGCGGCGAGAGAATAGTCGGCGAGCTGATCGTTGTAACGGTAATCGCCAAAAGCGGTGGCGCGCTCCGGGAAACTGCGAAGTTCAGTTTCGTAGTATTCGTCAAAGAGGGCGTTCTGCGCGGCGAGTCGATCGGCAAGAGGTTTGGACCCTTGAGCGAGAGACGAATGAGCGATAGCGAACAGGAAGACAAGTGTGATTGGTAGACGCATGGGTGGGAGCCTAACAAAGGTGGAATGCGGGGGGAAGAAAAAACAGATGTAGAAATCGTGCACTATTCGGATTCGCCGGCACCGGTGCGGCAGCCAGGAGCTTGGCCACGCGGGACGTTCGGAGAATGCAGGCCACGAAGTTCGAGTTGCAGGCGGGCGTTGTCGGAACGAATTCCGACGGGACCATCGAAGGAAAGAGCGTCCGGTCCGAGAGAGCCTTCCCATACGAGAGAATTATCGGCGAAGACTTTCAACTGGTCACCGTTCATCTCTGCGCGAAGATCGTGGGTGTCTCCGGAGCGCAAGAGAGGAACGGGTTTGCTGCGCTGAGGTTTAATGTTGCGATAGCCACGATTGCCACACTCTGCGCTGGAGTGCTGGCCAGGATTACTTTTGATGGAAACCACGAGCTTCGATTCGGGTTCGATGCGCCACATGGCATAAACCAGGTTGCAGGCATCCTGGGCGCGGAGTTTCAGGCCGAACTGGCGGCGGAGTTCACCGGAGCCGAGGCGTGCTTCGTTTCCCGTAGAGCCGAGATAGGTGAAATGGGCTTCGACGGATTGGGGAGTGAGAGCATTCAGATAGGCACGCATTTTGGGTACAGAGACCGAGAGGCGGCCGCCGGGTAGCTCTTCGATGGCGCCTTCGGTGACGCAAAGATCGGAGCGGGAGACCGGCGTAAGATGCGCGGCAGGGGAGCTTGCGGCTGCATGGATGGTTAGAATTGCCAGCAACAAAAGAGCACAAATGAAGAAAGGCTTTCGTTCCTGCATGCGTTTCCTCCATGAGGGATCGATTCACGGAGACGAGAAAAGCCGGGTCAGTGAGTGGAGATGATAGACCCGTTCTGGCAAAGCGGCACGAGAAAAAATGGCAAGGCGAGGACGGAGAACACCGAGGCACGGAAGGGCTGTAACCGAGGGGCGCTGCGCTTTCGCGTCGATAGGGGGATGTGCTATAACCGAAAGGCCGTGAGACAGGACGGAAAGCAGGAGCGGGCCCCGGCGGGAACGCGGGGTACGGCTGGGACTGAGTCGCCGGAAGGCAAGATGACGGTGGGCAAGTCAGCGGCTGAAATGCAGGAGGATCCGTCCCGGTATTGCCCGGTATGTTCGCAGCGGCTGGAGTCGAGAAGGTGCAAGCTGGTCTGCAGCGTATGCGGGTATTACATGTCCTGCGCGGATTACTATTAACGCCAGGCAGTCGCGCTCGAAGCAAAAGACTGCTTTGCGGAAAGCATCAAAACCAGATATGCTTCGCGGTTCCGGCCCGGGTTGCCGCCGGATCCGTGTACGAATGAGGAGGAACTAAACGTGGCATTAAAGATTACAACACGCGAAGTGGATGGCGTGACAGTGGCAGCGCTGGACGGCCGGATCGTGCTGGGAGAAGAAAGCAACGCGCTCCGCGAAAAGATAAAATCGCTAGTGGCCGAGGGAAAGAAGAAGGTGGTGCTGAACATGGACAACATTACGTTCATCGACAGCGCGGGGCTTGGCACGCTGGTGGCGTCGCACCACAGCGCCAAGGCTCAAGGAGCGGCGTTGAAGCTGTGCCACCTGGGCACTAAGTTCCAGGAAGTGCTGCAGATCACGAAGCTGATGACCATCTTCGACGTGTATAACACGGAAGCCGAAGCTGTAGCCAGCTTCTCGAAGTAAGCCGCGCTTCTCCAATTACGATCGTGAGGAAAGGGCAGGATTCTCCCTGCCCTTTTTTTATTCCGGGATGCGGTACATGGTGATGCCGCTGAGAAGCTTGGGATAAAAATCGGTGGATTTCTGGGGCATGACTTCGCCGGCGGTGGCCACACGAACAACCAGGTCGACATCGACGGGATTGAGAAGAAAGGCAAGCTGAGCCGCACCACGGTCGACGGCCTCGAGGGCCACGGCGGCTTCGCGTTCGTAGGAGAGATTTGCCTCGGAAGCAACGGCGTGGGGAGTGATGCCGAGGGCGGGTTCGAGAATGCCCTGATGCAAGAGGACGACGTCCAGTTCGCGCTGCAAGGGCGAAAGGCCGGGTAGAATTTGCGTGATGTCCGCTTCCGGCCGAAGGGTAAGGACGTAAAAGGCGCGGGCAGCGCTTTCCGGCCCGGGATAGGCGCCGATGGCGCGTTGGGATTTTCCCGCTGCGAGCTGGTCAAGAAACTTGACGGCGACTTCCTGGCGTTGCGCATCACCATCAAAAGGGAGAACTTGGGTAGCGAACCAAGGCTCGAGATAGCGGCGAACGGCACTCCAAGAAAAATCTCGTAGATTCGCCACAAGGCGGTGAGTGGGAAGAATGGTGAGGCCTTCGCTCCGTGTGTTGATGAAAGTCATCATGGAAAATTCGTAAGGAGCGTCGGGAATGAGTTTGCCGGCGCGAGTGCGGCTTTCGTTGCGGAAATTCAAGGAGGTTTCGTAGCGATGGTGGCCATCGGCAATCACGAGCTTGTGTTCGACCATGGCAGTTTGGATGGAACAAATGCGGCGGGGATCGGTAATGAGCCAGAGGCGGTGTATGACGCCGTACTCATCGGTCAACTGTGTGACAGGAGGTAGCAAGGACTGGACTTCTTCTAAAACCGCGTCCACCCGGCGTTGCGGGTCGGAATAAAGCATGAATAATTGTCCGGTGTGGGTACGCGTGTGGCGCAGCAATTCCAAGCGATCGGCTTTCGGACCTGAAAGAGTGTGCTCATGGCGGAAGATCACACCCGCGGAATAATCCTCCAATCGTCCAAGCCCAATGAAGCCGCGGCGCGTGCGGCGCAGTGAAGTACCGGGGACGGTGTACTCCTGCGTGTAGCCATAGAAGGCGGGGGAGGAATCCTGCTGGATTACGTTTTCGGCAATCCAGGATTTGAGGCTGGCAGCAGCGCGCGTGTAGACATTGTTTTGGGGCGTATCGTCCTTCTGGATACGGCCTTTTTCAATGGCAATTAAATTATGAGGATCGGCGGCGTAGTACTTTTCCTGCATGGCAGGGGTGATCTTGTCGTATGGCTGGGTGAGGACGTTTTCAAAAGGAGCCAGACTCGGGTTGTAGCGGTAAGCGCGGAAGGGCTGCACGAGTGCCATGAATTCTCCAGGTTAGATTTCTGCTGAAAGGCAGCCTAATAGTGTACGCGATGTGGGCACGAACTGAAAAAGCGCAACGGCGGCCCGACAAGAGCGAGTTTTAACGGGCATATTACAATTGGAGATCTATGACTAAGCGGAAGGCTGCAAGTATGCGAGCGTTTTTGTTCGACCTGGATGGGACGCTGATTGACTCGAAGTTGGACTTGGTGCATTCGGTGAACGCGATGCTGCGAGAGACAGGCCGCACGGAGCAAGCGACGGAGTTGGTGGCAAGCTACATCGGGCATGGCGCACCGCAACTGATTGCGAGCGTACTGGGTCCGGAAACGGATGAGGGACAACGACGGGAAGCGCTGGCGGTTTTCCTGGAGTGTTACGAGGAGCAAAAGTTGAAATTGACGCGGCCTTATCCGGGGGTTGTGGAAGGGCTCCACGCGCTGGCTAGCTATCCGATGGCGGTACTAACAAACAAACCGACCAAGATGAGCGAGGAAATTCTGGAGGGGCTGGAGTTGGCGCATTTTTTCCGTGTCGTGTATGGCGGAGACAGTTTTCAAAAGAAGAAACCCGATCCGACGGGGGCACTGGCGATCCTCAAGGAACTCGGCTCGTCGGCCGTGGAATCGGCAATGGTGGGCGATTCCGACGTAGACATACAGACCGCGCGGAACGCAGGGATGCTGGCCGTGGCAGTGAAATATGGTTTTGGCCAACATAACGCCGAAGTTTGCCCGGCCGATATGTATATAGATGCGTTGGCTCAGTTGGTACAGCTGGCGGCGAAGAGCGCGTGAGCATGTGACTCCAGCAAAAATGAAACTGTTATGCACTTGCCTTTGGTCGGTGCGGTTTGTCAGACTCAGCGCGTGCTGATTGGACTGTTTCCTGAACTGGACGCGCCCGGCGGAATCCAGCGAGCGGGACGGCATTTGGCGTTTGTGCTGGGTGAATACGCCAGTTCCAAGAAGATGGAATATCGACTGCTGAGCTTGAATGACACGCAGGAGCTCCATCGGATGCGGTTGGGCGACCGCGAGTATGTGTTCACAGGAGCGGCGCGCGGCAAAGCGGGGTTCACCGTGGCGGCACTGAAAGCGGCGCGGAGAAGCGCAAAGTTGGTGCTTGCCGTGCATCCGAATTTTGCGCCATTGGTGCGATCCATGAATGTGTTAGCGCCGCAGATGAAGAGCATCATCTGCGCGCACGGGATAGAAGTGTGGGAGCCGTTGTCGAGATTCAGACGGCGATCGTTACAGCAGGCCACGATGGTACTGGCGCCCAGCCGCGCAACCGCGGACTACGTGGTTTCCGTGCAGGGAGTTGCGCCGGAGAGAGTGCGCGTGCTGCCGTGGGGGCTTGACCCGGATTTCGAAACGCGCGCTTCCGTAGATTCGGCTGCTTTCTTACCTGCAGAATTTCCGCATGGGCGGGTTGTTCTGACGGTCGGCCGCTGGCTCGCCACCGAACGCTATAAAGGGATGGACACTCTGATTAAGGCTCTGCCCCGCCTGTTGTTGCGCTGGCCGGATGTGCAATTGGTGATGGCGGGATCCGGGGACGACCGCGAGTGGTTGGTGAATATTGCACGAGATAGCGGCGTGCAACGACACGTGCATTTTCTAAGTGGGCTGAACTATGGCGAACTTTCGGCATGCTATGCGGCTGCGGAACTGTTCGCGCTTCCGAGCCGCGGGGAAGGATTTGGATTTGTGTATCTGGAGGCCATGGCGCGAGCAAAACCGGTGATCGGAGGGGCACACGGCGGAGCACCAGAAGTGATCCGGGACGGAGTGACAGGATACCTGGTACATCATGGAGACACGGTACAACTGGTTACGTCCATCGATGCATTGCTGAGCAATCCGGAACTGGCACGAGAGATGGGAGCGCGCGGGCAGGAACGTGTGGAGAAAGAATTCCGGTTTACCGTATTTGCAAAAGCATTTAAGAAAATTCTGCGCGAACTATGCGAATCCTGAACGTCACTCAGAGCTATTCACCCTTTTTTGAATTCGGAGGGCCGCCGGTGAAGGTGAAGGCTCTCGCGGAGGGGATGGCGCGGAGGGGACACGAGGTGACGGTGCTGACGGCGGACTGGGGGCTGGATGCCCGATTGGGAAGTTCGTCGAATGAGGCAAAACCGGAGCAGAGCCCGTTTGGACGACGAAGAGAAGAGAACGGAGTGACGGCGGTGTACCTGGCCAACTGGTTTCACTACCGTGCGACAAGTTGGAATCCGGCGCTGGGGCGTTACCTGCGCGCCCGATTGAAGGAGTTTGATGTCGTGCATATCTTCGGGCTATACGATTTGTTTGGACCTCGCGTGGCCAGAGAATGCCGAAGACAAAAAATTCCGTATGTCGTTGAGCCCATCGGGATGTTTGTGCCGATTGTGCGAAATCTCCGGCTGAAGCGCGCCTATCACCGGATTTGGGGATGCGAAATGCTCAAGCGCGCCCATGCCATCATCGTCACCGCAGAGCAAGAACGCGACGAACTCCTTTCCGGAGGAGTTGCCGGAAAGAAGTTGCTGTTGCGGAGGAATGGGGTGGAGGTGCCGGCAAGATTGCCGGTGCGCGGACTGTTCCGGAGTGGACTCAACATCTCGCGGGAAAGCCCGCTGGTATTGTTTCTGGGCCGGTTATCGCAAAAGAAAAGTCCGGATCTGCTGCTGAGAGCGTTCGCGGGACTGGGAAGTGCGTCCTTAAGAAATGGCCAAGCCAAGGCGCATCTCGCGTTTGTGGGGCCGGACGAATCGGGGATGAGAGCTCGGCTTGAACAGATGGCCAGCGAATTCGGGGTGAGAGATCGCGTACATTTTTCTGCGCCGCTGGAAGGAGAAGCAAAGTGGTCGGCTTATCGTGACGCGGATATTTTTGTACTGCCATCGCAAAACGAAAATTTTGGGAACACGGCAGCGGAGGCGGTTGCGGCCGGCACGCCGGTAATCGTCACCGAACAGTGCGGCATTGCTCCCTTGCTCAAAGACACGGCTGGGCTGGTCGTAAAACACGGCGAATCGGAACTTCGGAGTGCCCTGGCACGTCTGTTAGAACATGAAGAATGCCGCGTGAGCCTGCAGAAGGGTTGCACCACGGCGGTGGCAAAGTTGGGATGGGAACAGCCATTGCAACAGATGGAGGAAATTTATTCTAGGCTTGCGAGACAAGTCGCGTCGTAGGACAATTCGAGTCCCAGAGTACGAGGGTTGGACTTGAAGGCGCGCCTCATATTCCGTTGTGTATGGTGGCTGAGCAATCTGTTGCTCACGGTGGCCTTAGCAGGCACAGTTTGGGCCGGTGTGTGGGAATTTTCGACCAGGCATTACCTGAAAGGCTTCTCGGACGCGATCGTGCCGGAGGCGGCCGCCCCCCGACAGAAGGCGGAAGCGATACTTGCGTGGATGCGCAACGGTCCGCCGCGGCTCGAAACGGAGACTCCGAATGAGCTTTCCTACCGGGACCCCGCCAATACCCTCAATTACAGGCAGCTATTAGAAGTGTGCGGGACGGCCACAAACGCGTTTTTAAACTTATCGAGGAGCGCCGGGCTGAACACACGGCGGCTGTTGCTACTCACCCCGGAACGCACGGCCGACCACGTGGTAGCGGAATTGGAATTGGACGGCCAGTGGGTGATAGTCGATCCGGCCTATCGGACGTTCATGAGAGACGCGCACGGCAATCTCCTGACGCGGAAGGACCTGCAAAACCCGGAGATTTTTCGAGAGGCCACGAGCCTGGTACCAGGTTACCGTTCAGAATATAGCTATCAGCGATTCGCTCATGTGAGGATTGCCGCGCTACCCTTCCACGGAGCGAAGGTGCGGCAGTTTCTTGATTACGTCTTTCCGAGCTGGGACGAGTACCTGGACTGGAGCTTGCTGCTGGAGCGTCGATCGTTTCTGTATTTGTTTCTTTGCGTCAACTCGCTGATCGCGCTGATGCTGGTGCGCGTGATTCTTGGCTGGTTTGCAGATCATACGCTGAAAATTCCGCGTTTCCATTTGCGAGCCAACTTAAGCCGTGCCACGGCCACGTTTTTCTCGACACCGGAGATCAAGTAGAGCGTGTGCGGAATCTGCGGCTTCGCGTACGCTCCAACCTCTACGGAAGCGGAAAGCCGCGTGCGCAAAATGGCTGCGGCGATGGTGCATCGCGGCCCTGATGAAGACGGATTTCTGGTGAACGATGTCCGGGCCCCAGGTGCCGCGCTGGGGATGCGCCGGCTAAGCATCATCGATCTTGCAGGAGGCCACCAGCCAGTCTGGAACGAAGCACGGAATGTGGCCGTGGTGTTCAACGGCGAGCTATACAATTACCGCGAATTGCGCGAACGCTTGAACCTGGCAGGCCACCGGTTCAGCACAAACTCCGACACAGAGATTCTGGTTCACGGTTGGGAAGAGTGGGGCGAGGACCTGCTGGGCGAACTGCGAGGCATGTTTGCATTCGCATTGTTGGACCTGCGGAAGCATTTCGCGATCGTGCCGGTTTTGTTCCTTGCCCGCGATCCGCTCGGCATCAAGCCACTGTACTACTCGCAAACGGCGCAAGGTTTTGTATTCGCATCCGAGTTGCGTGCGGTGCTTGCCTCAGGAGCAGTAGGACGGCAACTCTCGTCGGACGCGCTGACGGCGTACCTGTTGTTTGGAAGCGTCTCCGAGCCGGTCACGCTAGTCGAAGGCGTCTTCTCAGTTCCACCCGGCCACGCGTTACTGCTTCATCTGCCGGATCGCCGGCGGACACCGCGCGTGCGCCCTTGGTGGGATCCCCGGCGCAGCGCCGCAGTGCGCGACCCGAATCGGCCACGCGATTTTGCGGCTGCTTCGGCGCGATTGCGGACACTGCTGGAGGATGCAGTGCGGGCGCATCTGATTGCGGATGTGCCGGTAGGG
>Ga0181526_10002852_pt1 | contig 14589 bp, 17 predicted proteins | sample PEATcosm2014_Bin_35_FD_119750 | JGI IMG/M metagenome (GOLD analysis project Ga0181526, IMG submission 119750) | Peatland microbial communities from MTU Mesocosm Facility, Houghton, MI, USA - PEATcosm2014_Bin06_30_metaG | ecosystem: Environmental > Terrestrial > Soil > Wetlands > Peat | place...
AAGCCCAAAAGCGAATAAATCGGCATTTCCCATCCAGTTAATTTTTGGGTCATTTCAAGCCAACCCGTCGCTATTAGGGAGCGATGAGCAAATCTTCGTCGTCAGCACCAAAACGCGAACCCAGAGGCCCTGTTTGGCTTCAACGGTCTTTAGCGGTCTTGAACACGCCTGAACACGGGGGTACAGGTTTAGGGGGTCAATCACCCCGTCCGGCCCCCAATTCCGACCCCCGCCTCCAACTTTAACTGCTTGTGCAGCAAGAGGTTGGAATATTCGGATGTCGGACTTCCAGTGAATTGACGGGTGTGTCATCTTTCTGCTTATGCAGCGGCAGCGGTACAGGTCGGCTACGCAGCGCGGACTCCACTCCAAGTTGTTGGTCAGGAAGGTCATTTCCCGTTCCTCTCCATCGATCTTGACCAGCGCCACCACCCTGGCGCATCAGTTCCGGCGCGGGTTTGTTCTCGTTGCGCAGGACGATGACTTCGTCGCGCAAAATCTTCGCGTCTTTGGAAGCAGGCATTTTTCGCACCACCTCATAAACCATGTTCTCCTTGGCCCGCGTCACCCAAAACACCCCGCGCTCATCCAAATCCCGCAAATGGCCGAAGTCCACATAACCCTTGTCAAACAAGGCGATTTCGCCGCTTTTCAAGTCGGCGCACAGTTCGTGCGCCCGTTTGTTGTCATGTTCGGCCACGGTGTCCACGATGACAAAACTGGGCAAAAAACTCTGTAGATTCAACCGCATGTGGGTTTTGGCCGCCGCCTTGCGCCGGCGGTGCTTGGCCCAGTCCAGGCAGTTGGCCACCAGTTCCATCGTGGTGCTGTCAATCACATGAATGGGCCTCTTGAAACGGAAGGCGGGGCCCCGCCGCTTTCCCGCCGCAAAGCCGGGTGTCTGTTCCTTCAGATGTTCCAGGATCCGCCAAAAGAGTTGTTCGGCCATTCGGGCCGGACGCTCGCGGTTGCGCAGAGGCTGGAACCCTGGACCCCGAGGCCAGCTTCTACGTGCTGGAACGCAGGGGCGTCATCATCGCCCAATCTTTTGCCTGGCGCACCAAGACCAGCCTGGTCTTCGACTCCTGGGAAAGGCTGAGCCACAACTACGATCCGCTCTGCCAGCCCGTGCTGGTGAAGGCTGCGGAAAAGGCCCTCGAACTGGACAGCTCTCTGGAAGACATCCACCTCACGGTGACGCTGCGGACGCTTGAATTGGCTCGAGTTGGCGCTCATCTTGGTATTAACTTGCAGCATTCACATTAAACCTGCAACTAGATATTTAACCTGCAAGTGAATATGATGGTCGCATATTAATTTTTTGTTATGTGTGACGAATTGATAATTCTCGCGTTCGAAAGGCATTTTTCGGGTTCCTTGCCGCTGCCGAGAGCCTGGCATAGGCAACCACATAGGCATGGCAGCCCACCCTCTACGCCTTCCAGCGGCTGCTCTTGAGGTTCTGGACCTTGTTTTTTAATCCGCGCCGAATTTTGCGCCACGCCGCTATCCTCAGTCCCTCAACGCTGCTCCGATTTCATAGGGCCCTAAAAAGGCACAAATACCGGTGGCTCTACTCCCGCCCCGGCAAAGCAAGCGCAGGCACGAGCAATATCTTGCACGCCTGCAGCACCGCCATACAATGGCTCCAGAATGCAGTGCGAGCGCGAAATAGGCACCGACGATTTTACACAATGTATTCACTTGTTGTCATCTGCATACATTATGTAATAATGGAGACGTGGCACAAAATCACAAAGAAAGGCTGCTGCGGCTTGTCGGCAAGCTGGGGCTGCTCCGCCCGCGTGACCTGCAATCGGCGGGCATTCCACGAGTGTATCTGGCCAAACTCGTCGAGCAGGGCGAATTGCTGAAGACAGGACGGGGGCTTTACGTCCATGCGAACAGCCCGCTCACCGAGAACCATTCCCTTGCCGAAGTGGCCAAGCTGGTTCCCAAGGGTGTTGTCTGCCTGCTATCGGCACTGCGATTTCACGATCTCACCACGGAAAATCCCGCCGAGGTCTGGCTGGCCGTCCCACGGGAAACACGACGGCCGAGGTCCGGCGTTCCCGCCCTCCGCATTCTGCAGTTCTCTGGAAAAATGATGATGTCCGGCATTGAAAAGCACATTATCGAAGGAGTGAGCGTCCCGGTTTACTCCGTCGCCAAGACCGTCGCCGACTGTTTCCGCTTCCGAAACCGGATCGGCGTCAACGTCGCGGTTGAGGCGCTGCGCGATGCGTGGCAGAATAAGAAAACCACATCCGACGAACTGTGGCGCTTCGCCAAGATATGCCATGTGCTCAATGTCATGCGGCCCTACTTTGACAGTCTCGCATGAAGAACCTCGCCGCTTCAGTCCATGCCCGTCTTGCACAGCGTCGGGCCAAAACGGGGGAAGACTTCAACGTGCTGCTGGTGCGGTTCAGCCTGGAGCGATTGCTTTACCGTCTATCCCGTTCCACGCATCGGGAACAGTTCATCTTGAAGGGAGCCATGCTCTTTGCACTTTGGGAGCCGACGTTGCATCGGGTTACCCGTGATTTAGACTTGCTGGGATTCGGAAACCCGTCGCGCGGTCAGTTGACCGAAATCTTCCGCGAATTGTGTCGCGTGGAAGTTGAAGCTGATGGCGTTGATTTTGATGCGGCCAGCGTCACCACTGCGGAGATTCGCGCACAGGACGAATACGCCGGCATTCGCGTGAAACTCAAGGTGCGTATCGGCAAGGCGGTCATCCCATTGCAAGTGGATGTCGGTTTCGGTGATGCGCTTTCGGTCACCCCGGAAGAAATCACTTTCCCCGTTCTCCTGGGCATGGATGCGCCAAAACTGCGGGCCTATTCCCGCGAAACCGTCGTAGCGGAAAAACTTGAGGCCCTTGTCGAATTGGGAATGTTGAACACGCGCTTCAAAGATTATTTTGATCTCCACTTTCTCGCGTACAAATTCACTTTCGAGGGCGCGGCTCTGTCAACTTCCATTGCCACGACATTCAAGCGCAGGGGCACCCCGGTTCCCGATGGTCTGCCGGTGGGGCTAACGCTGGCTTTTTCGCAAGACCAAGCGAAAATTCGGGGCTGGGAGGCGTTCTGCCGAAAAACAGTATCCAAGGCAGCCGTGCCGGCGCTTGAAGAAATCGTGCAGCGGTTGGTCGAGTTTCTCGAACCTCCGCTGGTGGCCGCCGCGAAAGGAGAGAAGCTCGGTAAGGAGTGGAGATCAAATCGCTGGACGGAAAGATAACCGAACAAATTCTTGCCGACGACATCTCGCACCGCTCACTCTGCCGCGTGTGGGCGAAGAATCGAGTTAGCATCCCTGGCAAAGTCGGTCGGAGCTTTTATGACTCGTGGGCAGCGGCATCGGACGCGAGGCCATGGCCACGGCGGGAAGCGGTCGCCGGGCTGCCGGGTTGGAGGGCAGATAAAAAGCTCGATCCGTTTCGGGTTTTTCATGAAGAATGCAAGTTCGAGTCCCCACCATGAATCAATTTGGTTTCACTTGGCGCGCTGGCCCGTCCCACCGATTTACCCAACGCGGATCACGGCGCGATTTCCTGTTGCCGCGGGAACGCCCACACCATGATTTTCGATGGCGGGGAAGGCACGGGCGCCGCAAGTTCGAAATCCAGGATGGCACCTTCGCCCATCTCGCCCGGGCAATCGCAGCCAGCTTCGCCTTCACCGCCGCGCTAACCATCCATCAGCTCGTCTGGGCTGTCGCTCGCCGCCATCCTTGGATGCGGACTATACCGTCTATTCGATGGGCGGCCCTTGTGTTGCCTGCTGGGCTGCCAAACCGTCCAGCCAACGGAGCATGTCTCCCACATGGAAGAGCGTCTTACCGTGACGTGCCCCTGGCTGTCGCAGCATCACTGTACGAACATGGGCAGCCGCTAATCCCCCGGGTTTCAAGAGCTTTGCGAGATGCGCGTGACGCAACCCAGTATGCGGGCATAGCGCGCTTTTGACGTTTGGCGGCAGCGACGCGTATGAGTTTGGGTATTCTCCGCTCGGAGTCTCAGGGGCGCCGCCATCGATGTGTTCCCCGAAGCCGGCCTTGTTTTCATTCAATCGAATCATGAAAAAACGTTTGGCCGTATTTTGAACGCATCCTGGCGAGAACATTTGAGGAAAGGCAGTTCCGTGACGCCACGATCCGGTTTTCTTGGGTTTTTATCAGAACAACAGAGTCTGGCTATCTTCGCGAGACTCCTAATCGGCATTTGGGCGAGGCAATACCGATGCACCGCGGCTTCATTGTGTCCCACCGTCGAGACCCAATACCCGCGCGCCCAGGAATGCCGCCCCTCAAAGTTCCGGCGCTAGCCTTCATAGGTCCGCGCGATATGGATGGCGCTCTGGCCCTTCACATACCTGATTGAGAGCTTCTTGCCACAGCCGTCACATAATGGTGGTTGGAAGCTGACACGGAAGGGGGAACACCCTAATATCTGGAAGCACAAGTAGTGCTTCTGGACCGGCCATGTCGATCCGTTTGATAGGGTACCGTATCCCTTTTGCGTGGGTGTGGCGTAAAGATCTAAATGTTACACCCGGACCAAGCTTTGCATCGGATACGATCTTTGCGAAATGATTGTCGTTGGTCCATCTTTCCAACACGGCCAAGCCCGGACAAATGAATTCATTTACGCGGCGCAAAGAATTGAGATGCGCGAGCAAAGCCGGATGAATCAGCACCTCTTTTGCATTTTTGCGCTCATTGCCTGGAAAGGAGAGAAACCATCGGCCGGATTCATCCTTTTGCACGTCCGACCAACGACGATAGCCCGCGTCCACAAATTGGCAGCCCGTGTAATAGCCGATGTAAATACAGGTCCTCCAATCCACTCGCAAGGTAGCCAACAACAAAGCCTCCACTTCCCAATCGTCGAGGGGCCTCACCGATGACGTTTCAGGCAATTCATCCCTTTTGAGATTCACCGGATTCATATGAAGGATGCCTTGCTCCACAGCCGATTCAAACGCGACGTTAAGGATGCTCAACTCGCTATTGACCGTGCTCGCCTCAACCTCTAGCGCACGCGCGTCCCGATAAAGCAAGATGTGTGCGTGTGCAACCACCGTGACCGGTTCTGCTGCCTGATCGCCCAGCAGTGAGATAAAGCGGTTCACGACGTTTTGAGTTCGCCTCGCTGTATCGACATCGTTGGTTCGCGTGGTGGCGAACCTCTCCAAATATATCTTGGTTGCCAAATCTGGTTTGGATACTTTTGCACGCGCCGACCGCTCCATTTGGTCAGCTCTGGCTTGCGCCCTTCCTTTGTTTAAGTCACGTTGCGCTGGCTCCGCTGGGGTATGGGGAATGCCTGTCGACCGACAGCATTGCCTTCTGTTCGTACGAAAGACCGCACAATAATTCGCCCGACCTTTTCTTACCTGAATCGACGCCACAATATTCTTTCTTTAAGGTGGAATTAAATCATTACCCGCATTATGCCACCTTTTCTATGTCCTGGCGCAGCACCTCAGCCTCATTACGTGTCCACGCATGTAGGTACCTTGAGTGCGCCTCATCGGAGGAATGAGCCGCCAGGAGTTTCCGCCGGTCCTGAGGGACAAGCGCCTTTTCGAGTGCGTCAACGTAAAAATGCTTGTGGGAGTGGAATGAATAGGCGGAAAAGACGCGTTTTCTGAGCTTGTAATCCTCCGGGTCAATGCCTGTGGCGATCAATTCCTGTTTGAACCTGGTGCATTGTTCCGGCCGCCTAATTGCTGCTAACCTTGGAGTAAATTGAGTTTGCACACCGGCATTCTTCATTGCCAACAGATGTCGATGCAACTTTGAGTGCAACGGAAGCGTGACAACTCTCTCTAGATGCTCGGTCTTTTCGGGTTTCCAAGTAACAAAGCCTTTGCCTTGCTCGCCAAAATCAATATTGGCCACCGTCTGGTTTGTCGCGTCTCCAAGGCGCATCCCCTGATAACCAGCGAATTTCGATGCAGTTATCCACTCCAATGCCACGGCCCCTTCCTCAGACTCGTTCCTGCCGATAAAGGCCCATCGTTCGCGCAAAGCAGCAAGCTGCTCAACCGTGAAAGGTTTGCGTATAAGGCGATTCTCATCAAGATAATCATATTCACTGACAATATTGGAAAGCATATGCCCCCGGTGTTCGGCGGCCTCGAAGGAGGTTTCCAGCATGTGGAGCTTGTTGTTGATTGTCGAAGCCGCTAAACTCGCCTCCACTTGCGCGGCAATGAATCCTTGAATATCCCGTTGGTCAAGTTGTGCCAGCGACTCCGTCTGCCTTGTTCCCAGATAGGCGCAGAAACAGTCGATATAGCCCTGATAGACCTTGCGTCCTTCGTTTAGGTGGGTCTGCAATTCTAACCAAGCGTCCAAGTACCCCCTGGTAGACATTCCGTTAGTACCGTTTTGCGCATAAATACCCATGCCCCTTGACATAGCGGCGTCATACAAGGCCCTAATATAAACAACCGACTTATTGCCGTTTTCGGCCGTTTCAAGGTCATTAGCCTTCGCCACCGCAATCCGCCAATTCCTCGCGGCACGATCTCTTCTTTCCTGGGCAGTGTCTCCAGCCGGGGAATGGGGGATCCCGGAGCTCACATGCTGCAGTTTGTGGTTGCGGTCCCTATAGTAAATGGAGTAATTCTTACGTGGTAATTCGATTTTAACTAATGCCATATAACGAATTGGTTATGCAGTCTGCTCATACTGCCATTATCGGAATGTACAACAACTGTACAACATGCGCGCTTTGTGTTTGACGTTGTTCTCTATGAGCCTCCAGTCTTAAGGGAGTTCGAGTGTGTAATGGGTGTGTAATAACACCTGCAGATATTGTGATTATTGCAGAAACGGTCAGGTGCCAGCCGGATTCTTTGAACTGGCTACCTGATGAGCATCCCCTTGTAAATGAACCAGTTACGTCAGATGCGGCGCTATAGGCTATTACCGTTGCGCCCAGGAAATAATGACCTCGACGTTCTTCTGTGGACGTCATAAAAGAGCCTTTCTACAAGGTGTTTCATGGATATAGATTCTATTAGTGTGTAAGCTGTGTGTAATATGGCTGCCTATAGTTCTAGCAGTTATAGGAAGCGTCTGGAGTTTCTGCATCGGTAATGGGGAGCTAGGTACGCTGGTTGGAGAAAGTATTCGTTGCGAAGAGGAAGTGTAGTGTGTGGCTATGGCAAGAAAGGTTAAAACATGTAGAAAAGCGGACCACAGGTGACTGGTACGTCGTTTGCGGACAATACTAGGTTTCAGGAGTTTTAGACTTGTGAGGCCTGTTATCGCCGTTGTGGTTACTGATTGCCGTGTACCATGGGTAGCTGAGGCTGTGACCAGAATCTTGTTCGCTGTGTTGACGTTGGTTATAACACCGGTATCACGTTCGTGTGCAGCCGCGAGTGTCATCATGGAGGCCAGGGCAAGTGGTACTAAAACGGGCAATCGCCGTGTCATATTAGTGAAGTGTGTTTGTGGTGTTATACCTCTGATTCACTCAAGAACCTATTCGGCGCTACTTTCATGCCTCATTATAGCGCATGTCTTTGACGATGTGCGTGGTTTATCAAAAATCTCAGGTGGTTGATTTGCTTCGGCGGTGCCATCTTTCCAAGGTGACTCCTTCCATGTCTCGATCTAAAAGTCTGTGTGTAAACATCGCAAGCGATTTCCAATTGGTTGGAAATCACATTGGTGGTCTGCTTCGGGTGGGCGCGCCTCAGGTTCACGAACGTTGGTCCGCCAGACTTGGGCGAATCAAATGAAGAAGCGTTGCTCAGGCGTGAATCCGTCATTTGCGGCAAGATGCGCAAAGGCTGAGTGTCCCTCAGTGTCGGGGAGCACATGAAAATGGAGATATCGCCCTACGACCTCGACAAGGCGCGAATCATATGGCGGCTGAAATAATCCTTCTATGCGGCAATCGTTCAGATCGGCGCGTACTATCGCGACAACGTGAAATGGACCTATGGATACCGAACTGGCTCGGAAGTTGAAACGGAGCGTGTCGAGTGTGCGTTCTCGTCGAAATGACAACCCGAGCATTCGTTTCATCCGAACTCCAAAACGGTGGGCAGCATCTGAATTGCGTTTACTTGGCCGATTGCCCGATGCGGAAATTGCTCGCGGCTCTGGACGCTTTTTGGCGTCAGTACGGGACAAGTGTGTTCAGCTTGGCATTGCTCGTTTTGTGCAGAAAGGTTGACGTGTGTCATTCGGCTTTGGTTGGGGTCTCAAATCGTGCGGCCAGTCGGCCTTTACGTCTGCATTGCGGCGGTGTTCCAGCTTTGGATGTACAGCCGTCTCTACAAGAAGGAACGGACCCGTCAGATGGACCAGCAAGGCCCGGAATTGATGAAGGTATGGAAAAGTGGCGAAGCCTGGCGGCACGCGCCGCTGGCCGTCGTTCAAGTGGCGAAAGGAACGCCGAGCGTTCAAAGCAGGGCCGAAAAACGGCGTTCAATGAACGCTGGCAACGGGTGCTCAACCGACCCCCGCCATTGCCAGGGAGGTCATGAAAGTCTATGGAGATTCAGCTTGAAGCTTGACGCGACAACAGGTATTTCTCACGAGGTTCATGGAAAGCGCGAGAAATGATATGGTGGCCTCTATCAAATGGTTTCGACGAGCGGCAAATGTCGCCCAACTCTTCATTGCGCTGACTCTCTGTTCATCCGACGCTTTCGGGCAGAGCACGGACAAAGATTATACCACCGCAGAAAAAGAGGTCCGCGACGCAACCGCCTTCTTGCGGAGCGCACCGACCAGGGCAGCATTATGGCACACGCGTGGACAGGCACGATTGAAACTAAGCGATCTAGTTGGCGCCCTCGCTGATTTTTCTGAAGCAATCCGTTTCGCCCCGTTTGAACCGGAATTCCGATTGAGTCGCGCCAAACTTTATGCGGCCGAAGCGCGCTGGCCGGATGTTGTTGCCGACGCGACTGATGGACTGGCTGTCGATCCCAAACAAATCGATTTGCTCATCTTGCGTTCCCATGCGCGCCGCTCGCTCGGACTCTCAGAGCTTGCCCTGAACGATTGCAATAGCGCGCTGGCGTTGGACGGCAAGAATGTGGACACATTGCTCGAACGGGCGTGGGTGTATTCGTTTCAGACAAATTGGAACAGCGTCCTCAATGACGCGAACACTGCGGCAAGTCTGGCGCCGAATCGCGTCGAAGCAGTTGCTCTCCAGGGAATCGCCCGGCTGGAACGGCACGAGTGGAGTAATGCGATAGACCGCTTCACTGCCGCGATACGGATGGCACCGGAAGACCCTTTCGCCTATTACAATCGCGGCCGGGCTGAGGCAGAAATGGCGGGGTGGAAAAAAACCGTTGAGGATGCAACAAAAGCCACTGATTTGGACCCTGGTTTTGCGGAAGCCTATGTGCTTCGCGGACGCGCTCGATCTGAGCAGCACGACCTCAGAGAAGCAATCGCAGATATTTCACGCGGAATACAGCTTCGCCCTAATCGTTCTGAAGGTTACGTGCTGCGCGGGCTGGCGTACGAAAAGTTGGGCGACTACAACGCCGCTGCTACGGACGCGGACACTGCTGCATCGCTTGGGGCATCCAGTCCCCGGCTCTTGGGATTGTTGGCGCGCACGGACGAGCGCCGCGGGGATTGGAACTCGCTTGGTCAGCGTGCGCGCAGATTGATTGAACTTCAGCCGGCAGACTCGGAAGGACACCGCCTCATGGGACGGGCGAAATTCGCGCTGGGCGATAATGCCGGCGCGCTTGAAGAATATCAAAAAGCCGTCGAATTGGACCCGAAGGATTGGCAGACTTACGTGGAACGGGCCAATGTTTACAATGTTCAGAAAGCGTATGACTCGGTCATTACCGAGTGTTCCAAGGCAATTTCCCTGAATGCCACAGCCCCTCCGGCGTATCCGCTGCGTGCCTACGCACTTTTCTCTGAGAACAAACTGGCTGATGCTCTCACAGATTGCGAAACGGCTATTTCGTTTGACGCCCAACAGCCGTTGCCGTTGCTGGTGCGGGCGCGCATCCTGGCGGCCAAGGGCGAGAAAGACAAGGCCCTGGCCGATTGCGCCGCTGCTGTAAAGTTGGCGCCGCAGTCGGCGTGGACCTACACCACGCTGGGCTCGGTGCTTTACGCGACCGGCAATTACGAGGAATCGGTGAAGGCGCTCACGAAAGCGATTCAGCTTGCCCCAAACGATGCGGAGAACTATGCTACTCGTGGACGGGCGTTCCTGGCGTTGCGCCGGTATAGATCCGCAATTCAGGACATGGATCACGCTATGGCGCTCGACCCGAAAATGGCAAACGAATTGTCAAAAGAACTGGACGACCTGAAAAACCGCAGGTAGATTGGAAAGGCGTAATTATGCGAACAACGCATCGCTCATTGATCGAAAGTGCAACGCTCATGGCCTTGCTCCTTCCCGCCGTCGCTTTTGGCCAGTCTTCTTTATTTGACAATGGGCAGCTCCAAGGATCGTCAGCCACTGGACAGCTCCAGCAAATGACAGGGAGGCAGATTCAAGCGGGCCAATTGAGCGGCATGCGTGGCGTTAGCGCAGGCAATATAGGCAATATAAATGGCATGGTCAGCGGATTGGGGATGTCCATCTTCAGCATGCTCATGAACCAAGCCTTGAGCGATACGACGGTGAATGCGGCGCAGATCGCGCAAATTCAGGATAACGCCGCGCAACAGATCGCCCATGCCCAGGCCGCTGCCTTGGCGCGGCAGAATTGGGAGGCAAGCGACCTCGAAATCAGCGAGCAACTGAATAATGTGTTCCTAGTGACGCCGAACGGCCCGGTTTCGTTAATCGGCACCCAGTTTTTCAGCCCTCCAACGAATCCCGATCTTGCCGCCATTGCCGATGCCTTCAATATCAATATCGATTCGGATCCTTACGGGTTGGATTCTTCAGTTGGCGATTTTACAGACATTCCTCAGCCCGCGCCATCGACGGCCCTGTTTCAGGCGGGAGTCGTCCGCGCGCCAGCGACCCAATCGTTCTGGCGCAGTCAGCTTTCCTGGAACCCGGATGCTTCCAATCCCAGTCAGAGTTTGGGTAATACTGAATCTCTGAGGCACCAAGCCGGAGCGTGGTTAGTGGACGAAATGATGGATCTCGGGGTGGACAGGATCCCCGGTTATGCCACATTGAAGGAGGTGACAGGGCAACTAGGCAATGCTAAGGATTTATTTCAATTGTTAAGCACCGAATACGTGGAAAAAACCCTCAACCCGGAATTTACATTTATCCGTCAAGAGGCCAACTATCTGGCCTCACCCCAAGTGGATGACCATGGTTTTTTAGAGAATTACTGGAACTGGTTTTGCCGGCGTGACTATCAAATGCAACAAAAATTCGCCAGTACAGCCTTAAACAAGGCAGGAAACGAGACCATCAAGAATCTTCTACCTCCAGTCGATGGCCCTTAGGACAAACCATTGGTCGCGCCAGTTCACGGTAATCAGTATGACATAAACTTAGGGAGTGGGTGTTGAACGGTGGGCATGTGGCTTGATTTCAAAACGACACCAACTAGCCAGCCGTACAGGCCAGTGAAGAATAATTGTCGTCAAAAAGTACAGGTTCACTTCCCGCGATTCGCAATCTCCTCTTTGAGTGCCGCGAGAATCGGCTTCAACACCTCGATGCGCAGCCGGTAGGCTCGCGCTAAGTCGGTGTGTTGATTTTCGTCGGCGATCCCGCTCGCGAGCAACCGTTGGGCCTCATCCTTCTCTTTTTCTGACGCATCCGTCGCTTCGAGGATTGTGTGCTCGATTTCGTCAACATAGTTTCGCAGTTCCTCGGTTTTCCCGTGCTGCAGCAGACCATCCAAATGATGGGTTTTCCATGTGATAAGCAGTTCTGTCACCTCAGTGACGGATAACAGGCCGCTGGGGCGTAATTTGAAAACGTCACTAGCGTTGGCGTCTTGTCCCGTGAGCCGTGCCATCGCTCGCCGGCGTTCTTCCTCCGCGAGTTTCTTGCTCTGTTCCTCGAAAGCGATCAAGCCCGGAGCGGTTTCCAGATTTCGGGCAAGATCCGCAAATGCTGCCCTCTCTGCCTCTTGGAAATGCAAGACCGCTACAAACCACCCGGTAATTGTCGAGGTGCCGGTGCCCCGAACCGTCGCGATAACGTTTTGACGAGAGTCATTAAAAATCGTCGTGAGTGAAACCTTATTATGGCCGCCCGGGGCAGATTTTCCAATCTCGACCTGTGCGTCAAAAAGTATTCGCACCCCGGTGGCCACCATAGCTGATTCGACGCCAGGCAGGCTTAGATCTCTAGCGAAACGAGCTCGCAACAACTTTGGTAGTCCTTCGACAAGAACAGTCGAATCCAAGTCACGAGATGCCTCGGGATTTGCGCTCGCAACGCGGCGAGCAAGATTATCGAGATACGTTCGTGTCACTTGAGTGTTTCGCGACAGAATCACCTTCGGGAATGTGTTCTGTAAGACCTCGCTTGAGGCGGTCATTGAAGCCTGCGCGAGGTCCGTATTCTCATACTTCGGTTCCGATAAACACCCGGTAATCATCAAGAACGCGCTTATCAGCGGTCCAAAGATTAGAACTCTGCAGGTCGTGCGCAAGTTCCACGTTGGCTCAAGCGCGGGATGAGTGCTTGAGCAATGAATTCTGTCTGGCATGGTCGTTCTCATATTTCGCATAAGCGCCTTGTATTCAATAGTGGACATGGAATTTACTTACTTCGGTTCGCGACCTCCTCCTTGATCGCGGCCAGAATCGGCTTCAAAACCTCGATGCGCAAACGATAAGCCCGCGCCAGTTCCGTGTGTTTGGTTTCGTTCGTGGCCCCTCCCGCGAGCAACTGTTGGGCCTCATCCTTCTCTTTTTCTGACGCATCAGTGGCTTGGAGGATTGTGTGCTCGATTTGGTTAACATAGCTCCGCAGTTCCTCGGTTTTTGTCCGCTGGAGCAGGGCGTTCAAATGCTCATTCTTCCAAGTGATGAGCAATTCTGTTGCTTGCGTGACCGAAAATTGGCTGCTGGGTTGCAACTTAAAAATCTCCCTTGCGTCCGCATCCTGGCCTGTAAACTGCGCAAGCGCCCTTTTTGTCTCCTCCGCTGTCAGTGTTCGTTTCTTTTCTTCCTGCGCGACTATTTCCAGCGCCTCTTTCGCAGATTTTGCCGGGTCCTCCACAGCCCCGTCATACGTCAGGCCTTGCACCTTTGCCGCGCCGATCGACGGATCAACGAGTTCGCAATGAGGGAGCTCAACTGGGATGTATCTGATGTATATGGTTTGTCCGGCTGCAAGTTTAAAGGACAACTTGAATTCGGGGGTGGGAGGCCCAATAGGGATAGGACCCGCGATACTATGCAACAAGAACTCATAGCTTCCTGGGGCGCAATCGGTGAAGAAAAAACCACCGTTGACGGACTTGCCTATAGGCATCCCATTCAGGCTCATTTCCGGCCGAAGTGCGCCTCCGACAAAGTTGTAGGTGCGATAAAAATAGATTCTGCCAAGTCTTGGATCAAGGGGCTGAATGGACGACTTCATTGCCGAATAGGACGGGCCGGTGGTACAGCCGTTCAATAGTTGCAATGCGCATAAGGCCAATAAAAGGCAAATACCGCTCGTCAGGCGTTTTCGCAGGGTCAGACAGGCGGCCAGTGCGCCGCAACGGCTTTTCGTCATGAATTCGATTCTGCCTGCAAAGTCCTTGGACTATCAATCGGAAAATAATTTCGCGTAATCGCCTCTCGTTGCGCAAGTCTTGAGCGGCCGCGCTCCTCGTGCCGCCGATGCGGACGCTGCTCTTCGAGTTGGATCGCATCGCTGGCGCGGGGGACAAGGCCAAGCGCGGTCTGGCCGTGCTCAAGGGCTTCATGAACGGCGTCAAGGTGAAGATGGGTGAAATTGAGGTCGGCCTGGACATCGATCCCGAAAAGGGCGCGGCGGACAGCGGCGATTTGGAAAGCGACCTGCCCAATCTGTTTCTGGCCGTCGCCGAAGCCGCTGAGGAACGGAAAACGCCCGTCGCGCTGCTCATCGACGATCTGCAGTATTTCAACCCGAAGGAACTCAGCGCGCTCATCATGGCCATGCACAAAATGCAGCAGCGCCAGTTGCCCATGGTGCTGCTCGGCGCGGGACTGCCCATTCTGCCCGGTCTCGCCGGTGAATCAAAATCCTATGCGGAGCGGCTGTTCAGCTTTCCAGACATCGGGGCGCTTTCCGAGCCTGACGCGATCAAGGCGCTGCAAGACCCGACCAGGGCCGTCGGCGTGGACTTTGAAGAAGGCGCGCTCAAGGAAATCTTCCGGCTGACTAAAGGCTATCCTTACTTCCTCCAGGAGTGGGGTTATCAATCATGGAATCGCGCCGCCGCCTCACCGATCACTCTGCAAATCGTCCAAGATGCCACCGCGACGGTCATTCAACGACTGGATCAAATTTTTTTCGTGTCCGCTTCGACCGGCTCACGCCAGGCGAGAAGCGGCTTTTGCGCGCCATGGCCGGTCTTGGACCGGGCGCGCGCCGCAGCGGCGAGATCGCCGACGCACTCGGCGTGAAAATCAACAGCCTTGGCCCGGTACGAGCCAAGCTTA
>Ga0181526_10002853_pt1 | contig 14589 bp, 8 predicted proteins | sample PEATcosm2014_Bin_35_FD_119750 | JGI IMG/M metagenome (GOLD analysis project Ga0181526, IMG submission 119750) | Peatland microbial communities from MTU Mesocosm Facility, Houghton, MI, USA - PEATcosm2014_Bin06_30_metaG | ecosystem: Environmental > Terrestrial > Soil > Wetlands > Peat | place...
CCTCGTCGCAGATCATGAGCGTGCCGTGCGCCCTGCAGCGATGATGCAGGGCGGCGAGGAAGCCGGCGGGCGGGACGACGAGCCCACCGTCGGAGAGCAGCGGCTCGACGATGAGGCAACAGGCGTCACCGTGCGCCAACTCTCGCTCGACGGCTTCGAGGGAGGCACGTAGCACCGTCTCGCCACCGTCCGGACCCGGTGACGGAGATCGGTACGGGTTGGGATAGGGGACGAACGCCGAGTCCGGGTCGGATGAGACGGCGCCGGCGTCGATGTGCACGCCCGAGACCGCCATGGCGACCCCGAGGCCTCCGTGGTACGAGTGCTCGAATGCGATGACCCGGCGCTTGCCTGTCGCAGCACGGGCGGCGCGGATGGCGACGTCGTTGGCATCGCTCCCGGCATGGCCGAGGTAGACGCGCCGTTCCCCGCTGCCGGGGACGAGAGCGAGCAGTTCTTCCGCCAAGCCGACCGAGTCGGGGTGGACGGCCGAGAGAGCACTCGCACCAGCGGGACGGCGGGCGGCGCCGGCGATCGCCTCGGCCACCTTCGGATGCCCGTGACCGAGACCGGCGGCGGTCCACGTCGCGCTGAGATCGAGGAGCCGCCGTCCTCCCGCCTCGACGAGCCAACTCCCCTCGCCCGACTCGAGCGCCAGCGGGAAGAAACGGAGCTTCTCGATTCCGGCCACGGAGGCGAGATCGCGGGCGTAGAGCTGTTGCGCCTCGGCCGCCAACGTGAACTCAGGTTCGCTCACCGGCCACAGCCTCGCGCAGGAGGCGGTACGGAGGTCAGCTGCGCAGACGAGGCGCCGCCCATCGAGCGGCCTGCGGGGCGCGGCGCTAGCATCCGGGCCTCGCCGGCGCTGAGCACGCGCCTGAGCAGAGGGGGATGCGCTTGATGAGTCGTTCGCTCCGCCGCAGAACGCCCACGGGCGCCAGGCGTGCCAGCTCGGCGTCCATCGTCGCCCTCGTGGGCGCGCTCCTCGTGAGCCTGGCCGCCTCCACCGCCACCGCTGCCACGCCGCCTCATCTCACTGGCGCCTCCTCGATGTCGATTTATCTCACCGGGGTCGCCGCCGTTCCGGGGGGCACGGGCGCTTGGGCGGTCGGGTTCGCCAACTCGTCGAGTCCCCCTTATGACGATGCCCCCGTGATGTGGAAGTGGAGCGGGTCGAAGTGGGCGACGGAGCCAATCCCGAGTCTCGGTAAGGACGGGTCACTGACGGCGGTGGCTGCAACAAGTGCCTCGAATGCCTGGGCGCTCGGGCTGTCCGGGCCGAGCTCCTCGACAGCCGATCCCGTCCTGTTGCATTGGAACGGAGTCGCTTGGACGATCGTGAAGTTCCCGTCGAGCGACGACACCGACTACTTCGAATACATGGCCGCCTCCGGCGCGGGAGTCTTCGTGGCGGGCGGCACGAACGGTTCGACGAGCCACCCCCTCCTGCTCGGCTACATGAAAGCGAGGTGGACGGCCGAGAAGCTTCCGGCACTCCCCCTCAACACCGACCTTGGAGCGCTCTCGGCCACGTCGGCTTCACCCTCTGGCCTCTGGGCGACAGCCATCTCTTGCGTCTCGAGCCTTTGCACATCGTCGGTGCTGAAGCCTGACAAGTCCGGCTGGTCGCTCGTCTCTGTGGCAGGGAAAGGGGCAAGCCTGACCGGCCTGGCAGCTCTCTCGTCCACACACGTCCTCGTCGTGGGCGAAGCCGGCGCCAAGGCAGGGACGTTCGGCAAGCTGCTCATCGAACGAAGCAAAGGCTCCTCCTGGACCGCCATGAAGGCGGCGAGTTCGATCGCCACTGGCACGCTCTCTTCGGCCGATCTGAGCTCTCCGATCCGCGGGTGGGCGGCTGGCGACACCGAGACCGATACCGCAACAGCAGTTCTCGTCGACCGCCTGGAGGGATCGACGTGGTCTGCGACGAAGGTGAAGATCCCGGGGAAGAACGGACTGCTCATCGCCTTCAGCGCCGAGTCAGCCTCATCGGCCTGGCTCTTCGCAAGGTCGTACACGGGCAAGGTCTGTCTCTCCCCATCGACCATCGTGGCCGAACGTTGGAGCGGGTCCAGCTGGTCAGTAGTGAAGACACCGCCGCTGACCCTTGGGGCGGCCGTTCCCTTGACCGTGCCCGCCATCGAGCCTCACTGCTGACGACTGAGTTCGGCAGGGCGCCCCACTCGGCGAGAAGGGCTGGAACGACCACAACGCCCTTGTCGAGCGCGAATCGCCCCTCGAGCTCACATCGCAACGTTGGCTGCTCCCTCCTTGCTGACGTCTGGGCTCCCCTCGGGCCAGGGCAGCGGATGTCGCCGGCGCAATCCTTCGCGATGGCGGGGTCGTATCACTCGATCATCGGTTGTCTCACTGACGGCCCGACTTGAGGGAGGACCTTCGCATGGACTCGAGTACTCGCCCATCGAGGAGACGGCGTCGCCTGCTGATTGGCGGTCTCATCGCGACCACGAGCATCGGCGGGATCGTCGCTGTGCCCCTGACCGCCGGAGCACAGCACTCCGCCGACACGAGCCCGAAAACGACGCTCGAGGAGCGCAAGGTCGGCCAGTACGGCGAGGTGCTGGCGAACTCGGCCGGTCGGTCGCTCTACGTCCTCAGCACAGAGTCAAAGGCCAAGCTTCACTGCACGAGCAAGGCGTGCCTCGTGAACTGGCCCCCGCTGCTTGTGGCGAAAAATGCCACGATCACATTCGGCCGCGGGGTGAAGGGCAAGATCTCTCACGTGGCGAGAGGCTCCAAGTGGCAGGTCACCTATAACGGCTGGCCCGTCTACACGTTCCTGGGCGACTCAGGTCCGGGTCAATCGAACGGTGAGAAGATCCACGCCTTCGGTGGCACGTGGTACCTCGTGCACGCGGCGGCGCGGACCAACGCCACAACCCCCGTGAAGACCGTATCGGGCGGGGGCGGCAGCACGACGACGACCACTTACGCCTGGTAGTCCCGACCTGAAGCTCGACCGGCAGTCCTGAATTGCCCTCGGGCTCAATCCGCCGGTACTTCACCTTCGTGGAAGGCGTCCGCCGCTCGCTGGAGGATCTCGGCCAACTGGCGCTCCAAACGCGCGATTGCGGGCACCGTGGTGTCCGGGACACCTCGCAAGAGGACTGAGGCGGAGCGACCGCCGACGTGCCCTGACCAGGTCACGTCGCTCCCGCCGATCGATGTCCCCTCCGGCGTGTACTCCGCTTGCAAGTCGAAGAAACCACAGTCCACGATCGCCTGCGCAAGTTCGCGGACGTCCTGCGGGTGAAGCGGGAACACGGCCCGCCAGGCTCCTTGACGTTCCGAGGTCTCCTCGTAGTGCCCGTCGGTGCGAATGCGGCGGGCGCAGAAGAGCTGCGGGCGTTCGATTCGCTGCTCGAGGAGCACGGAGCCGTCGTCTGTGGCGGCTTCGGGCTGACCCACCGTCTACACCACCGCAGTCGCTGCATTGGGTGGGGCCATCGGGTAGTCGCCAGGCCCGGCCGGCTCGCAGGAGGGCACCGGAATCGGCGGGCCGAGGGACCAGTCGTACAGTCCGCTCACCTGTTTCAGCCCAGAAGAACGTGGCGTATGCCTCGGGTCGCACGACGCTGCCGAGCGCCATGATGTTGTCGTTGTTCTCGGCCACCGATCCCGGCAGCCCCATGTCCTTGGCCAACTGGTCGTGCTTGGCGGCGCCTCCCGCCGCGAGACCGGTGCCCGTGATGGCGCTGCCGGCACCGACGGCGTACTGGTCGCCGAGGCCGAACACGTGGCCGGCTTCGTGCGCTGCGACGGCTTGGGCGACTCCTCCCTCGGCGACCGCCGTAGCGCCCACCGTGTCGGCCGCCGCTTCGACACCGCTCGAGCCCATGCGCACGCGAGCATCGACGTCGACGAATCCGGCCGCAGCCAACCCCGCCTTGATCGCCTTGAACCGGGCGGCGCAGCTAGCGGCGTTGTCGGCGCCGCCCTGGCCCAGCACGTCGATGGTCAGGACCGGGCCCTCGAGAGCGGGGACCATGCGGCCGCACATGGCGCAGACCGGGTTGCCGGCTTTGAATGTGTTGGCGATGGTGGTCACATCGCTGGCTCCATCGCTGCTCAAGGGGTCCGAGCTGGGCGTGAAACGGATGTCTTGCATCAAGAGGTTGTCGGTGCGGGGAGCAACATCGGTGCTGGCGATCGTCATGGTGCTGTCGAGCGGGCTGCCGGTCCTCGAGTTGACGACGCCGACTCCGGCCGACACGTCATCGGGCACCTTGAAGACCGTGAGCGACACGTGCTCGTTGTCTGCCTTCGGGCCCTTGTGCACGTGAACCTCGACTTCGACGTTGGCCTCGAGGTCGGTCCAATAGTCCTTGGTGCAGCGGAATTGGAACTTCTCGCTCCAGGCAGACTGAACGACCGATCGAAACTTTGCCAGCCACGCTTCGTCGTCGCCCGCCCAGTGCCATGGGGCAACGGCCGCCGCCCGCTTGTCCGGCGGCAGCAGGCTGATGGCGTTAGCCGCCGGCACAGCCACGGGAAGACCGGGGGTTGGAATCACGACGCCTCCTTCGACCGTGATGTCGTCGGTGAACGTCACGCCGCCGTCAAGGGTGATCGTACGCGGGATCGTACTGGGCGCCGAAGCCCCCGATGCCGGTGGGGGCCTGCAGGTCCTCCGGCCCTCGTACGCCATCTTCGATGTAGTCGCGCTCTCGGTCCACGGCCAGCTTGCAGTCGGCGCCGGCGACGCCGAGGCCAGATTCGACGGCAAGGACGCCCTCCTCGAACCACTGCCCGATGCTGCGTTGGAGGCCGACGGCGGGAAGGCCCGAGGCATCGGGTCCATTCGGCCTCCTGCCAGCCTGCCCCTCTTTGCCGCAGGAGCAGCCGCCACAGCCGGGACAGGGCGGGCGAGATGCCTGCACCCAGGCGGCCACCGCCCGGTTGCCCACAAGGCCCTGGGCCTGGAGGAGCCGAGCGTTTCCCACGACCGGCCCAGCGGCGCGAGCTGGCTCTGCGGGCCGGTGCGTGTCTCTCGACTCCATGAGCCGGGTCGACTCGCTCACCACGACGAGTGTGCCGTCCGCCGATGAGCGCTGTCGAGCACGGTCGTCGCGCCGATGGGGCAGCTTTTGTGCCCGATCGGACACTCGTCGCCTCGCTCGCCTGCAAACTCCCAGCCCGCCTTGGGTATCCGAGCGTTCTGCTGGGCGAGGTGGCGGCCGGCGCCAAGGCGTTCTCTCTTCAGGGTCGGTCCAGTGGTTGAGTTCGTGACGCTCGAGCGCCAAGCTGTCGAGGATGACCCTCGTGGGGCGCAGTCGGGAGCTCAGCGAGATCCACTCCTGGCTCGCTCTCACTGGCGGCCCCAAGTCGACGACGGCCCTCGTCATTCTGGGTGAGGCAGGAATCGGCAAAACCGAGCTCTGGAACGAGACCCTGCGCCTCGCAGCCGACGGAGGTCACCGCGTCCTCAGTTGCCACACCAGCCCGTCTGAGGCCCACCTCGGCTATGTCGCCCTGTCCGATCTGCTCCGGTCGTGCTCCGGCGCTGCCTTCGAGCGGCTGCCCGACCTGCAGCGACGGCCGCTCGAAGTGGCCTTGTTGCGCGCCGAGGCGCCCGAAGGCGAGCTGGATCCCCGTGCGGTCGGGACGGGCTTGCTGTCGCTGCTCGAGACGATCTCTTCCCAACAGCCGTTGCTCCTCGGGATCGACGACGGGCAGTGGCTGGACTCCGCCTCCACCAGGGTGCTGGCCTTCGCGCTGCGGAGAGTGAGCGAGCTGCCCGTACGCCTCGTCGTCACCATCCGGACGGCCGAGCAGGCGACGGGAGGCAGCCTGTCGACGGCCCACCTCGAACGCGAGCTCGGCGCCGCCTCGATCTCTCGTCTCGAGGTCGGGCCACTCAGCCTCGCCGCCATCCACGAGCTGGTGCGCAATGCGCTCGGAGTCTCGGTCGCCCGGCCGGTGCTCGTGCGGATCCACCGGGCTGCCGGGGGAAATCCCTTCTATGCCCTCGAGATCACCCGCGAGGTGTTGCGCCGGGGCTCCCCCAGGCCCGGAGAGCCACTGCCGGTGCCGACGGACCAGCACGACGTGGCTCTCCTCCGGCTCCGCCGCCTTCCTCTCCGGACCCGCCAGGCGCTCCTCGTCGTCGCCGCACTGCCTCGGCCGACGCTCGGCGACATCGCGCCCGCCGACCTTGCTCCGGCCGAGCGCGTCGGGATCGTCCGCTCCGATCCCGACGGTCGTCTCTCGTTCACCCACCCGCTCTTCGGCTCGGCGCTCTACTCGTCGATGTCCCTGGACGAACGACGTGCCCTGCACACTCGTATCGCCGAACGGGTCGAAGCCCTCGAAGAGCGCGCCTTGCACCGAGCGCTCGCCGCCGCCTCGGCCGACGGCGAGACGGCTGAGTTGTTGGACCTGGCGACCGAGTCCGCCATGCGTCGCGGAGCGGCGGACGCCGCCGTCGAGCTGAAGGAGCTGGCGCTCCGCCTCACCCCGCCGGACGACGAGGCCGCCGCCCTCCGCCGGGAGCGGGAGCTGGCGGACCGGCGTTACTTCGCGGGCGACGCCACCGGGGCGAGGCGTCAACTGGAGGAGATGCTCTTGCGGCCGATGCCGGGGGAGGACCGTGGCCAGGTGCTGCTCGAGCTGGGAAGCGTCCTATGGACCCAAGGGGAGCCGGACAGCGGTCTCGCCCTCCTGTCCGAAGCACTCGAGCAGGCCGAGAGCACGCCGCTGCGCGCCCGCATCCATTCTCGCATCTCGTCGTTCTCCCTTGACTGCGACGCTGGGCTCGAACATGCGGAGGCAGCCCTGCGCCTCATCGACGAGAGCACTGATCCTTTGCTGTACTCCTTCGCCCTTCACAACATGGCGATGTGGAAGCTCTACGCCCACGGAGTCGCCGATCATGCCGCCGTCGAGCTCGGCACGAAACTCCAGGAAGCGGCCGCCGCCTGGGAGATGAGCACGGTTCCGGCGACCTGGGCACGGCTCTTCGACGACTTCGCGACGGCTCGTCGCCTCACCGAGGAACTCCTGCGGGCCTTCGAGAAGGCCGGCGACGAGGCGAGCACCGCTGGCATCCTCAGCCACCTCGCCGTCCTCGAGGCCGTCACCGGACACGCCGAGCGGGCCCGTGAGCTGGCCGATGGGGCGCTCGAACTGGCGCAACAGACCGAGCAGGAGACCTATGTCACATTGGCCCTGCACGCCCGAGGGTGCGTAGCGGCCCACCGTGGCGATCTCGAGGCGGCACGACGGGCCGGCGAGGAAGTGCTCGGGCGCCTCGAGGTGGAGCCCGATCTCACCTTCGAATCCATCGCGAGAGGGATGCTCGGATCGGTGGCTCTCGCCGCCGGCGATGCGGCTGAGGCGGACCGCCAGCTCAGCCGCGTGCAGGAGATTCTCGACGCCCTGCACACCCGCGAACCAGCGGCCGACCGGATTCAGGCTGATCACGCCGAGGCGGCCATCCGGCTCGGGCAGCTGGAGCGGGCCGAGGAGATGATCGAGGCGATGGAGGAGCGGGCTCGGCGCCTCCCGCGGCCCTGGATTCTTGCCGTCTCCGCTCGTTGCCGCGGCCTGCTCAGGGCGGCGCGGGGTGACGTCGACGGGGCCATCGACGATTGTCGACGGGCCCTCACGGCCCACGAGCAGCTCGATATGCCCGTGGAACGGGGTCGCACGATGCTGACGCTCGGGCGGCTCCACCGCCGCCGCGGTGAACGTCGGGAGGCCCAGGCTTGCCTCCAGGCGGCGCAGCACACCTTCGAGGCAGCCGGCGCCCTCGGATGGGCGGAGACGGCAAGCCGCGACCTCGAGCGGGCGAGCGCCCGGCGAGGCCCGGAGCATGAACTGACCCCCACCGAGCGGTCGATCGCCGAGCTCGCCGCCTCCGGCCTTCGTAACGAGGACATCGCCGCCCAGCTGTTCGTGACGACGAAGACCGTTGAGGCGAACCTGACTCGCGTCTACCGCAAGCTCGGTATCCGCTCACGGGCATCCCTCGAGCGGCGGCTCGCTCCCAGAAGGGACGTACCGGGGCAATCGTAGGGTTTCCCCCGATGCCGGCGCCGCCGGGGTTGCTTACCGTCGAGCTATGGCCCAGGTTGCAGAGTCCAGCTACCAGCTCGTGGAGTGCATGCTCCCGGGAGTGACCGAGGAGCAAGCGCGGGCGCTTGACCGTCGCGTACGGGGCGGCTTGCCCGCCATGCCGGGCGTCTCGTACCTCGGAGCCCTGCTCATGCCTGATGACGAGGTCGTCTTCTGCCTCTTCGCGGGTCCGCTCGAAGAGGTGAGAGCCGTGAGCGAGCAGGCGTCGGTCCGTTTCGAGCGGATCGTGCCCTGCCGCCCCATCGGCTTGCTGGCGCCGAGAGCCTCCGACCCATCCGCGTTCTGACTGCCACGACACAGCGAAGGAGAGAGATGCCAAAGATCATCAGGAAGACGTTCCGCCTCGCTCGGACAGCCCACCAAGGGCGCGCCCGTCACGGCGGAGGCGTTGTGCGGGCGCGCCGGTTGCTCCTCGTCGCCCTCATGGTGCCGGTGGTCGGCTTTGCCAGCACGGCTGCCGGAGCTGCCGCGACGCCCCGACGGGTCACTTCGCCGGCGTTGCTGACGTCGCCCGGGCCCGGTAAGTGGACCGAGATCGGCACGACCAACTGGGGAGGACCGGCGGCTATGTGGCGAGCGCCCGACAACCGCGACTGGGTGATGTGGGCGCCGAACTCCACGACGTACGACCTTGCCCTCCTCGCCCCGGACGGTGGCATCGCCGTCGGCCGGAAAGTGGCGATGAAATGGGCGGGCCTCGCCAACAACCCGACCTTGATCTCGCACGGCAGCACGCCGCTCGTCGTGTTCAGCGGGATGAACGGCGGTAAGTACGACTTCGGGTGCATCGTCGGGGCCGTGCCGGGCACGCCCTACTGGACGGCGACCGGGTGGTCGCTCTCGAGCTCCTGCGACGCCTCCAACGTCGGCTGGGGCAGCGCCGCCGTCAACGCCAAAGGCGTCATCTCGGCAGCTTATGCGGCCATCGGGGGTGGCGTCCTCTACCAGATCGGCGTGTCCCCTTTCATTCCCTCTCCGGGCACGGACCCGTCCTTCCTCATCGGAAAGGGTCCCGAGAACGAGTTCAACGACGTCGTCGACAGTGACGGCAACGGCGACTTCTACCTGGGGTTCAATCGCTACTTTGCCGAGCCGGCGAGCGGCAACGGCGTCTGGGTCAAGGACCTCTCCAGCAACGGCCCCCTCATGCACGCTCCCGGCTCGAGCACGTACAACACGAGCACAGCCCCGAACAGCGAGCCAGTCGCCTTCGCCAACCGCACCGGCAAGGGTGGCGGCGTCTTCGCCGCCTACTGCGTCGGGTACACCTGCTCCCACCTCGTGCTCTGGCACGCTGGGGCGAAGCACGCTCTCGTCGTCCCCGACAGCGCCGGTGCGTTCTTCTACGAGATGGCATCTGGTCCCGACGGCCGCCTCTGGATCGCCTGGATGACCAGGAACGCCTCGACGCTCTATACGGTCCGCACCAACGAGGCGGACACGAAGTTCGGGCCGGTCGAAAAATACCCGACGCCCTTGTTCACGGTGAACAGCTTCGCGATCAGCGGCGGTCCACTCGGGCGTCTCGATGTGACCGCCGCCGGCGACGACAACAGCCTGAAGCCCGTCTTCTTGGCAACGCAGTCGCTCACCGCCCTGACCCTCACGGGAGGCGGGACGATTATCAACACGACCACGAACAAGGTGACCTTCTACGTGACCGACGCCGGTGACCCGGTGGCCGGCGTCAAGGTCAGCGTCGACGGACACACCGCTTTCACCAACATCGCCGGAAAGGTCGCCATTGCCCTCGCCAAGGGAACGAACCCGGGCACTTACGGGGTGTCAGCATCGCAGGTCAACTACTTCCCTGCCCACGGCAAGCTCGTGGTGAAGGGGTGAGGCATCGCGGCGGGAGCGCTCATTCATCCCGCCTGCGATGACGTGACGGTCACCTCTCAAGACCATCGGCTCGGCGTCTCGTCTGCCCTCTGGGGCGGCGAGGCGCCGACGTCGCGGGCCGGGGCAACGGCGGCGGCAGTGGCGGCAGTGGCGGCCCCCAGGCTCACGCCTCCCTGGTGCTCGCGCGGAGGGCTGCCAGCACGACACGCACCTCGTGATAGCGGCCGAACTTGCTCATCAGCAGGGAGCTCACGTTGTGGGCCGCCGCGGCCGTCGTGGAGCTGGCGAGCACGGTCGCGACGTCGATGAGGAAGTTGCAGCCAGCCGTCTCGAGGTGGGCGAAGAACCGCGGGATGGCGACACCGTCGAAGGCGGCCGCCGTCAGCTGACGCTTCACGATGCCGGCAAGGAAGTCGCGGGCTGCCTCGAGCCTCTGCAGCGCCCCGACGACCGCCTGGTAGGTGGCGTCGCCCGGGCTGGTGCTCTCGACGGCGTTCGTGTCGGCGATGAGTGTGGCAGCGCCGAATTCCCCCACGCTCGAGTTGAGCTGCTTGTAGCAGGTGGCAAGGCGGACGGTCGAGCTCCGGTCGAGGGCCGAGTTCGGCCTGGCCAGGATCTGGCTGATGACACGGCCATCAGGGATGTAGTCGTCTCGCAAACCCGTCACGTACATCATCGTCGGCTGGATGTCTGTTTCGTCGATCCAGGTTCCCGGGTTGTTGTTCTCCACCGCAGTCTCCTGACCGCTGTTCGGGCCGGCCGAGCTCGGCCCCTCTGCCGGGGTGGATCCGTCGAGGCCGAGATGGGCGACGCCTGGACCGACGAAGCCGGCCCAGTTGTTGTTGATCTCGGCTGCATAGTCGCCGTGGTCCCAGGCGTAGCCGGTGTCCTGCGCCACACAGGCGCCCGAGCAGCTCGTTCCGCCGTCATAGAGGTAGTAGTCCGGCTTGGCGAAGAGGGCGAAGGTGGGGGTCCTGGCGGGATCGGCGTTCACCATGTGGAGGATCGCCTCCTCCGTCGGGTCGGCGAGGTAGTTGGTGATCAGCTGGTCGGCGTCGCCGGCGTAGGGGTTGTCGGCCGTCAGCCCGGCGACGTCGTGCTCGAGGGTCCGCACGGTCGACGTGTCGGCGGCAGGATCCCCCGTAGCGTAGATCTCAGGGGCCGTGTCGTCCTCCATCGAGAGCGGAGTGGTGTCCCCCTTCTCGGTCGCCAGCATGCCGGTGAGGTTGCCGTCGAGCTCGCCGAACGAGCCCGCCGGGTAGGTGCAGGCGACGTCGGGCGTGACGACCAGCCCGCTGACGGTGGCGCCGTCGCAGTCGGCCGGGGTCGGCTGGATGGCCCGCCCCACGTTGGCGCCCGCCTCGTGGTCGCCTTCGTCCGAGCTGAAGACGAACAGGGTGTTCTTCGCCGTGATGTTGTCCGCCGCCAACCGTTGGAAGAACGTCGCGAAGGCTTGGTTGTAGTACTGCGCCTGCGCCACGTAGCACGCACTCCCGCTACCGAGGGCGGCGGGGGCGTGGTAGCAGGCCTCTCCCTTGCCGGAGAGGGCCGGGATGTAGTCGTTGCCGTGGATGTCGGAGATGTACCCGTAGGTGACCGGTACGCCGGCTTCCTGCATGTCGGCCATGTAGGCGAGCGTCTGCGAGGCATTGATGCTCGAGAAGCCCGGGAAGCCCGGGTAATCGGTCAGGTAGGCGCCGTCGATCTCGTTGTCGTTCTCGTCGACGAGGTTGCCGGCGGCGTCCGTGACCTCGTAGCCGTCATGGCTGACGTTCGGGGTGCCGGCGCCGAGCTCGGGGGCGATGTACTTGCTGCCGAAGAGGACCTGGTACCCGTGGTAGCCGCCCGGCTCGTTCGGCAGCAGGTCGGGCACGGCTGTCGGCGAGGGCGTCGTCCCGCCGTACTTCACCGCCTCGGCCTCGCCGCACAGAGAAGCGCCCTTGGCGCAGTGGATGGCGAGGCCGATGTAGTCGGCCGTCTCCGGATCCTTGTAGGGGTCCGGGTCGGCGTTGAGCTGCTGGGTCTCTGGGCTGTCTGGCCCGAACACCTTGGGGATGTCGATGGAGGGGTTCTCGAGCTCCATGTTGGCCGAGGCGACGTCGCCGACGTTGCAGCCGGCTCGGGTGAAGGGCACCCAGGGCGCCGGGGTCACCGTGGTCGGAGCGATGGGGTGCCGAGACGTGGCCGGTGGCACCGGCGAGTAGACCAGGGAGGGGTTCGTGTCGTGCTCGGGATTGGGCGAGCTGGCCGTGTCGAAGATCGGGTCGGTCCAGTAGGCGAACGACGAGGCGGAGTCCGTCGTGCCGTCCGGGTTGTAGACCTGGTAGTCGTTCGAGATGGGCATTCCCGCCCGGTCGCCGTAGAGACCCGTGTAGGTCGTGATGCTGTCGTCGGCGGTGTGGGCGATGAGCGGCGTGTGGTTGTTCGAGAGCAGCGTGCCGTTGTCTTCGATGAAGTGCTCGAGCGAGGGGATCATCTCGACGTCGGAGGGGACATTCGGGTTGTCGCGGTTGAAGTGCACGTTGTCGAAGAAGATCTCGACCACGTGATGGATGCCGTCCTTCAGGTCGCAACTCGACCGGACGCCCGTCGTAACGCCCCGGTGCGAGCTCGTCCCCCGCGAGGCGACGGCGGCGCCGGCTTGCCCGCTGGCTGCCACGACGGCCATCGCCGTCACGACGGCTGCCGCGACGGCTACGCGTACGAAACCCCGCTTCAGCTCCATGTCCACTCCTTCATTCGGCTCATCGTCAGTGATCGCTTCGAAAGTGGTAGCGGCGTCGGTTGGGTGCTCCCCCGGGTGCTCCCGGCACCACACTGTCTATATACCGCACGAGCCGCCCCGACGGGTGACGATTAGCTACTTCGCCCGGAAAAAGGAAAGCTCAAAGTAGGCCCTGACCAGGGCGTCTATCCGAGGAGGGTCCTCGCGATCCGGCCCGAATGTTGGCACGATGGCTCCAATATCCATTGGGAAAAGGGATTGGAGCCATCGTGCTGCGTACCAAGGTAGATCCTCAGGAGACGTTGTGGGAATCGCTGCTGCCTGAGGAGTTCCGCCGTCTCCCGCCTGGTCTTTCCGCCATCGACCGCCTCCTCGATGACCCGGTGTTCTTCGAGCCGTTCTTCGCCTACTTCGACCCCCGCTTCGGCCGGCCGTCGATCCCGATCGAGACCTACCTGCGGCTCATGCATCTGCGCTTCAGGTACCGGCTCGGCTTCGAGACGCTGTGTGGCGAGGTGACCGACTCTCTCGGGTGGCGGCGCTTCTGCCGGATCGGACCGTACGACAAGGTGCCGGATCCGTCGACGCTCATGAAGATCACCAAGCGCTGCGGGGACGACGTCGTGTCCCAGCTGAACGAGACGCTGTTGAGAAAAGCCGACGCCGCCCATCTCGTGAAACTGGACAAGGTCAGAGCCGACACGACGGTCGTGCCGGGCAACGTCGCCTACCCGACGGACTCGGGCCTGCTCTCAAAGGGCGTCGCCACGCTGGCGCGAACCGTCTCCTCCTTGAAACAGATGGGGTTCGCCACAAGGACGCGCTTTCGTGACCGCACCCGCTCAGTGCGCCGCCGAGCGCACTCGATCGGAGCGTGGCTGCGCCGGCGCAACGACGAGGCGAAAGCAGAGGTGCTCGTCATCACCGGCGAGCTCGCCGACATCGCCGAGGCGAGCATTGCCGAGGCGCTCGCCGTCGCCCGCAACGCCAGGCGCTCACTCGGTCGTGCAGGAAAGGCAGCCTCCGGTAAGACAGTCGCCCTCGTCGCCGATATCGAGCAGACGGCCAGGCTCCTTGAGCAGATCGTCGCCCAGACACGCACCCGGATCGCCGGCGAGATCCCAGATGGATCGAAGAGAATCGTGTCGCTGCACGATCCCGACGCACGACCGATCGCGAAGGGCAGGCTCGGCAAGCCGGTCGAGTTTGGTTACAAGGCACAGATCACCGACAACTCCGACGGGATCGTCGTCGATCTGGCCGTCTTCAAAGGCAACCCGAACGACGAGCTGCTCCTCGTGCCCGCTATCAAGCGCATCAAGGCGATGTTCGGCCGGGCACCGAGAGCCGTCACCGCCGATCGGGGCTACGGCTCAGCCAGCGTGGAGAACGGCCTCACCGAGATCGGCGTGAAGACGATCGCCATCCCGAGAAAGGGACGGCCCGGGGCGGCCCGCCGTTCGGTCGAGTCCGCCCGAGGCTTCCGCTCCCTCGTCAAATGGCGAACCGGATCCGAGGGCCGCATCTCGCACCTGAAGCACGCCTTCGGCTTGGAACGGACGGTGCTCGACGGCACCGCCGGCGCATCGACGTGGTGCGGCTGGGGAGTGCTCGCACACAACAGCGTGAAGATCGCCACTCTCCTCGACGAGAAGAACGACAAATCGGCGCAGAGTAAAGAGTGTCGACCGCCCGCTCAGCCTCGAAGTACCGGCCCGCAGACCGGGCGATCACCCACGGATCGCCTCACTGGCTGACCGACCCTCGTCCTTGTCGGCTCCACCCGTCGCGCCTCGCCAGCATCAATGGCGGAGGCGAAGGCGGGAGTTGGGGCCGACGGGACGAGGATCGAGGCCACACGGCTCCGCGGAAACGGGTTCGTGGCGGTGCTGTCACGCTCAACCCTCGTTTTTCCGGGCGAAGTA
>Ga0181526_10002856_pt1 | contig 14577 bp, 10 predicted proteins | sample PEATcosm2014_Bin_35_FD_119750 | JGI IMG/M metagenome (GOLD analysis project Ga0181526, IMG submission 119750) | Peatland microbial communities from MTU Mesocosm Facility, Houghton, MI, USA - PEATcosm2014_Bin06_30_metaG | ecosystem: Environmental > Terrestrial > Soil > Wetlands > Peat | place...
TATAGATACCCCCCACCCCGGTCTCTCTCTCGCCACACAGGTACCTTAGTACAGTAGGCCTGCCCCGGCGCGCATGCTAGAAATGTCTAAAGGGGAATCTTTATGAAGCGACTGATTTTTGCGCTCTGCGCCGCTCTTCTGCTCACCACCCTGGGCCCTCTCCCTGTCGTCTCGGCCCACAACTGGTGGTGGCATCATCGCTCCAGCCCCGCCCCAGCCGGTGTCGGCGCTTCCAATAAAGATAAAAGGACCAAGGTCCAACACGAAAAGCGCCAGCGTGGCAAGCTCGAAGCCCTCTATACCAGCCCGAAGTCGATTGGCTGGCGACGTAAGACCCCAGGCCCCATGGGTGCCGGCTCAGGCGCCAGCAAAGACACGAAAACACAAACCGCCCATCACGAAAAGCATGACAAGAACACTTCCGCCCAAGCTTCCACCGGCCACAAATCCCTCTTCTGGTGGCGCCATCACGATGCACCCCCGCCCGCCACCGCAACTCCAGTCGCCGCCTCCACCACCGCCTCCACCTCCGACGGCGCTACCAACTAAGTCGCCCGCACCACCCCGCCCGAATCACTGTCATCCTGAGGAGCGCGTCTTCTGCGCGACGAAGGATCTCAACCCTCGCGTCTTGGCTCCAAACTCCTCTCGTCCACCCATCCACTCTTGAACCTTAGACTATTGCACTCTTCTGCTCCTTTTCGTTCTCCCCTCACTCACTGCGCCGCCTTCACTTCGATCGCTACCAAATTCCTCACTCCCCTCGCCGGCCTCTTATCCTCGGTCACGACTAACTTGAACGGTGCCGACCGCGCATCCAGAGCCTTCCCATCCATTGTGTCCGCCAGCAACACATCCCCCGGATGAAAACTCGGATCCGCCTCCGCCAGCGAAAACACCGCCTTATACCCATCCGCACCCGTCGCCACGATGTAATTCCCCAGCGCCGCCCCGTGCAATTCCTTCCCCAGCGCCGCCCCATATTTCGTCAACAAATCCGCCAGCAAAACTCCCTCATACGTCTCATCCGCATTCGCGTGCGGGTTGCGCATCACCACCGTCTTCCGCGGTAGCGCCTTCAACTCTTCCGCGCCAATCGCGAACGTTACCGTGAAGGGCTCAACCGTCAGCTTCACCACGCCCTTGTCCTCTTTCGCTGCTTCGGGTGACACCATGTGACTCCTGGTGGCCCCAACCTTAAGCACAAGAGGAAAGGTCTGCGCTTCTCCGATTCCTTTCACGTCGATTTGCGTGTGCGATGTTTGGAATCCCTCCAATTGCACAATCAATGCGTGCACCCCCGGTTTCATTTGCAATTTCAACTCCCCCTTGCTGTCCGTCTCCATCTTCTCCGGCGCATTCTCCGGCACGGGCGCCACGCGCACCTGCGCTCCCGGCACGGGTGCCCCGGACTGGTCCTTAACCTGAATCACCACCGCCTGCTGCCCTCGCGACTCCATCCCGCCTAAGCACACACTCGCCAGCAAAAATCCCACACCCACGACCACCTCGCGCATTCTCATCCTGTTAGCCATGTTCGTCTCCATCCCTCGATCGCGCCTCTGTTCCTCCCTCACCCTCCAACAGTGGAACCGCATGATCGAATGCTTCAACCCTCATTTTCCTCGACGCCCTCGCCTGGAGCGCCGCAGGCACGACACTCCTTCGCCGCAAGCCTCTGCTTTCACTTCCGCCCTTCCAGTCTTCCCTGCAATTCCTTCCTGTACCTCCGGCTTAACCGCAGCTTCTCCCCTGTCGTAAGCACCACTTCCGTCCCGCCATCTTCGCCGCTCTCCAATCGCCGCACGCGCTCCAGATTAACGATTGCCGACCGGTGAATCCTGCAGAACATTCCCGCGTCCAGTTCCTTCTCCACGTCCGCCATGCTCCGCCGCAACAAATGCGTTCGCGCGCCCACATGCAAGCACACGTAGTAATCCGCCGCCTCGATCCAATCGATTTCCGCAATCTTAAGGAACAATACTTCCCCAGCATTCTTGATTGCTACGCGTTCCACGCGCGCGGCACGCGCCTTCCCGGCCTGGATTCTTTCCTTCGCCCGCCGCAGCGCCCGCTCGAAGCGCGCGTTATCGAACGGCTTCAACAAATAATCCAGAGCTCCTGCCTCAAACGCCTGCAGCGCATACTGGTCGTACGCGGTCACAAACACTAGCGCCGGCGGCAAGTCCGCCCCAAGCTGTTCGAGCACGTCGAACCCATCGACCTCCGGCATCTGCACATCCAGGAACACCACCTCCGGTCTCTTCTTCCGAATCTCTTTCAGTGCTTCCGCTCCGCCTCCGCATTCGCTCACAAGTTCCACGTCCGGATCGCGCCCCAACAGCACTTTTAGGTTGCTCCGTGCCAACGGCTCGTCATCCACGACCGCCGCTCGAATTTTCTGTTTCTCCATGATCTGTCCGCTCGCCACCCTGGTTTTTACTCCTTCACTTACTTCACTCACTCCTTTGCTTCCGGAACCTCGCTGTACGGCAACGTAATCGTCGCGAAAGCCCCGCTCGTCTCCCCGCTCCCAACTGTCAATTTCGCTTCCTTCCCGTACAAACTCAGCAGCCGCTCGCGCACGTTTTTTAGCCCGAGGCCTGCCCGGCGCCCCCAGTCTTCCGGAAATCCCGGGCCATCATTTCTCACGCTCAACGTGAGCATGCCGTTCAATCGCTCTGCGCGAATCCCAATCGCACCGCCCTGCACCCGTTTCGCAATCCCGTGCTTCACCGCGTTTTCCACGATCGGCTGCAAGATCAGGCTCGGCACCCGCGCGCGCCTCAACTCCGCCGCCACATCGACATTCACCTGCAATCGCTCGGCAAACCGAGCTTTCTCGATTTCCAGATATTTCTTCACTATCTCCAATTCCTCTCCCAATTTCACTTCCTGGCGGTCCGACGTTTTCAGCGTGCCCCGTAGCAATTCGCTCAGACCCGCGATCATATCCACGGCATCATCGTTTCTACTCTCACGCACCAGCCCGGCAATCGTGTTCAGCGTATTGAACAGAAAGTGCGGCTCAATCTGCTGTCGCAACGCGCTCAATTGCGCCTTCGTCAATTGCTCGCTCAACCGGGCCGCCTCCATCCGCTGCCGCGCCAGCCGTTGCCGCGAATCCAGGATCCAACCCACCAGCAAAATCCCGGCATACAAAATCAGCGAACTCAAAACCTCGTTGGTGAATTTCAAGCGCCACAATTCCAGCAACGGGGGCGACATGCTTTCCGGCATCCACGGATTCAACCACCCCTCAATGACCGTATTCCACGTCGTCGCGCTCAGCAAAATCGCCAACCACATCACTCCATGGCGCATCCAGGCCGACGCCCATCCGCGGTGAAACAATGGATAGTCCCGCCCGAGCCGCATCACCCCCTGCGCCGCCAACGCCCACGGCACCCACGACAACAAAATCGTGATGAATAGTCTCGTCCAAGCGTGATGCATTCCTTCCGCGCGCATCACCACCATCGTCTGCGTGGCCTCAAATAGCCCCAACCCGCCGCAGATCACTGCCACCCAATAACACTTCGCCATGGCTGTTCTTTCCGTTGTCATGCCGAGCATCATACTCCGCGCCTCACACCAAAGCGCCAAAATGCAGCCAAACGACCGTTTCCTGCAGCCAACGGCCTTTCCTTTCCACTTCTCCTGCGCGAGAATCCCGTCCCATGAACATCAAACCAATTTTGCTACTCGTCATCAGCTTCGCGATTCTCGGCTCGGTCGCCACATGCGCGCATCGATCCTCTTTCACCAGTTCCACCGCTTCCACCACCAACGCGCCTTCCTACACCGCCAATGGCGAATTGAAGCTCCCCGAGAATTACAGGGAATGGGTGTATCTCAGCACCGGCTTCGACATGAGCTACAACCCCGCCATGAACATGGACCACCACATGTTCGACAATGTTTTTGTGAATCCCGAATCTTACCAGGCGTTCCTGAAGACCGGCACGTGGCCGGACAAAACCATGCTGGTCTTAGAAGTCCGCGGCGCCAAAAGCAAAGGCTCCATCAATCAGGCTGGCAATTTTCAGGATACCGAAGTGATGGGCCTTGAAGTTCACGTCAAAGATGAATCACGCTTCCATGATCAAGGCAATTGGGCTTTCTTCGGCTTCGGCGATACCAAAACTTCAACCATGACTCCAACCTCGGCCCCCTGTTATTCCTGCCACGCCCAACACGCTGCCGTCGACACCACCTTCGTCCAGTTCTATCCCACCCTACTCCCCATCGCCCAATCCCATTCCACCCTCTCCCCCGCCTACACAAAAGAATCCATACCCACACAATCTCCCGTCAACTCTGATTCAAGCACTCACCCCAAGCCTTAAGTCACAGCTTGAGGCATCTCGCCCGCACCAAACATCTAATTTGCACTTTGTACCGGCGCTCCGATCTTCTCGATTGCGATCACCAGAATGCGCTCCCCGTTTCGCGTCACTTCGATCTTCCGCGGTTTGCGCTCCCCGTTTCATTCGTCAATGTCGCTGTACCGTGCCGTTGTTGGTGCAATGTAAGCTCCGTGCACCAGTCCCGTGAGTCAAACCAGTAGGCCGCTCCAGTGGTCGGCGGCGTTTCTTTATTTCTTTCCCACAAATCTCAATCGCGCCGTCACCGCTCTCCCCTGCCCCCCAGTGAACATCCCAAAATTCGGCGCATCCACGTTGTTCACTACCACGTCCGGATTCTGCCGGTTCAAAATGTTGATTACCGAAACCCGCGCCGCAAACACTCGTTTCCTGAACGTGAATTTCTTCTCCAGTCCGATCGTCAAACTCGCGTAGTCCGGAAACCGGTACGAGTTTGCCGCCCCAAACAGAAACTGTTGCTGGTTGATTGCGCTGTACGGAAATCCTGTGTGGTAATCGAACAAATACGAAAACAAAATTCCCCAGATCGGCGTGGGAGTACTTCCCCACGTCAAGATTCGGTTCGGCGCGTCCCAACTCAACGGTCCCGCCTGTTGCGGCGCAAAATACAGCGAGCCTAGCACCGGATCGAGCACCTGGTCCGAACTCGCCTTCGATCGTGTGTAGCTTCCGAACAGCACCGCCGTATTCTTGAACGTATGCCGCGCCGTAACTGTCGCCCCGCGATATTTATCTCGCCGCGAACTCTGTAACGAAAACTCCGACCCGATCTGCCCAGGCGAAACCGTCTCCCACACCAGTCCGTGGTGCTGGTCGCGCGCCAGCAATTCCACGCTCAGCAGCGTTTTTTCCCCGATCCTCTGTTCCCATCCCGCGCTAGCAATATCGAAATAGGGTTGCTGCAAACTTTGCAATCCGTTCGTTGGCAACACAAACTCACTTGTCGCTGGCCCCTGAATCGGCACCTTCCCAGTCGTGTTGTACAGCGTGTCCACTTCTTGCTGGTCGTACGCTTGCCCAATCACAGAAAGATTCAGCGGGATGTTGTACATTCCCCAGCCAATCGAAAATTTCCCGCGATTGTCTTTCAGCGGCATCCAGTTCAGCGCCAGGCGCGGTTGCACCAGCCCTGCCTGGAACAGCCGGTCCCAATCCGCGCGCACGCCCGCCATCGCCACGAAGTGCGCATTCGGAGTCCAGGAATCCTGCACGAATCCGCCTGCCAGCGTATTCGCTAGATGAAAATCCGCACTCCCTGCGAACATCGTCAGCCGGTCCAGAGTCAAGTCCGCGCGCAGCGCCTGAATTTCTCCTCGCTTCGACGCCTGCGTCAGTTCGACTCCCGAGAAGTTCGCGCCTGCCGAAATCGTGTGCCTGCCAAACCACTTCAACGGCCCGCGAATCGCATTAGTGAAAAACTGGTAGCGCCGCGAATCGTCCTCCAACCTCTGGAAATAATTCCCGTCGGCGCCATTCACTAACTGGACGTACGGTGCCGCGCCTTGTGGCGTGGCGTTGTAAATCGAATCCTCCACGCCGATCCCAATTTCAAAGACGGTCTTCTCGAAGTAACTCTGTTCCTTTACAAATCCGAACTGTTCCCGCGAGCTCGCATTGACCGTGACCGATTGTGGATGCAGCGCATCCAGTCCCAGGTCCGAGTCTTCCTCCACGTTGGCCAGATATCCCAAATGCAAGCTGTTGTTCGCGGACATCTTCCATAGCAGCCGCGACCAGCTGTCACCGCCCCACTGCTGCGTCTCGTTCGGCGCCCCCGGGGGCAAGCCCTTCTGCACCGCCAGCGTGTGCAGCACGTCAAATGACTGCGAAAACCACAATTCATCTGGGATCATCGGCCCGGAAAATGTCACCCGCGGATAGTAATTCCCCAGGTGCGCGCCTTCCTGGATATTGATTCCAGGAATAAAATCGGTGGCGTTAAACCGCCACTGATCATCGCCCTCGCGTGTTTCGTAGCTCAGAATCGCCCCGCCCGGGTGGGCATACTCGGCTCCAAATCGCGCCGTCTGGATCTCCGCCGTGCGCACCGCCTCCACGATCATTCGTGAAGTCAGCCCGTTGCTCGCCGGGTCGCCCACTTCCACTCCGTCCAGCAAGTACTGCACTTGCGTGTTGCGGGCCCCGGCAATATGCAACAGGTCCGAGTTATCCATCAGCACCTGCGGCATGGCTACCAGGCTCTGCTGCAGGTTATGCGAACTCGGCACTGGAAGGTCCAGAATTTCCTGGCCGCTTAGAGATTCGCTGCTCTGCGTTGTCGTCGGATCAATCCGGTTTTCCGGCACGGTCACGTCCACCTTCTCGTGCACCTCTTCCTCATGATTCAACGTAAAGGTGAACTCTGTGCTCTCCGCCTTCAATTCGATCTTCTGATCCGCCAGCACGAAGTAACCCAGCTTCTCAATGCGCGCCTTGTAATCCCCGGGAGGGAGATTAGGGAGGGAAAAATAGCCGGCATCGTCGCTGGTCGCAGAAAAAGATTGCCCGCCGACCAGTTCAAGTTTTACTTGAGCTCCACCGACGGGCAGTCCATTCTCATCTATGACTCGCCCTTTAAGGACGAGGAGGGTATCCGCAGCACTCCCCGCGCCAGCCAGCAGCACCAGCGCGAGCAGAGCCGCAAGGACCAATCGAAGTCTCTTCATCTGAGCTCACCCCCAGAGCTCGAGAATGACTTCAAGTTTTACTTCAAATCATCGCCAAGCGTTACTTCTTCTTGCTCTTCGCCTTTTTCTTCTCTTCCACTACGGCTTGCGCCGCCGCCAACCGCGCGATCGGCACACGGAATGGCGAAGCGCTTACGTAGTCCATTCCGACCTGGTGGCAGAACTTTACGCTGTCGGCATCGCCGCCGTGTTCGCCGCAAATACCAACTTCCAACTTTGGACGTGTCTTGCGCCCCTTTTCAATGCCCCAGCGCACCATCATCCCTACACCGGGGATGTCCAGCGTCTGGAACGGATCGCCATGGAATATGCCGGCTTTCTTCTCATCGACATAGTCCGGCAGGAAGCGCCCCGCGTCATCGCGGGAGAGTCCCATGACCGTCTGCGTCAGGTCGTTGGTGCCGAACGAGAAGAACTCCGCCACTTCGGCGATCTCGTCGGCAAGCAAAGCGGCACGCGGCAGCTCGATCATCGTACCCACAAGGTAGTGCAGTTTGATTCCTGCCTTCTTGATCAAATCATCGGCAACGCGCCGCGTGGCATCGGCAAGAATGGACATTTCTTTCCTGTCCAGAGTGAGCGGAATCATGATCTCAGGTATTACTTTAATTTTGTTTTTCTGGCATTCGATGGCTGCTTCGATGATAGCCCTCACCTGCATCTCGAGGATTTCCGGATAGGTGATGGCCAACCGGCATCCGCGATGACCCAGCATGGGGTTGGCTTCGTGCAACTGCTCCACGCGCCGCGCCACGGTGTCCGCGCTGATACCCAGCTCCTTCGCCAGTTCCTCCTGCTTCGCCCTCTCGTGCGGCACGAACTCGTGCAGCGGCGGGTCGATCAGCCGGATGGTCACCGGAAGGCCGTTCATCGCTTTGAAAATCCCGACGAAGTCGCGTCGCTGGAACGGCAGCAACCGGTCCAGCGCCTTTACGCGCGCTTCCTTATTGTCCGCCAGAATCATTTCCTGAATTGCGCGCTGGCGTTCCTTTCCCTTCTCCGGAAATTCGAAGTCGGTGAAGAACATGTGCTCGGTGCGCACCAGGCCGATGCCCTCCGCGCCGAACTCGATCGCCTTGCGCGCATCTTGGGGCGTATCCGCATTGGTGCGCACGTGCAGCCGGCGGATTCCGTCGGCCCACTTCATGATGGTCTGGTAGTCCTTCGGGAATTCCGGAGTTACCAGCGGCATTTGGTCGACGTAGACAACGCCCTCGCTGCCGTCCAGTGTCAGCCATTCCCCTTCTTTGACCACTTTGCCGCTCTTGCCGTCTTTCATCGACTTCGCGCTGTAGTCGATGTTCAACGTTTCCGCGCCGACGATGCAGCACTTGCCCCATCCGCGTGCGACCACCGCCGCATGCGAAGTCTTGCCACCCGTCGCCGTCAGGATGCCCTGCGCCACGGCCATGCCGCCGACATCTTCGGGACTGGTTTCGCGGCGCACGAGGATGACTTTATCGCCGCGCAGAGCCCACTGTTCCGCATCGGCAGCGTTGAAGACCACTTTGCCCACCGCTGCGCCAGGCACCGCGTCGATGCCATGCGTCAGGATCTTTGCCTGCAGCGTCTTCTTGTCGAACTTGCTGTCGATCACCGGGTAGAACAGCCGCTCGATATCCTCCGGCTTGATGCGCAGGATGGCCTCTTCCTTGGTGATCAGCTTTTCGTTCGCCATGTCCACGGCGATTTTGAAGGTGGCTGCCGGTGTGCGCTTGCCCGTGCGGGTCTGCAGCATGTACAGCTTGCCCTCTTCAATGGTGAACTCCATGTCCTGCATGTCTTTGTAGTGCTTCTCAAGTGTGACTCGAACCTTCTCGAGCTGCGCATAGGCCTTCGGCATGAGCTTTGCGAGTTCGGTCAGATGAACCGGCGTGCGGATTCCCGCCACCACGTCTTCGCCCTGCGCGTTGGTGAGGTAGTCGCCGTAGAAAATCTTCTCGCCGGAACTGGGGTCGCGCGTGAAGCACACGCCTGTTCCGGAGTTATCGCCGGTATTGCCAAACACCATCTGCACGATGTTGACGGCCGTGCCCAGCAAACCGGTGATTTTCTCCACCCGGCGATAGGTGACCGCTTTTTCCGCCATCCACGATCCAAAGACCGCGCCGATCGCTCCCCACAACTGCTCCATCGGATCGTCGGGAAATTCCTTGCCGGACTGCTCCTTGAAGTAGGCCTTGTACTCGCCCACCAGTTCCTTCCAGCCGCTGGCCGGAACCGCCGTATCTTCCTTCACCCCCAGCCGTGTTTTCATCGCGCGCAGCCGGTGTTCCAGGTCTTCCTTGGACATTCCCATCACCACGGTGCAGTACATCTGCACGAAGCGGCGATACGCGTCGTAGGCAAAGCGCTCATTGTTGACGCCTTTAGCCAATCCCACGACAGACTTATCATTCAGGCCCAGGTTCAGAATCGTTTCCATCATGCCCGGCATGGAGCGCGCCGATCCAGAACGCACGCTGACCAGCAGCGGACTTTGCGGATCGCCCAACTTTTTCCCGGTTACCTTCTCGAGTTTTAGGACGTTGTCCTTCACCTGCTTGGCGAGTTCGGCGGGATACTTCTTGTCATGTTTATAAAAGTGGTCGCACGCTTCTGTCGAGATCGTAAATCCTGCGGGCACGGGAAGACCGATTTTGGTCATCTCCGCAAGGCCAGCGCCTTTGCCGCCGAGCAGATCGCGCCACTCGCCGTCTCCTTCTGCTTTTCCTGCACCAAAGAAATAGACCCACTTTGTCACGGTATGCCTCTCTCTGTATTTGACCGACTGTAGCCTAGGCCTTCCAGGCCTGAGGGTTTTTCCATGATGCGACATGCGCCGCCCGGGGAGCGAAAACCCTCACCCCTGAAGGGGCGAGCTACAACTGCACCTTAATCGCACCGCCGGTTCCACTCATTTGAGTTTGGAGTGGAGTTTGGTCGGCGCGCCGACATTTTTCCGAAGAAATCTGTCGCAAAAACCGAAACTCAATACCTCAAGTAAAACTTAATTTGTCTATCCCTCACGAAACTTGTTCTCGAACAGCTGCCCGATTGAAAGATCGGCCACAACGCAACCCGGTGCCAATTTCCTCGTCGGCTCCAATGTCGGCGCGCCGACATTTTCCATGGCTAGTGTGGCGGCCGGTTTACCCCGCCGCCGAGCCGCCCTGCCACCCGGGCCTCAGCGGCGCAAAGCGACTGCTACTTCTCGTCGCCGGCCAGCTCGGAGAAATCCGCAATGGTGGTGAACTCGCGCAACAACTCCGCCAGCAGCGCCAGTCGATTGTTGCGCACTGCTTCGTCTTCCGCCATCACCATTACATCCAGGAAGAATTGGTCCACCGCCTTGCGCAACCCAGCAATCTCTTCGAGCGCTTCCTGATACCGTCCAGCGCGCTTATCCTCCGTCACTTTGCCCGCGGCCTTGCGGACGGCTGCGTACAGTTCCCTCTCCGCCTCCTTCTCGAAGAGGTCCTTGTTGACGTGTTGCACCTCAGGACCCAGATTAGCCTTCTCTAAAATCCGGCGTATGCGTTTGAACGATACCGCGAGGGGCTCGAAGTTCTTCGACTTACGAATCGCTTTCAACGCCCGCAACCGTTTCTCCACGTCCACCAGATCATCGCTTCCCGCGCGGAGCACGGCATTGACCTCGTCATAAGCGTAGCCGGACTTCTCCCGCAATACAAAGCGCGCCCGCTCCAGCAAAAACTCAAGTACTTGCGATTCCTGCTGCGGTGTAAGTGTCTTCTTCGGCGGATTCGTCAGCAGCGCCTTTGCGGCCGCGCCAATGAACAGCGACAGGGACACATACATCTTCTTCTCAAGGATGATCTTCACGATACCGAGCGCAGCCCGGCGTAGTGCGTACGGATCGCTTGAGCCTGTGGGGACAACGCCAACCGAGAAGCAGCCCACGATGGAATCGAGTTTGTCGGCAAGCGCCACGGCGCAGCCGGTGAGATTGCGCGGAATAGGATCGTCCAGGCCGACCGGCCGGTAGTGGTCGTATACCGCGTCGGCCACTTCCTCGGATTCGCCCTGGGCCTTCGCGTACAGGCCGCCCACCACGCCTTGCAGTTCCGTGAACTCGCGGACCATGTCAGTGGCCAGGTCGCACTTGGCCAACTCCGCGGCGCGGTCCGCATCGGCCACGTGCGCCTGGAGCACGCCGAGGTTGTACCACTGCTCCGCCAACCAGCGCGCAATGCCTCGCGTGCGCTCCACCTTGTCGAAGTAGCTGCCAAGGCGCGATTCGTACGTGACCTTCTGCAGCTTGGGCAGAATGTCGGCGAGCCGGTATCTTTGATCGGACTCCCAAAAGAAGCGCGCATCGGCGAACCGCGCGCGCAGCACGCGCTCATGCCCGGCACGCACCAGTCCCTTGGTATCTTTCGCCAAATTAATGACCGCCAGGAAGTGCGGCGCCAATTCCCCGCCCCGCTTCTCGACAGCGAAATATTTTTGGTGGCCTCGCATCACCGTGATTAAGATTTCGTCCGGCAACTCGAGGAACGCAGGATCGAAGTCGCCCTCGATCACCGTGGGATATTCGTTCAGGTAGCTCACCAGTTCTAGCAGGTTGGCGTCTTCGTGAACGTGATATCCGGAACGCTTGGCATGCGCCGCCAGCTCGCGCGAGATCTTTTCGCGCCGCTCGTCGGAGCGGACGATCACGCCATTGGCGCGGAGCTTCTTCTCATAGTCCGCAAAATTGGCGACCCGGATGTGCGGCTTTCCGAGGAAGCGATGGCCGGACGTCGTGTCTCCCGCAGTCACTCCGCCGAAGAAAAACTTCAGTGGCTTGCCATTGAGCAGCGCCACAATCCAGCGAATGGGGCGGATGAAGCGGGCGCCCTTCAGGCCGGTCCAGGTCATGGTCTTGGGCCAGTTCAAATCGTGGATCACGCGGGGCAGAATATCGAGGAGCAGTTCGTGGGCCGTGCGGCCGCGCTTGGTGATGCGCACGGCGATGCTCTCGCCCTTGGGGGTGGTCACAAGATGGAGTTCGTGAAGCGCGACTCCCTGTTTCTCGGCGAAGCTGACCGCCGCCCGGGTCGGAGCGCCGGCATTGTCATAGGCCACGGACTTGGGCGGCCCGGTCACTTCCATCTCGACATCGGCCTGCTTGGCGATGATGCCGCGGACCCACCCGGTCAAGCGGCGAGGTCCACCAAAAGTTTCGACCGTGCTGCCTTCGTTGAGGTTCTCGGCAGTGAGGTGCTTCTCAAGGATGGCTTCCAGTTCGGCGACGGCGCGCGGCAACATCGCGGCAGGAATCTCTTCCGCGCCAATTTCGAATAAGAGTTCTACGCGCGGAGGCGTCTTTGGTGCCGCGACGGCCGCCTTCGAATGCCCCACAGGGCTTCCTTTCTTAGCGACAGCGCTCATGCCGGCACCCCAGGGCAGCAGTTCGAGTTCGGGAATGTCGGCGCGCCGACATTTTGGTTCGCCGTCACAGCCGGGACGAACTCGTTAATGCTGGCCACCCGTCGGCTCTGAGGTCCCCTTGACTCTTGCCGGCAAGGCGCAGGCGTTTCAATCCGTTGGCTCATCGACGCACCTCGTGCCTCTTATCTCCTGGCACTGTCGGCGCGCTGACATTCTCTCTCCCACCAACTTGCTCTAGGTACGCGGCGGCGGTCCGGCAAGCCAGCGACCGGACCCTCTGCATGAGCGCGGCCCGTTCGGTCGTGGAAATGACCCCTCGCGCATCCATCAAGTTAAACAGGTGCGAGCACTTCAGGCAATGATCGTAGGCGGCGAGCAAGGGGTAGCGCTCGCGCGTCCTGGTCGGCGCGCCGACATTTTCGGCCGGCCCCGCCTCGAGTTCTTTTGCCTCTTTGGCCGGGCCGCCGACCAACTGCTTCCAACCCTCCAGCAGTTCCTTGGCTTCTTTCTCGTGCAGTTCAAACTCCGCGCGCAGGGCCTTGGCGTCGCTTCGGTCAAAACTGTATTCAGAGAGTTGCTGCTCCTCGGCTAGGCGGATCGACCGGTAGGTCTTGTCCTTGGTCCAGCGGATATCGTAGACACTTTCCACATCCTGAAGGAACGCGCAGATGCGCTCGAGGCCATAGGTAATCTCGACCGAGATCGGGTCCAAGTCGATGCCGCCACTTTGCTGGAAGTAGGTGAACTGGGTAATTTCCAAACCGTCGAGCAGTACCTGCCAACCGATGCCCCAGGCACCGAGTGTGGGTGATTCCCAGTTGTCTTCCTCGAAGCGAATGTCGTGGGCGCGCAGGTCGATGCCGATGGCTTCGAGGCTGCGAAGATACAGATCCTGAATGCTGACTGGGGAGGGCTTCAGGATGACCTGATACTGAAAGTGCTTGTACAGGCGATTGGGGTTCTCGCCGTAGCGACCGTCGGCGGGCCGACGGGAAGGCTGCACGAAGGCGACGCGATAGGGGGCAGAACCGAGCACGCGGAGGAAGGTCTCAGGGTGCATGGTGCCGGCGCCGACCTCGGTGTCATACGGCTGCTGGAGAACGCAGTCCTGATTGTTCCAGTAATGCATAAGCCTAAGGATGAGCTCTTGAAAAGTGAGACCTACGGGTTTGGGTTTAGACTCAAGTTTTACTTTAGCTGCCACGCGTTCTCCTCAAGTATTACTTCTCTTGTTTCAATACTGAAAGCGCCGATGTTAAAGTTTTTGTTTAACTATCCTGCAGCCGCTATATTTTGCGGCAAACCAACTGAAATCTTCGAACAGTAATGTAAAGCTTTACTTCACCCACTGCGCTCGTCACATCGATTCCCACTTCACCATTTCCCATGCCAATCTTCAGACACTAAAGTGTTACTTCAAGTCTCATTTGGTTCTAACCGGAATGTCGCGCGCCGATTCTTTTTTTTTGCAGCGACCTCTAATGGCGCTACCTTCCCTGACCGATCGAACGATCTGCCACGCCACAAACCCGGGTCTGACCATTCCTAGGTTTCGAGCAAGGTGCGCGTAGCGAGTTTGCGTTCCGTGTGATGCTCAACCCAGTTTAACCCCGCCTCGCGCAATTCCTTAATTCCCGGTAGCGACGCCAAAGCATCCTCGAACTGGTCCAGCCGCTGCTTGGCGAACACTTCTCCCAACTCGCGAGCCTCCTGCGAAACCGTCTTCATTCCCGAGCGGCGGTGCTCCGCGTCGTACAGCCCAGGATGAAAGCTGTCCTGGTACGCAATACCCTTCCCGAAGGGTTTGCCACACGTGGCACAGACATCGAACCTCGGTAGCCAGCCCGCCAAACGCACGGTCCAGAACGCGAAGTAGCTGAGCGGAAGAGCCGTGGCCGCGCGCCGCTCGACTTCCCTAGCGGTCAGCAGGATGAGTCGGAACATGGCTTCGTTCACTTCGTGCTCCGGAAGAACCTGCTCCGTCACTTCGCTGACCAGCGCGAGACCGGTGCTGAGGCTGTAATCGCTCTGGGCCTTGTTGAAGGACTCGAGCGAGTCGGCCTGCTGAATGCGGACGAGGTCGCGTGTTTCCCGTTCGACGTACCAGATCTGCACGTGAGACAGCA
>Ga0181526_10002860_pt1 | contig 14567 bp, 7 predicted proteins | sample PEATcosm2014_Bin_35_FD_119750 | JGI IMG/M metagenome (GOLD analysis project Ga0181526, IMG submission 119750) | Peatland microbial communities from MTU Mesocosm Facility, Houghton, MI, USA - PEATcosm2014_Bin06_30_metaG | ecosystem: Environmental > Terrestrial > Soil > Wetlands > Peat | place...
ATGCCCGCCGAGCGCCCGCCGAGCCCATCCCGCAAGCGCCGCCACTGGTGGCGTTGGATCCTCGCCGCCGTCGCCGCCCTCCTCGTGCTCGGCGTGGCGGGCGTCGTCGTTGCCGTCGACCTGCAACCGACACTCGCCCCGCTGGCGCTGCCGGCCGCGGCAGCCAGCGCACCCGTCGGCCCGATCGAGGGCACGTGGGAGGTCGCCGCCGGGTCACTGGCGGGTTTCCGCCTGCGGGAAACCGTCCTGTGGGCGAGCAACGACGTTGTCGGCAGGACGAATGAGCTCAGCGGCACCGTCACGATCTCCGGCGACGAGGTCATCGCAGCATCGTTCAGCGTCGACCTCGTCGCCATCACGGTGCAGGGCAAGACGCAGCCAGAGCTCGAGACGAGCCTCGACACCCGGCTCCATCCCTACGCCACGCTCAGGCTCACACAGCCGGTGAGGCTGAGCCCGGCTTCGACGGCGGGTGCCGTCATCACCGCCACGGCGGTCGGACAGCTCTCCATGCACGGGATCTCGCGTCCGGTGACCTTCCTGCTCTCTGCCCGACGCGACGGAGCGGTTCTGCAGGCGGCGGGCTCGATCCCTGTCGCACTCAGCGACTGGGGCGTCGAGGGACCGGCCGGCTTCGGATTCCTCGGCTCGCTGGCCGATCACGGCGTGGCCGAGTTCCTCCTCGTCTTGCGCCGGCAGTAACGGCCCCTCCGGCGGTGGTGCCGAACCTTGGCGTGCCGAATCGGTCGAAAATGGTAAGAAACCACATGCCACGGTGCCCTGCCACGCCGCCGGCGAGACGCTCGCCTCGTTGACGGAGCGATCGACGGCGAGACGACCGGGTGCGCCGGTAGCCTTCCGCCATGGCCGACGAAACGACCGCGGATCTCACACTCCTCGCCGATGCCGTCGAGACGGAGCGAGTCGTCATCCACGACCACTCGATGACGGCCCGGTTGAAGGCGCTCGAAGAGGAGAAGGCGCACGCCCGCAACCCGGGCAGTGAGCGCTCGATCCAGAACCACCGCTCCAAGGGCAAGATGCTGGCACGCGAGCGCCTCGACTACCTGCTCGACGACGGGTCTTTCCAGGAGCTCGACCTCCTCGTCCGCCACCGCTCCCATGGCATGGGGCTCGAGCGGAGCCGGCCCTACACCGACGGTGTCATCACTGGCTTCGGCACGATCGACGGGCGGCGTGTCTGCATCTACAGCCAGGACTTCACCGTCTTCGGCGGTGCGCTCGGAGAGGCGCACGCCGAGAAGATCCACAAGCTCATGGAGCTGGCCCTCGACGTCGGCGTGCCCATCATCGGCCTGAACGACGGCGGTGGAGCCCGTATCCAGGAGGGTGTCGTCGCCCTGCACGGCTACGGGGGCATCTTCTACCGCAACGTGCTCGCTTCAGGCGTCGTGCCGCAGATCAGCGTCATCCTCGGGCCGTGCGCCGGCGGCGCCGTCTACTCACCTGCCATGACGGACTTCATCTTCATGGTGCACGAGACGAGCCACATGTTCATCACCGGCCCGGACGTCGTGAAGACCGTCACCGGCGAGGAGGTCACCCTCGAACAGCTCGGCGGTGCCATGAGCCACGCCACGCGCTCGGGCGTGGCGACCTTCGTGTCCGCCGACGAGAAGGCCTGTCTCGACGACGTGCGTTACCTGCTGTCGTTCCTTCCTTCCAACAACCTCGAGATGGCGCCCATGAACGAGCGGCCCGACGACGCCGAGGCGCTCGTGGAGGAGCTCCGCGACATCGTGCCGCCGAGCTCCAACCAGCCCTACGACATGCGCAAGGTCATCCAGGCGATCGTCGACGACGGCGAGTACATGGAGTACTTCCCGCACTGGGCCATGAGCTTGACGTGTGGCTTTGCACGCATCGGGGGGCGGGCCGTCGGGATCGTCGGCAATCAGCCGGCCGTGCTGGCCGGCGTGCTCGACATCGACTCGTCGGAGAAGGGCGCTCGTTTCGTGCGCACCTGCGACGCCTTCAACCTGCCGCTCGTCACCTTCGTCGACGTCCCCGGCTTCATGCCGGGGACCGACCAGGAGTACGGCGGCATCATCCGTCACGGCGCCAAGCTGCTGTACGCCTATTGCGAGTCGACCGTGCCCCGCATCCAGGTCATCACGCGGAAGGCCTATGGCGGTGCCTACGTCGTCATGGACTCGAAGTCGATCGGAACGGACTTCGCCTTCGCCTGGCCGTCCGCCGAGCTTGCGGTCATGGGCCCGCAGGGCGCCGTCGAGATCGTGTATCGGCGCGAGCTCGCCGACTCGGGCGACCCGGTGGCGCGGCGGGCCGAGCTCGTCGAGGACTACACCGGCCGTTACGCCAACCCGTATGTGGCAGCCGAGCGCGGCTATGTCGACGACGTCATCGACCCGGCGGACACGCGGCGGGTCATCGTCCGCAGCCTCGACCTGCTCGCCTCGAAGCGCGAGGAGCTTCCCCACCGCAAGCACGGGAACATCCCACTGTGACGGCGCCGGCGACGGGGGCCGCCGAGCTTGGGCTGGGCGCCCCGCAGCCAGTCGTTCCCGGCGCTCTCAGCGCACCTCCGGAAGTCGTAGCCGCCATCGCCGCCGCCGTGGAGGCCTGCTGGCCCCGCCCGCAGCTGCCGACGAGCGGGGAGCGAGGCGCTCCGGAGTACGTCTGGCGCATGTCCGGTCGCTGGTGGAACAAGCCGGTCGCCCGCCGCCGCGACCGACCGTGGTCCGATCACCGCTGAGCGCTGACGAGGGGCTGCCTAGCTCCCGGAGAAGGTGACGTGACCGTCACCGGCCGTCACGTGGAAGGTGACGGCGCGGACGGTGCCGATCTGGCTCAAGCTCGTGATCCCGAACAGTGGCGGCACCCCGAGAGAGGTGTCAGAGACGACCGAGCTCGAGTCGGGCCGCTGCGTCGTGACGATGACCCAGTCCGAGTGGCTCTGGGAGTCAGTCGTGGCGGGCAAACCGGTGAGCTCGACGACCCAGACGGGCGCGTTGCCGGCGATCCCCGAGACGGTGCTCAGCATCTGCGGGCGTGTGAGCGACTCGAGAGCCGCCACCGATGTCTCCGTCCACGTGCCCTCGATCGTCCTCGATTGCCGCAAGTAGGCGCTGTCGTCCTGGAATCGCTCTGCCAAGTCGCTGTGGACGGCGTCGTCGACAAGCGGTGAGAGGGACGTTGGGGCGCTCGGGGCGATCCAGGCTTCGTGCACGGGACCGAACCGCCCGAGGCGATCGCCGAAGGCCGCCAACCCGGGCGGGTTCCCGAGCCAGCTGTACTGCTCTGCTCCCGTCTGCCCGAGGGCAAGCAGCCAGAGGGTGCTGGAGCCGCCATTCGGATTGCCCAGTTGGAAGCCGCCCTCGTACTCGACGATCCACACGGGGGTCGCCGCCGCGGCGGTCGCGATCGACCACCAGTCCTGCGTCGTCAGCCTTGACCCCACGATGTGACGGAACGCCCCTGCCGTCGTCTCGACGAACAGCGCCGGTGTCGGCGGATAGGGCTCGTGGTTGGCGCTGGCGTCACGTTCGAGAGTGGCGGCGATCGAGGTGGGCAGGAGCAGGTAGGGAGGCGGTGTCGCCGGCGCCGTCAGCATGACGGTGTGCACCGTCCCGAGCCGGCTCAGGTCGCTGATGTCGCCCCACTCGCGTCCGACCAGGTTTCCGATGACTCCGCCCGTCGTCGCTTGCGGCTGAGCTACATAGAAGTTCCAGAACTCACGAAAGATGTCGTTCTTGTCACCCGGATCGCCGTAGAAGGTTCCCCGCATGTCTGCCACCCACACTGGTGTCGAGGCAGGCAGCTCGACGTAGAGGGGAAAGGCATCCCCGGACACAGCACGCAGCTTCGCCAGCGTCGTTCTCAGCCAGAGGATCGGCTCTGTCGGATACGGATCGGCTGCGTTGTCCGCTTCGCTCTTGAGCGACGCCAGCATCTGTGCCGGCATCTGCGGCCCACCGTGGGCAGGGCTGCTACCCGTCGGGCGGTGTCCCTCGACCGCAGCGACGAGCCCGACGGCGAGGGCGGCGACGAGCACGATGCTGGCGGCGACACGAAGTGACCACGGGACCTGACGGACGTTGACTTCGCGCCGCGTCCGAGGGGCCTCGAGCTGCAAGGGCACGTCGGGCGCCATCCCCGCCTGTTCGGGCACGCTGGCGTCAGCAACAAGATCGAGCAAGAACACCAGCTCCTCGATCTCGGCGTTCACGTCGTCAGTGAGCTCGGCGTCGAGATCGATGTCGACAGCCGGGGACCCAGCCGGAGCGCCGCGGCGCGAGGAGATCCACTCGTCGATGCCGCGGTCGAGCGCCAGCTCGACGTCGTGCGGTGACCGGTTCATGACTTCTCCCTTTGGCCCATCGTTGGGCGCGCCCAGCCCTGTGCGGTGAGATCGGCGCGCAGCGTGACAAGAGCTCGGTGCTGGATCTGGCGGACGGCCGCCGGCGTCCGTCCGATCAGCCGAGCGGTCTCCTCCGAGGAGCGCCCTTCCACGACGCGCAGCTGCAGCACGTGCCGCTTCTCCTCGTCGAGCCGTCCCAGAGCTGCCCGGACGAGCTCACCCTCGAGACGGGAGACGGCCAAGGCGTCGGCCGCCTGGGCGGTGCCGTCCTCGCCGGCAGCCAGGCGCACCGCGCCGTGGGCGGCGCGGCCCTCGCGCTTCCAGCGGTCCTGCACAAGGTTGCGGGTAACGGTGTTCAGGTAGGCGCCGCCCCCATCGCCCGAGCTCTCGAGGCGATCCTTGTGGGCGAGCGTCCTGACGAACGCGTCATGCGTGAGGTCGTCGGCGTCGTTACGGCGCCCCAGTCTCACGAGGCGGCGGCGCAGTCCGGACCGTTGCTGCCGATAGAGCTCGGCGATGTCGACCGGAGCGCTCTCGCTACTGTCGCCGGCTGCCCGACGGCCGCCCTCTGGCGTGGCACCCTTGGCTGCGGAGTTGAGTTCGTCGCCCGAACTGGCGGCGCTTGGTTCCGTCCTCACGTCAGTACTAACGACGGTGGGCTCGCGTTGTGACGGCGGTCGTGACGACGACGAGGCGCCGCCCCCGAGCAGCTGGCCAAGGTGGCCGCGGTCAGGCCCGCTCCCGGTACCTCGAAACCAGTCCGGCCATCTCGACGAGGATTTCGCCGATCATGAAGTCCTTCGGCGTGTAGACGGCGGCCACGCCGGCCCCCAGCAGCTTTGCCTGGTCCTGCTCGGGGATGATGCCACCGACGATGACGGGGGCCTCCACCCCGCGAGCACGCAGCTGCTCGAGGATCTCCGGCACCAGCTCGAGGTGGCTGCCCGAGAGGATGGAGATGCCGACGACGTCGACGTCCTCATCGAGGGCGGCGGCGGCGATCTGCTCGGGTGTGAGGCGGATCCCGTCGTAGACGACCTCGAAACCCACATCCCTCGCCGCCACGGCGATCTGCTCGGCACCGTTGGAGTGCCCGTCGAGGCCGGGCTTTGCGACGAGGAGCCGGAGCGGCCCACCGCGCACCGACCGCACGGCCTCCGCCGCCAGCCGCAGCTCGGCCCCTCGGTGCCCGATGCCGCCGGCCACCCCCGTGGGGGCCCGGTACTCGCCGAAGATGGCCCGCAGCGCTCCCGCCCACTCGCCGGTCGTACCGCCGGCGTGGGCGAGGGCGATCGTCGCCGGCATGAGGTTCTCGCCCGATTCGGCCACGCGCTGCAGCTCGTCGAGCGCCGCCCGGTGGGCGGTGGCGTCGCGTGCCGCCCGCCAGGAGGCGACGTCGGCCCGGAGCTCCGCCTCGATGGCGGGATCCACCGTCAAGATGGAGGCGCCGGGGTCGCCCGCCTGGTGCAACGGCGACGGCTCGCTCTCGGCGTAGCAGTTGACGCCGACGACCCGCTGCTCACCCGACTCGATGCGGCGGAGGCGCTCGGCCTGCGAGGCGACGAGACGCGATTTCAGCTCCTCGATGGCCTCGAAGGCACCGCCGAGCGCCAGCACCTCCTCCAGCTCGGCCGAGGCAGCCTCGGCGATCTCGGCAGTCTTGGCCTCGACGACCGTGGAGCCGTCGAGCAGGTCGGGGTACTCGAGCAGATCCGACTCGAAGGCCAGCACCTGCTGGATGCGGAGTGACCACTGCTGGTCCCATGGCCGCGGGAGACCGAGGGCCTCGTTCCATGCCGGCAGCTGGATGGCGCGCGCCCGGGCGTCTCGCGAGAGCGTCACGCCGAGCATCTCGAGCACGATCCGCTGGATGTTGTTCTCGGGCTGCTGCTCGGTGAGGCCGAGCGAGTTGACCTGCACGCCGTAGCGCAGGCGCCGCAGCTTCGGGTCGGAGACGGCGTAGCGGGTGGCACAGATGCCGTCCCACAGCCGGGAGAAGGCCCGCATCTTGCAGGTCTCCTCGACGAACCGCAGCCCGGCGTTCACGAAGAAGCTGATCCGCCCCACGACCTGTGGCATCTCGCTGGCCGGCACTTGGCCGGAGTCCCGCACGGCGTCGAGGACGGCGATGGCAGTCGAGAGGGCGTAGGCCACTTCCTGCACCGGCGTCGCCCCGGCCTCCTGCAGGTGATAGGAGCACACGTTGATGGGGTTCCAGCGGGGGACGTGCCGCACCGTGTAGGCGACGAGGTCGACGGTGCAGCGCAGGCTGGCCGCTGGCGGGAAGATGTAGGTGCCCCGCGAGAGGTACTCCTTCACGAGGTCGTTCTGCGTCGTGCCCGCAAGCACGGCCGGGTCGACGCCGTGGCGTTCGGCGTTGGCGACATAGCAGCCGAGCAGCCAGGGCGCCGTGGCGTTGATCGTCATGGAGGTGTTCATCTCCCCGACGGGGATGCCGTCGAGGAGCTGCGACATGTGGCCGAGGTGAGCGACGGGGACACCGACCTTGCCGACTTCGCCGGCCGCCTCCGGCGAGTCGGGGTCGTAGCCGATCTGTGTCGGCAGGTCGAAGGCGATCGAGAGGCCCGTCTGGCCCTTGGCGAGGTTCTTGCGGTACAGCTCGTTGGAGGCGGTGGCCGACGAGTGGCCGGAGTACGTCCGCATCACCCAAGGCTGGTCGGTCATGGTAAGCCCAGCCTACCGGGGGTGCCTACGAGCGTTGATAGCCGTAGAAGCCCTCGCCCGTCTTCCTTCCCAGCCGCTCGGCCGCCACCATGCGTCGCAGCCGGGGCACGGCGGCGTAGTTCGGGTCACGGTGCTCGTCGTAGAGGGCGTCCAGGATGGCGACGGAGGTGTCGAGGCCCACGAGGTCGAGGAGGGCGAAGGGCCCCATCGGGAAGCCGCAGCCGCCCTTCATGGCCTCGTCGATGTCCTCCATGGAGGCGACGCCCTGGTCGAGGAGTCGCACGGCGTTGTTCAGGTACGGGAAGAGCAGGGCGTTCACGACGAATCCCGCCTGGTCCTTCACGACGATCGCCGTCTTCCCGCACGCCTCGGCGAATGCCTTCGCCTCCTCGATCGTCTCATCCTCGGCCGTGATCGGTCGCACGATCTCGACGAGCGACATCAACGGTGCCGGGTTGAAGAAGTGGATGCCGCACACCTTCTCGGGGCGGCCGGTCTCCATCGCCATCTGCACGACGGCAAGTGTCGAGGTGTTCGTCGCCAGCAGCGTGTGGTCCCGGCAGATGCGGTCGAGCTCGGAGAAGACGTGCCGCTTCGTGGCGAGGTCCTCCACGACGGACTCGATCACGAGATCGCAGTCGGCCAGCTCGTGCATGTCGGACGTCGCCCTGATCCTCCCGATCACCTCGGCCCGCTCCTCGCCCGTGAGGGTGCCCTTGTCGACGCGCTTTGCGAGCGAACGATCGACCCGAGCGACCGTCCCCTCGGCCGTCGCCAATTCGCGAGACCGCAGGACGACGTCGTGGCCTGCCAAGGCAGCACATTCAGTGATGCCGCCTCCCATAATCCCGGAGCCGACAACACCGACGCGCTTCACCGTCATGGACAAAGGTTACTTGTGAGTAGGTCCGAGCGCATCTTCGCTCGAAGGGGGCGCGCCCGGCACATCCGAACACCCGTTCGGATACACTGCCGGACGTGCCAGAGGCCCACCGAAGCGAGTCGGCGCCGGAGCGGTCGGACGCCGCGGCGGGCTTCCACCCGGCCGTGGCGGAGTGGTTTCGCCGCACGTACCCGGCGGGTGCGACGGAGGCGCAAGCGCTCGGCTGGGGTGCGGTGGCTGCCGGCCAGGACACGCTCATCGCAGCACCGACCGGCTCGGGCAAGACGCTGGCGGCCTTCCTCGTGGCCATCAATCGCTGCTACCAGGCGGCAGCCTGGGGCGAGGGCCGTCGCGGCACCGACGTCGTTTACGTCTCGCCGCTGCGGGCGCTCACCGTCGACGTGGCGCAGAACCTCGAGCGCCCGCTCGCAGAGATCGCCGAGGTGGCGCGTGAGCTCGGCCACGCCGTGCCGGATGTGCGCGTCGCCGTGCGCAACGGGGACACGCCGCAGGCCGACCGCGCCGCCATGATCCGCAACCGGCCGGAGATCGTCGTCACGACGCCCGAGTCGCTCTACCTGCTGCTGACGTCCATGCGCGGCCGCGAGCTGCTCGGGACGGTGCGCACCGTCATCGTCGACGAGATCCATGCTTTGGCGCGCGACAAGCGCGGCTCTCACCTTGCCCTCAGCCTCGAGCGCCTCGATGCCGTCGTGTCCGCTCACCGGGCTGCAGCAGCCGAGGCGCCCACGCTGGCGGCACCGGCCGGTCCGAGCGCCGGCGCCGGCTGCGACGACGGCCGCCCCGTGAGGATCGGCCTCTCGGCCACGCAACGGCCCATCTCGACGATCGCCCGCTTGCTCGTCGGTTCCGGCCCCGGGCGAACGACCGAGGATGGAAGCCCCCGCTGCACGGTCGTCGACGTCGGCCACCGGCGCGCCCTCGACGTCGCCATCGAGCTCCCGGACGACGAGCTCGGCGCCGTGTCCACCCACGAGCAGCTTGCCGCCGTGCTCGAACGTATCGCCGCCCACATCAGGAGCCGCCAGACGACGCTTGTGTTCGTCAATACGAGGCGAATGGCCGAGCGCGTCGCCCACCGGCTCGGCGAGCTCGTGGGGGAGGATCTCGTGCAGGCGCACCACGGCAGCCTGTCGATGGAGCGGCGCCTGCGGGTGGAGAGCCGCCTGCGTGCCGGCGACCTGAAGGCGGTCGTGGCCACGGCCTCGCTCGAGCTCGGCATCGACGTCGGCCCCGTCGAGCTCGTCTGCCAGCTCGGCTCCCCGCGGGCCATCTCGACCTGGTTGCAACGCGTGGGGCGCGCCCAGCACCACGTCGGCGGGATCCCGACGGGGCGCCTCTACCCCCTGACGCGCGACGAGCTCGTCGAGTGCACGGCGCTGTTCGCGGCGGTGCGACGGGCCGAGCTCGACGCCACCGTGCCGCCGGTGGCGCCGCTCGACATCCTCGCCCAGCAGATCGTGGCCGAGGTGGCAGCCGCCGGCCCGGAGGGCATCGAGGTGGGGACGCTCCTGCGGCTCGTGACTGGGGCGACGCCGTACGCCGCCCTCGCCCGGGAGCGCTTCGACGAGGTCCTCGAGCTCGTCACCGAAGGCGTCGTGACGGGCCGGGGCCGCCGAGGGGCCTACGTGCACCACGATCGCGTGAACGGCGTGCTGCGGCCGAGGCGGGGAGCCCGCTTGACGGCCACCACCTCCGGGGGCGCCATTCCCGAAGTGGCCGATTACCGCGTCTTGCTCGAACCCGACGAGACCTTCGTCGGCACCGTCAACGAGGACTGGGCGATCGAGTCCATGGCGGGCGACGTCTTCCTGCTGGGCAGCCACACGTGGCGCATCCGGCGGATCGAGTCGGGCACCGTGCGCGTCGTGGACGCCGAAGGGGCCTCGCCCTCGGTGCCGTTCTGGCTCGGGGAGGCACCGGCGCGCACCGACGAGCTCTCTCGTTCGGTGTCGCTGCTGCGAGAGGAGCTGGGACGCCGGCTCGAGACGTCGGTGGCGGCTGCCGTCGGCTGGCTACAGGAAGCCGCCGGCGTCGATGCCGCTGTTGCCGAGCAGGTCGTCGCTTACCTTGCCACGGCCAAGGCCGAGCTCGGGGCGCTCCCCACGACGGACCGGCTCGTCGTCGAGCGCTTCTTCGACGACACCGGCGGCATGCAGCTTGTGCTGCACTCGCCGCGGGGTGCCCGTATCAACCGGGGCCTCGGCTTGACGCTGCGGAAGCGCTTCTGCCGGTCCTTCGACTTCGAGCTGCAGGCAGCCGCCAGCGACGACGCCGTCGTGCTCTCGCTCGGCCCGCAACACTCCTTCCCGCTCTCCGACGTCGTCGGCTACCTCGCCCCGGCGACGGTTCCCGACACGCTCGTGCAGGCCATGCTGCCGACGCCGATGTTCGGTGCCCGCTGGCGCTGGAACCTCTCACGGTCACTCGTCGCCCCCCGCTTTCGCGGGAGCCGGCACCTGCCTGCGGCCATCCAACGCATGGAGGCGGACGACCTCATGGCGGCCATCTTCCCGATGCTGGCCGCCTGCCAGGAGAACGTCTCCGGACCGATCGTCATCCCCGATCACCCCGTTGTCCGCCAGACCGTGGACGACTGCTGCACGGAGTCGATGGATCTCAGCGGGCTCCTCTCGTTCCTGGAGGCGTTGCGGGCCGGCGAGGTCGAGACCCGCTTCGTCGACTCCGTCGCCCCGTCGATCCTCTCCGAGGAGATCCTCAACGGGCGCCCCTATACCTTCCTCGACGACGCCCCCCTCGAAGAGCGCCGCACGCGGGCCGTGCAGCTCCGCCGCGGCGTGCCCGTGCAGGCGTCCGACCTCGGGCACCTCGATCCGGCCATCGTCGCCATGGTCGCCGCTCAAGCCCGCCCCGAGCTGCGCGACGCCGAGGAGCTGCACGACCTGCTCGACTCCCTCGTGCTGGCCGAGCCCGCACCGCACTGGGAGTCGTGGTTCCGGCGCCTCGCGGCTGACGGCCGCGCCCTCGAGGTCCGTCTCGGCGCCGCCGAGACATCCGGCGACGCAGCGCCGCCGGCGCCGGACGGCCACCGCTGGGCCGTGACAGAGAGGCGGGCGGCCATCGAGGCGCTCGTTCCGACCGCCGTCTTCTCGCCGGACGGGCGGCTCGTGGCTGCCGGCGATGTCGCGCCACGTGCCGAGGACGTGCTCGTCGATGCCGTCCGCGGTCATCTGGAGGTGAGCGAGCCGCTCACGGTCGAGGACCTCGCCTGGCGCGTCGGCATCGGGGGATGGCGCCTCGGCGAGATTCGCACCGCCATCGCCCGCCTCGAGGCGGAGGGTTCGGTCCTGCAGTGCCACGTCGGCGACGACCCGAAGGACCGCTACTCCGCCCGCCGTCTCCTCATGCGCATCCACGCCGCCGCCCGCGACCGGTCCCGACGCTCCGTGGAGGCGGTGTCGGCGCAGCAGTTCATGCGGTTCCTCGTCGCCTGGCAGCACGTCGGTCCCGGGCACCGCCTCGTCGGCTCGGGTGGCCTCTCCGAGGTCATCGAGCAGCTGCAAGGCGTGGAGGCCGCCGTCGACTCGTGGGAGTCGGCCATCTTGCCGGCCCGTGTCGCCGGCTACCAGGCAGCGCTGCTCGACGAACTGTGCAACCGGGGCGAGGTCGGTTTCGGGCGTCTCGCATTGCGGACAGCCGAACCGCTCACCGGACTGTCCGACGCGGCTGACCGGCGACGCCCAGGGGCGACGCCCTCGCCGGCCACCCCGGTGGGGTTCTTCCGGCGGGAGGATCTCAACTGGCTGCTCGCCGCGATCCGGGCGGGCGCCGCACCGGAGGCGCCGACGCTCGGAGCCTCCGCCGACGTCATCTCGGCCCTCGGCGAGCGGGGAGCGCTCTTTTTGACCGACCTTTGCTCGGTCACCGGTCGCATGCCGATCGAGGTGGCGGACGCCCTGTGGGACGGCATCGCCCGCGGGCTCGTCACGGCCGACGGGTTCCAGGCGGTGCGGTCGCTGCTGGGGGGAAGGGCTCGACTCGGCCACCTCGTGCGCGACCCGGCTTCGAGCAGCACGCTCCCGGCGGGACGAAGCCGTCAGGGCCTCCCGCGTCCGGGCCGTCCGCGGCCCCGTGTCAGGCCGGCCTTGACGGGCGGACGATGGTCGCTGCTCGGTGGCGGCCTGGGCGGCCAGGACGACGCCGCGGAGACGGTGCTGGCCGGGTCGGCGGCCGAGGGCTATGACGCCGACGAGCTGGCGGAGGCGATGGCCGGCCAGCTGCTCCACCGCTGGGGCGTCGTCTTCCGCGATCTCGTCGTGCGGGAGCTGATCGGCATCGGCTGGCGGGACGTGCTCTGGGCGCTCCGGCGCCTGGAGGCGCGGGGAGTCGTGCGCGGCGGCCGCTTCGTGAGCGGGTTCACGGGCGAGCAGTTCGCCCTTCCCGAGGCGTACGACCAGCTGCGGTCGGTCGCCGGCAGGGCGGCGGAGGGTCACACGGTCCGCCTCTCGGCAGCCGATCCGCTCAACCTCACCGGCGTGATCCTGCCGGGCCCTCGCATCCCAGGGATCCGGACGCGGACGGTCGTCGTCACAGACGGCGCCATCTCCGACGCCACGACCGAGACGGCGCCGGGCAACTCCGGCGCCACCGGGCGCGCCGGCTGAGCGCACTCGGCGCCCTCGCCCCGGGCGATTGCGAGGTCAGCGGTTGAGTCCGCAACACAGGGACCGAGCGTTAAGGTCGGTGCCTCCCCGACCCTGAGTTTTCTCGGGGCTTTCGACCCTGAGGTGCCTCAGGGATGCCACCGCTTCGACGAGATCGACACGCGAGGCTGACAACGGGCGCGCCATGGGCGGTGCCCGAGGAACGACCGAGGAGGAGGACGGACACTGATGATGGTCACCGGCGAGGCACAGCCCGGCGCACCAGCGCCTCTTGCACCGCCCGCGGCGCGAGCGGTGGATCTCGTGAAGACCTACGGCAAAGGTGACGCCGCCGTGCGCGCCCTCGACGGCGTCAACGTCGAATTCGAGCGTGCCCGCTTCACGGCTGTCATGGGACCGTCCGGTTCGGGCAAGTCGACGCTCATGCACTGCATGGCCGGGCTGGACGCCCCGACGTCAGGGCGCTCCTTCGTCGGCGACGTCGAGATCGGCACGTTGGACGACTCCGGCCTGACGCGGATGCGCCGCGACCGCATCGGCTTCGTCTTCCAGTCCTTCAACCTCGTCCCCACCCTGACGGCGGCCGAGAACATCGAGCTGCCCGCCGACCTTGCCGGCCAGAAAGTCGATCCTTCGTGGTTCGACTTCCTCGTCGACCAGCTGGCGATCCGCGACCGCCTCTCTCACCGACCGAACGAGCTCTCCGGTGGCCAGCAGCAGCGAGTCGCCTGTGCGCGGGCGCTCATCGGCCGCCCGGACCTCATCTTCGCCGACGAGCCGACCGGCAACCTCGACTCGAATTCGTCCGCCGAGATGCTCACGTTCATGAAGCGGTCCGTCACCGACTTCGGCCAGTCGATCGTCATGGTCACCCACGACCCCCGCGGGGCGGCCTTTGCCGACCGCGTCGTCTTCCTGGCCGACGGGAAGGTCGTCGGTGAGCTGATCGCACCGACGGCAGACTCCGTGCTCGAGCAGATGAAGCAGCTGAGCGCCTGAGATGTGGAAGGCGACGATCAAAGGGCTGCTCGCCCACAAGCTGCGGCTCGCGTTGACGGGCCTCGCCATCGTGCTCGGCGTGACGTTCGTGTCGGGCACGCTCGTGCTCACCGACACGCTCAAGAACACCTTCAACACCCTCTTCGGCCAGGTGTACCAGAACATCGACTTCGAGGTGCGGGCGACGGCCGCCTTCTCACAAGGCGGGCAGGCCGTTCGCAAACCGATCCCGCAGTCGATCGCCGCCACGGTCGCCTCCGTGCCCGGCGTCCAGTACGTCTCCGGTGTCGTTGAGGGTTACGCCCAGCTCGTCTCGCCGCAGGGCAAGGCGATCGGGAGCGGTGGGGCGCCCAACATCGGCCTCTCGTTCGACCCGAACCCGCAGCTCTCCGCCCTCCGCCTCGTTGCAGGCACCGGCCCCACGACCCCGAACGAGGTCGTGATCGACCAGGGCACGGCCGACAAGTACGGCTTCAGCCTCGGAGAGCGCATCCGCATCCTGCTGAGCGGTCCGCCCAAGGTCTTCACGATCACGGGGATCGCCAAGTTCGGCACGGCGAACAACCTCGCCGGGGCGACCATCGCCGCCTTCGACCTGCCCACCGCTCAGCAGCTGTTCAGTGAGGTCGGCCGCCTGGACGCCATCGAGGTGCTCGCCAAGCCCGGCGTGGACAAAGCACAGCTGCAGCACGCCATCGCCACCGTGCTGCCCGCCGGGGTGCAGGTCGTGACCGGTCAGACGGTGGCGAACGAACAGTCCAATGCCATCAACCAAGCCCTCTCGTTCTTCTCGACGGCGCTGTTGGTGTTCGCCTTCATCTCCCTCTTCGTTGGTGCTTTCACGATCTTCAACACGTTCTCGATCCTCGTCGGCCAGCGCACACGGGAGCTGGCGCTCTTGCGTATCCTCGGCGCCAACCGCCGCCAGATCTTCCGCTCCGTGCTCGTCGAGGCCACGATCCTCGGGCTCGTCGCCTCCCTCGTCGGCCTCGGCCTCGGTGTCCTCACGGCG
>Ga0181526_10002861_pt1 | contig 14566 bp, 10 predicted proteins | sample PEATcosm2014_Bin_35_FD_119750 | JGI IMG/M metagenome (GOLD analysis project Ga0181526, IMG submission 119750) | Peatland microbial communities from MTU Mesocosm Facility, Houghton, MI, USA - PEATcosm2014_Bin06_30_metaG | ecosystem: Environmental > Terrestrial > Soil > Wetlands > Peat | place...
GGAGACGTTGTGCGCCAGAACCACAAGGTCTTATTGTGACACGGCGGCGGGGATCGCCCGCAGTGGCCAGTAGTCGGCGGCTCGTGGCTGGCGTTGTGCAGGTAAGGAATTGGTTACAATGTAAGGAGTATGGACACTATCGTGCTGAGCACTGTTACCAGCAAGGGGCAGATCACCATCCCGAAAGAGATTCGCGACCGCCTACGGCTTCAGGCTGGCAGCCGGGTGGAGTTCCAACTCAACCGGCAAGGGCAAGTAATTATGCGAGCCCGCAACCGGGACTTCCATTCCCTGAAAGGCATCGTTCGAAGCAGGCGAAAAACGCCGGTATCCGTCGAGGAGATGAATGAAGCCATCGCTCGCGGCTGGTCCGGGACATGAGAGGTATCGATACGAACGTCCTGGTCCGCTACATCGCGGGGGACGACGCCCGGCAGACAGCCATCGCTGAAAGACTGATGGAGCAATCCAGCAGGCAGGGCGAGCCGCTGTTTATTCCTCTGGTGGTGCTATGCGAGTGCGTGTGGGTCTTGTCGCGAAGATACGGGCAGACCAAACCGCAGATCGCCCGCGTGCTGGAGCAGATCCTGGAGACAGAATTGTTCCAGATAGAGAACGACTCGCTCATGCGCCGCGGCCTGGACGCTTTCCGAACCGGCCGAGGCGATTTTGCAGACTACCTGATTGGTGAGATTTGCAGCGCGGCAGGTTGTGAAGACTGCGTCACCTTCGATCGTAGGATGGCAGGCGCAGCGGGGTTCACGGTATTGCGCTAACGTGGTTCCAATCCACCTGCTCTGCCCGCGCGGAAAAGGCCCGCTCGCAGGTCCGCCAGGGCTTTGTCTCCAGGCGCCCGGCAGCGATGTCGTCCTCAATCTGGCGGCCCCCCTCGGCGTCGAATGCCGCAAACCAGTGCCGGGACCGGTCCAGTTCCGGCTGCGGAGAGCGAACCCAGAACCCAGCACCCTTCTTTTCCGTACATCCTTTTCGCCCGGCGCGCGTCCAATAGGCAGGGTAGGGTATACTCTTCTATAAGGACGGGTTTTCCGGATGGCCCAAAAGCGGCGCTCTTTCTTGTTCTTTTTGCTAGTCATCGTACTGTGCTCGGTTCTCGGGGGGATCTACGGGCCCCGGGTGGAGGCGGCGCCCGCCACCGTAAGCGAGGGTGAGGACATCGGCGCCAGCCTGAAGGCCTTCACCAACGCCTATGGCTTGGTGGAAGAGAACTTCGCCGACCAGGTCGACCCCGACAAAGCCATCTACAAGGGCGCCATCCCGGGCATGCTCCGGACGCTCGATCCGCATTCCAACTTCTTCGACCCGCGCGACTACCAACTCCTGCGTGAGGACCAGAAGGGCCACTACTTCGGCGTCGGCATGCAAGTGCGGCCGTTCAACGGGAAGACCGTTGTGGTGGCGCCGTTCCCCGGTTCGCCGGCCTACAAGGCGGGCCTGCGGCCGGGCGACATCATCATGAAGGTGAACGATAAGGCCACCGACAACCTCACCACCACCGAGGTGGCCGATCTGCTGAAGGGTCCGCGGGGCACGCAAGTTAGCATCGTGGTTTCGCGCGAGGGCAGCGATCAGCCCATCAGCTTCACCGTGATTCGCGACGAGATCTCGCGCAACAGCGTGAAAAACGCCATCTGGCTGAAACCCGGTATCGCCTACGTGGACGTCGAACAGTTCAACGAAACCACCAGCAAGGAGCTCGAAGACAGCCTGAAGAAACTGGGCGAGAACAACATTCACGGGCTGGTGCTGGACCTGCGCAGTAACCCCGGCGGCCTGCTCAACGAAGGTGTGGCGGTGGCGGACAAGTTCCTGCAAAAAGGACAGTCCATCGTCTCCCACAGGGGTCGCACTTCACCCGAGAAGGTCTACACCGCCAGGAACGGCAATCACGGGCACGATTATCCCATCGTGGTTTTGGTGAACCGGCTCTCGGCTTCCGCGGCAGAAATCGTAGCGGGCGCGTTGCAGGATCATGACCGCGCGTGGGTGCTGGGCGAGACCACTTTTGGCAAGGGGCTGGTGCAGACCGTCTATCCGCTTTCAGAGAACACCGGCCTGGCTTTGACCACGGCCCATTTCTATACTCCCAGCGGCCGGCTCATCCAGCGCGATTATACGAACAAGTCGTTTTTCGATTACTACTATCACAAGGACGACAACGCCAAGGATCTTTCGGACGTGAAGATGACGGACAGCGGCCGCACGGTCTATGGCGGCGGCGGTATCACGCCCGACGAGAAGTACAGCGCGCCCAAGCTCGATCATCTGCAGGGCGAGCTCATCAGCAAATCGGCGTTCTTCAACTTTACGCGCTATTACTTCGGCCAGCACGACGCCAAGTTGGCGAAGGGCTGGGCTCCCGACGCCACTACGCAGAACGAGTTCCACGATTATCTGCTGAAGGAGAACTACGACTTCACGGAAGCCGAGTTTGCCCAGGACACCGACTGGATCAAGCGGCTCCTCAAGCGCGAAATGTACATCACGGCCTTCAACCTGGATGAGAGCGACAGAGTGGCCGTCGAGACCGATCCCGAAGTGGAACGGGCCATCGACGCCATGCCCAAAGCGAAGGCCCTGCTGGATACGGCGCGTAAGATCGTGGTCGAACGCATGCAGCCGCAGCCCGCATTCGCCAGGTGAAATCCGCCGCGCAGATCGTCGTTCTGGATGCCGGCGGTCAATATTGCCATCTGATTGCGCGCAAAGTGCGTGACCTGGGGGTTTACTCCGAGGTCCGGCCCAGCGAAACGCCCGCGGCCGAACTCGCAGGGGCCAAGGGCTTGATCATTTCAGGCGGCCCCAGCAGCGTTTACGACCCCTCCAGCCCCACGGTCGATCCCGCCATTTTCCAGGGCGGCGCATGCGTGTTGGGGATCTGCTACGGGCAGCAGCTCATGGCGCACTTGTTGGGCGGCGTCGTCCAGAAAGGCGAAAAGGGCGAGTATGGCATGGCTGAGTTCGACCTGGATGGCTCGGCCAGCCCGCTTTTCAGCGGCATCTCGGGCAGCCAGCAAATCTGGATGAGCCACCGCGACCTGGTGACTGGCGTGCCGCCCGGATTCTCGGTACTGGGCAGCACCGCAACTTGCGCCATCGCGGCTATCGAGGAGCCTGCCCGCGGCCTGTATGCCGTGCAGTTTCATCCGGAAGTGGTCCACACCACGCGCGGGCGCGAGATCCTTTCCAATTTCCTGTTCGGCATTTGCGGCTGTGAACGCGATTGGGATCCACGCAACCGCGTCCCGCAGATCGAAAACGAGATTCGGCAGTGTGCTCGCGATCGCAATGTCTTCTTCTTCGTCAGCGGCGGCGTGGATTCTACGGTGGCTTCCACGCTCTGCCAGCGCGCCCTCGGCCCGGACCGCGTGCGCGGCGTTTATGTGGATACGGGCCTGATGCGCGAAGGCGAAACCGATTATGTGGGACGCATGGCGGGCGTGTCGGTCGAAATGGCCGAGACGCAATTCCTGAGCGCGCTGGCCGGCGTCAGGGATCCCGAGCAGAAGCGCCACATCATCGGCGAGGAGTTCGTCCGCGTGCAGGAGCGCATCATCGAATCGCGCCACCTGCTGGACGGCCACTGGATTCTCGGCCAAGGCACGATTTACCCGGATACCATCGAATCCGGCGGCACGGAAAAGGCCGCCGTCATCAAGACGCATCACAATCGCGTGCCCGGCATACAGAAGCTCATCGATGCCGGCCGCCTAATCGAGCCGTTGCGTTCCTATTATAAAGACGAAGTGCGCGAGATCGGGCGGGAGCTCGGGTTGCCTGCGGAGGTGCTCGACAGGCACCCGTTTCCGGGGCCCGGCCTGGCGATACGCTGCCTCTGCTCGGATACCGATGCGGGCGTCACGGCCACTGCGGAGGGGTACATCCTGCCGGTCCATTCCGTCGGCGTTCAGGGCGACAGCCGCAGCTATGCGCCGGTGTTGTGCATCGACTCGCTCGACCAGGCACGCGCCACGGAACTGATCAACCGGATCGCAGGCGTGAACCGCGTCATCGCCAGCGTGTGGACGGTACAGCCGCTCGCCAGCCTGCGCGTGAGGGTGAGCGCGCTCACTCCGGAGCGCCTGGCGCACCTGCGGCATGCCGATGCCATCGTTCGCCGCCTCTCGCACCAAAGCGGCTTCGATCGCGAGATCTGGCAGTTTCCGGTGGTGCTGATTCCGTTTGGCTCAGACGCCGCTCCGGATGCGGTGGTCCTGCGTCCCGTGGATTCCGTAGACGGCATGACCGCGCAGTCCGTCGGCATGCCGGAAGCCTTGCTGCGCGCCATCACCGATGAGCTGCTCGCGGTTCCGGGGATCGGCGGCGTATTCTACGATCTGACGCACAAGCCTCCGGCCACCATCGAGTGGGAGTAGCGCAGTTTTCCGAACACCGCTTGCTAACGCGCGCGGCTCCGAAGCATTGATTCAGAGCCGCGACCGTCAGGGAGCGGTGGTTCACCGGTTTACGCGATCTTCCACGGAGGGCGCATCGGGCGCGACAGCATGCGATTGGCCTCCTCGTCGCCTACGATCGCTTCCTTCACCGGGTCCCACTTCAAATCGCGGCCCAGGCGCAGGCTGATGTTGCCCAAGTGCCCGATGGTGATCGACCGGTGCGCGGTCTCGATCGGCGCGATAGGCTCCTTCCGCGAAAGCACGCAATCGATGAAATTGCGGAAATGGTTGTTACTGCGATACAGATGGATCTCGTCCGGGCCAGTGGTGCTTTCGAGCAGCGACTTGGGATGCGCATCGATGGCACCCCGGGTGACCCACACCCAGCCCTCGGAGCCTTCGAACGTGACGCCGCTGCGCTCCTGATTCGAGACGATCAGCGTCACGCCGTTTTCATAAATACACTCGAAATAAAAGCGGGTCGCGGTGTTCCAGAGCTTGTCCTTGGCGAACTCGCCTTTGGCGTTGCGTATCTCGATGGGGCCGGTGCTTTCGGTGTTCATGCCCCACTGCGCGATGTCCGGGTGGTGGCCGCCCCAGTCGGTGATGTTGCCGCCGGAATAATCCAGAATCCAGCGGAAGTTCACGAGGCAGCGCGCGGGCGCATAGGGCGCTTCCGGCGCGGGGCCCAGCCAGAAATCGTAGTTGAAACCTTCGGGCACGGGCTCGGGATCTTTGCGGTTTCCGGTCTTGGCCAGGTCCGGAGTGCCGCCCGGCAGACCGCAGCGCACGGTCTGCAACTTGCCGATGCGGCCGTTGCGGACCAGTTCGCAAGCGCGCCGGAAACGAAAGTCGGAGCGCTGCTGGCTGCCGGTCTGGAAGATGCGCTTGTACAGGCGCACGGCGTCGCTCATGGCGCGGCCTTCGGCGATGGTGAGTGATAGCGGCTTCTCGCCGTAAATATCCTTGCCGGCGCGCGCGGCCTCGATCACCGGAATGGAGTGCCAGTGGTCGGGCAGCGCGATTAACACCGCGTCGATGTCTGTGCGCGCCAGCAACTGGCGGAAGTCTTCGTAGGCCGCGCAACCCTTGTAAGCGCCGGAGCGCTTCTCGCGGGCGTAGGTCCACTCCACGATCTGGCGGGCAGGCTCGCGCCCGGCGATGGCGCCGTCCCAGTATCCCGGACTCTCGCGGTTCACATCGCACACCGCGACCACCTGGACGCGCTCGTCTTCGAGCAAGTCCCACAAGTCGTTGGTGCCTTGGTTTCCAACGCCGATCACGCCCATCGTGACGCGGTCGCTGGCCGCCACGGCGCCGCGTCCGCCGAGAGCGGCGGCCAGGGCAGGCGCGGTCTTCAAGAAGGATCTTCGATTCATTTCACATGCATTATACGTCCGGTGGGAACAATTGATGGCGGGCAGGTGTCTTTAGAGTATGCTCGAGGTCCGCAACCTCACCAAGCTGTACACACGGCGCCCCGCGGTGGACGACGTCAGCTTCACCATTCGGCCCGGCGAGATCCTGGGATACCTTGGGCCCAACGGCTCCGGGAAGAGCACTACCGTCAAGATGCTGACGGGCCTGCTGGAGCCATCGCGCGGACTGATCCAGTACAAGGGCTGCAACATCCGGCAGGACCTGATTGGCTACAAAAAGGTCCTCGGTTACGTGCCCGAGGAGCCCAACCTGTATCCCTATCTGACCGGACGCGAGTACCTGCAACTCGTTGGGCGGCTACGCTGCCTTCCGGCTCAGGCCCTGGAATCCAGGATCGATCAATTCTTGAATCTGCTGTCGCTCCATGAGCACCGTTACTCGCCGATCTCTTCTTACTCGAAGGGGATGAAGCAGAAGATCCTGATCTCCGCGGCCCTGCTCCACAACCCCGATGTGCTGGTGTTCGACGAGCCGCTCTCGGGCCTGGACGTCACCACCGGCCTGGTGTTCAAGAGCTTGATCAAGGCCCTGGCGCGGGAGGGAAAGGTCATCCTATACAGCTCACACGTACTGGAGGTGGTGGAAAAGGTCTGCTCCAGCGTCATCATTTTGCGCAAGGGAACCGTGGTGGCGAACGACTCGGTCGAGCACTTGCGCGACCTAATGGAGCTGCCCTCGCTCGAGGACATTTTCTCCCAACTGGTGCTGCAGGAAGATACCGACCAGATTGCCGAAGACATCGTGGAAGTCATGCAGGCGTAGAAGGATCCGCATGACGCTTTCCCGCACGAACGAAGTCAGTCAGTTCCGTGAACTCGCGCGGCACTTCTTCGCCCGGTTCTTCGACAACGACCTGGTGTCGCTGGATGCGGACATGCGGTCGACGGTCGTGAACATCCTGGCGCTGCTGGCGGGGCCTGGAATGTTGCTTCCGTTCCTGTTCATGTCGAAGTACGTGAAGTTACAAGACGAGCCCATGTACGTGCGCGATCTGGCGTCGCTGGGCGAGAAAGAGTTCTTCATCTGCTTCTCGATGACGGTGATGGGACTGGTGACGGTGATCGAGTGGGAGATGCTGTTTCCCGACCGGCGGGACTACGCGAACCTGACTCCGCTGCCTATCCGGCTAGGGACCATGTTCGGCGCGAAGATCGCCGCGCTGGTGGCATTCCTGGCGATCTTTTCGCTGGCAATCAACGCATTCTCCCCGGTGATGTTTCCGGCAGTAGTGATGCAGAAGGGATCGTTGACGGCGCTGGTGGGGTTCGCACGCTGCCACGCGATCAGCATCCTGGCCGCTAATACGTTCGTATTTTTCCTGTGCGTGGCGGTGCAGGGCCTGTTGATGAACCTGCTGGGATACAGGGCATTCCGGCGTATCTCGCCTTACGTGCAGTTTGGACTGGTGGCGGTGTTGATCCTCATGTTCCTGCTGTCGGGGCGCATTGTGTCTGAGTTACAGCCGGGACATGCCATCAATCCCGCGACTGTATACCTGTTTCCGCCACTTTGGTTCCTGGGGCTTTATCAGACTCAATTAGGATGGACCAACCCGGTGTTCCGCGAGTTAGCGGCGTCGGCGCGCCTGGCCGCGGGATGGACTACCGCCGCCGCTTTGACCACTTACCTGTTGAGCTACAAGAGACATGTGCGAAGATCGCTCGAAAGCGCGGATGACTTCTCGATGGAGCCATCGGCGATGGAGCGAGTCATGAGCCGGCTGCTCGACCGCTTTGTGCTACGGGACAGCCTGCAGCAGGCTTCGTTCTACTTCATCTGGAAGACTATGACGCGCAGCCGCCGCCACAAACTGTTCTTCGCGGCTTACGTGGCGGCCGGTTGCGCGCTGATCTTCGAAGGTCTGGCGGTGCTGGTGGCGCGCGGCACGGGTTCCTGGATGTATCACCCCATACCCGAACTGCTGCCCGCGCCTTTGATACTGGCCTTCTTCATTCTATGCGGCATGCGGCACGTGTTTGCGGTGCCGGCCGAACTGCGGGCCAACTGGGTGTTCCAGGTCTCGGACCGCGGCGAAGCCCGGCGGTGCCTGGCGGGCGTCAGGAAAGCCATGATCGTGCTGGGCGTGGTTCCGCTATTCGCGGCGCTGCTGCCGTTGCACGTGTTGCTGTGGGGTTGGCGGACGGCAATGTTACATATGTTGTTCGGCATTGTTGTTTCGCTGTTATTGGTGGAAGTGTTGTTAGTCACTTTCGATAAGTTCCCATTTACATGTTCCTATCTGCCTGGCAAGGCAAATTTGAAAGTGTCCTGGCCGATTTATCTGTTCGGCTTTACCACTTATGTGTCGCTATTCCTGACCTTGGAGTACTGGATGCTGCAGAGTCCCGTACGCTTCGTCTGGTTAGCAGGACTGGTGTTGCTGGTGCGGCTGGCCTTGGCTGTGTATCGCTGGCGCGTGGGACACGAAGTGACTCTGGTGTTCGATGAGCAGCCGGAGCCGTTAGTGCGGACGCTGAACCTGTGGGCTTAGGGCTGTAGCGGGGCCGGAGACGGAACACTCGCAACTCCCGTTCGCGCACTTCTCTTGAGGCGCGGTGATGGCCGCCGGATGCTCTTTCCGCCTCGTTCAAACGATGCGCTCCCACCGGAGCATCGCTGCCGTGCGGTCCGAGTTGTTACGGCCGCTCGGCCGACCGTGGGCTGAAGCCCACGGCAGCACCGTCTGAAGCGTGCGCCACGACGGAATCAACCACTTGCACGCAGACACGTTTCAGACCAACTACTGCGTTAGAAATTTTACTACTGCCGGATTAAATGCCCCGGCGCACTCCACTTGCGGCACGTGGCCACAAGAGTCCAGCACCACGGTCTGCGAACCGGCTATGTCTTCTCCCAGAGCTTTGCCTGCCGCCAGCGGGACTAAGGCGTCCTGGCGGCCCCAGACTACCAGCGTCGGCGCCTTGATAGCGCCGAGTTTGCCATCCACCACGTCTTCTTCACGGAGGATCGAATCGATGAAGCTGTCGATCGTGGGGCTGTCGTTCTTGTGGAGGTGTCGCGTAAACGCCGCCTCCACCACCGCATCGTTGGCGAAGGCCTGGTTATAGAACACCGCGGCCATGAGCCGTTTGGTGCCCGCCAGGGTCGCTGGGTTGAGCCCCAGCAGCAGTTCGCGGGTCAGCGGCGGCCCGCCTGTGCGCTTCTGCGAATAACCCGCGCTATCCACCAGCACCAGGCGGTTCACCTTATCCGGATATGCCAACGCAAAATCCATCGCGACCCAGCCGCCCAGCGAATTACCCACCAGCGTGGCTTTCGGGATTCCCAGCTTCTTATAGAATGCGTTCAGAAAGTCCACCAGCGTGCCGACGCGATAGTTGATTGGCGGTTTGTCGGATTCGCCAAAACCAACCTGGTCCGGCACCCAGACGTGAAACTTGCCGGCCAACGCCGGCACAGTCGGGCCCCAGTTGGTACGGTCTCCGCCCAGGCCGTGCAGCAGGATCACGTCTGGCCCGGCGCCGGCTTCTTGATAGTAGATTTTCTGGCCGTAAATCTCTACGTTCTTGGTGACAGCTTCCTGCGCCCAGGCCGTCGCGGCCAGCAGCCAAACCCACACGATGCGTCTAAACATTTCCGATCCCCTCCGGCTGTTCATTGTACCCCGTGGAGTGCGCTATATATTTGGACGCGGCGATGCGGCGATCCGTGGGCCTGGCCATTTGGTTGGCAGGCGAAAGCGCCTGCCCCGCATAGCAGCACAGCCGGAACCAAAACAAGAGGCGTTCCCCCTGGCTTAGTATGGTTTGTTGTTCGAGGACAAACTCTACGAAAAAGGAAACGCCATGAATGATTTTTACCGCCAAGTATGAGGCTGAATTGACGGGAGTGCTATCGGGCTTCGATCGTCTCGTATTTCGCGGCTCGGTATGGAAAAACCAACTCAGTGGGATGAAGGGCTATTTGCGGGCTTACGGTCTGGGCGCCAAGGACTTCGGAAGGCATGCGGAGCAGATCTCCAAACGGATGACGGAAGCCTCGCTGGCGCCGCTGATTGCAGCCGGCCGCCAGGTGCGCTACTTAAATTCTGGCAAAGACAACAAGCAGCAGATCGCCCTGGAGATTGCCGCCCGGGATGGCATTGTGGAAGGGCCGATTTGCGCGCTCACGGCCGTGGAACTGTGCCGCAGTTACGCCATCAAAGTCAATCCCGACACGCACCTGCCGGAGTTGGCGATCGCGCCACGCAAGTGTCTGTTTCTGTACCACTACTGGATGCATCCGGTGTTCGGCTTCATGAGTATTCGGCTGCAAAGTTGGTTTCCCTCTACCGTTCACATCTACCTCAACGGCCGGGAGTGGCTGGCGCGGTAGATGGATCGGGCCGGGATTGGCTCGACGTCACGACAACTGCTTCACCTGGGTCGAGCAGGTCACCGAAGCGCAGAAGTTGCTGCAGGAGCAACTGAAAATCAACTGGGCGCAATGCTTCGATGCCCTCGCCCAGCGGGTGCATCCGTTGTTGGCTTCCGAGCTGTGACTCCAATACCCCATGCGATATTTCTGGACCTGTCAGGACAGCGAATGGGCTACGGATTTCATGTTCCGGGACGGCGCTTAACTGCGCCGGCTGGTTCCCCGGCTGTTACATCTGGGGGTGGTCAGCTTCTCCAGCCCGGATGTGCTGCGTTTCATGGGCAAGAAGGTCACCCGACTGGGTAACGCGGCCGGCGGCCTCAAACTGCCTCTCGGCAGCGATCTCAAGATTCGCAGCAACGGGGCCCGCGTCAAGCACCGGCTGGGGCCGAATTCCATCAAACTCTACGACAAGGCGTTCGACGAACTGGGGCCGCGCGGCGCGCCGAAATCACGCGACCCAATACTTCTGTGTCTATCGCCGCACCTACGACCCCCACTCCACGTTGGATTGGCGACCGCTACGCCAAACCACTGCCGACATGCCTCTCCGCGCCCAAGTCTCTAACGCCGCCTTGAATCCTACCGCTGTGCACTGGCTACCGTCGATGACAGCAGCACACTGGAGGAACTAATTGCCCTGATTGAGTGCCGTCGCCGTTGGAAGGGCCAGTCGGTGCGCGCCCTCCAGCCCTTCGATCCCCAGGACCACGCCTTACTCCAGGCCGTGTTTCGCGGCGAGTTCCAGATCAACGGCTTGCGCAATCGGATCTGCAGCCTCTGCTCTACTCCGCACCGCTCAAGACCCCGGCCGAGCAACGCAAACGTTCGGCCGCGATCAGCCGCAAACTTCGCCTGCTCCGCGTTCACGGGTTGATTCGGCAAACGCTCCAGATCCCACCGCTACGGCGTCACCCGCAGGGGTCGTTTCATCATCAACGCTATTCTGTTGGCCCATCGCATCAGCGTCCAGCAGATCACCGCAATCGCCGCATGAACCCTAATTCTTCCCATCCCGAGAAGAATTGTGCGAGCTGTAATACCACGGCGGACCAACAGGTTGAGACCATTGGTGGAGAAGCACTCAGCCCACGGCGAGCTTGCTGGCGAGAATTGCCCCGAAACTTCCGGAACTATCGTGCGCAACCCACGTATTAGTCTGTAGAGGGTTCCATGAAATCTGTTTTGCGCAGGCTCGCGCGTTCGCCGATGTTTGCCGTCATCACTCTGATCACGCTGGCCATCGGCATCGGCGCGAATACCGCCATCTTCAGTGTCGTCAACGGCGTCCTGCTGAAACCGCTCCCCTTTCCGCATCCCGAGCAGCTCGTGGGAGTCTGGGAAACGACCCGGATCCCGGGCCTGAACGTGGTGAATGCGTCGCCCGCCACCTATTTCACGTTCCGCGAGGAGAGCCGCACTTTCCAGGACAGCGGCGCGTGGCGCAGCGATTCCGTCTCTGTCACGGGCAACGGCGAGCCGGAACGGGTCGACAGCCTGTCGGTGACCGATGGCACGCTCCCCGTCCTCGGCATTCAGCCTGTCCGCGGACGCTGGTTCACGCGCAAGGATGATGCGCCCGCCAGTTCGGAAACCGCGATGCTGACCTACGGCTACTGGCAGCGCAAATTCGGCGGCGACTCTACCGTCATAGGCCGCAGAATCATGATCGACGGCAAGTCGCGCGAGATCGTCGGCGTCATGCCCCAGAGTTTCCGCTTCATGGACCGCAAATTCGAGCTGATCCTGCCGTTGCAGCTCGACCGCGGCAAGACGTTTATCGGCAATTTCAGCTACCTCGGGATCGCACGCCTCAAGCCTGGGATAACGCTCGCGCAGGCCAATGCGGACGAGGCGCGTATGCTCCCGATGATGCAGCGGAAGTTCGCTCCGTTTGCGGGAATGAGTATGCAGATGGTGGAGGAAGCGCACTTTGGTCCGAATCTGCGTCCGCTGGCGGCGGATGTGGTCGGCGACACCGGAAAGATGCTGTGGGTGTTGATGGGGACCATCGGCGTTGTGCTGTTGATCGCCGCGCCAATGTCGCCAACCTGATGCTGGTGAGAGCGGAAGGGCGGCAGCAGGAGCTTGCCATACGCGCCGCTCTGGGAGCGGGCTGGGCCCGCATCGCGCGTCAGCTTTTGCTCGAGAGCGTGACTCTGGGGTTGGTGGGCGGCGCTCTGGGCGTGGGACTCGCCTACACCGCACTCAAGGTGCTGGTCTCCATGGGCCCGTCGCTTCCACGACTGCAGGAAATCTCGATCGATCCACCCGTACTGCTGTTCACACTGTTGGTCTCGCTGGTGGCCGGCCTTCTGTTCGGCTTGATCCCGGTGTTCAAATATGCCGGCCCGCATTTGATGAGCGCCCTGCGCCAAGGCGGCCGCAGCATGAGCGAAGGCCGGGAACGTCACCGCGCGCGCAGCGTGTTGGTGGTCGTGCAGGTGTCGCTGGCTTTGGTCCTGCTGATCGGTTCGGGACTCATGATCCGCACCGTGCGGGCGCTGAAGCAGGTTCCGCCCGGATTCACCAGAGGCGATGAGATCCTCACGCTCAGTGTTTCCATTCCGGACGCGCAGGTACCCAAGCCCGAACAAGTAATCCGCACTTACAACACCATGATGGAGAAGGTTGCGGCGATTCCGGGCGTCACCACTGTCGGTCTTTCCAACTCCATCACCATGGACGGAGAGAACGACAACGATCCGATCTATGCCTCCGACAAGGTTTATGCCGAGTCGCAGATACCGCCTCTGCGACGTTATAAGTTCATCTCACCAGGCTTCTTTAAGACCATGGGCAATCCTCTGGTGGCCGGCCGCGATCTGACCTGGACGGATATTTACGAGAAGCGTCCGGTCGTAATGGTTTCCGAGAACCTGGCGCGCGAGCTATGGCAGGAGCCTGACGCGGCTCTCGGCAAGCAAGTCCGCGAGAGCCCCAAGGCGCCTTGGCGAGAAGTCATCGGCGTGGTGGGAAATGAGCGCGACGACGGCGTCAATCAGAAAGCTACAACCATCGTGTACTGGCCGATGTTGGTGGAGCATCTCTGGGACAAGGACCTGGAAGCCCAACGCGGCCAGATATTCGCCATACGAAGCACACGCACCGGGTCAGCAGGCTTTCTGAGCGAGGTCCGGCAGGCGGTGTGGTCCGTGAATCCGAACCTGCCTATCGCCAACGTGCGCACGGTCGAGGAGATCTACGATAAGTCGATGGCGCGCACTTCGTTCACGCTGGTGCTGCTCAGTATCGCGGCGGGCATGGCGTTGTTGCTCGGCCTCATAGGCATCTACGGAGTGATCTCGTATACAGTGTCGCAGCGCACGCGGGAGATCGGCATTCGCATCGCTCTGGGTGCACCGCAACAGGCGGTGCGGCAAATGTTCGTGCGCCAGGGGCTCTGGCTGACGGCGATTGGCGTAGCGGGCGGGATCACTGCCGCAGCCGCGCTGACGCAGCTTATGAAGGCCTTGTTGTTCGAAGTAAGCCCGCTCGATCCGATCACGTATTGCGCGGTGTCGCTGGTTCTGGCTGCTGCGGCGCTGCTGGCAAGTTACATACCGGCGCGAAAAGCGACCACAATCGAGCCGGTGGAGGCGTTGCGCGTCGAGTAGAGTAGCGCACGGCGAGCTGACGTTCGCCGGTTGGCAGGCGAAAGCGCCTGCCCCACCTTCTTGTACAACAGTGCCACCAAGGCCTTTCGGGAAAATGTAGAAACTCGGGCGCTGAAGCGTGCGGCACGGGGCTATCCCCAGTATTCTTCGCCGGGCGCCAAATTCCGGCGCAGGAAGTCGGGGTTGATCTCCAAGCCCAGCCCGGGGCCGTCCGGGACTTTCAGTTGGCTTTTGCGAACCTCCGGCGGCTTAACGGCCATGGTTTCGATGTAGTGGTTGGGCCGCCCCAATTGGCTTTCCGAGCGGTAGAAATTCTGGATCGACGATCCGAAGTGCGCGTTGGCGTAAGTCAGCACCAGCGAGCCCACGTTGTGTAGAGCCACCGGGGTGCGCGTCAGCGCGGCATAGTCGGCGATCTTCCTGACGCCCGTAAATCCGCCCGCAAACGCCAGGTCGGGATGCACGATGTCGACCGCCTGGTTATCCAGGAAAGGCTTGAATCCGCGCACCAGTTCGAGCTTCTCTCCAGTGAGCAGCGGGATGCGGGTGGATCTGCGTAGAGCCATCCAGGCTTCCGAGTAGGGCGGATTCAACGGGTCCTCGATGAAGAGCGGATTCATCGATTCCACGGCCTTGGCTACGGCGATGGCGCTAGGGGTATCCAACTCGTTGTGGCAATGCACCGCGATGTCGATATCGTCGCCGACCGCTTCCCTA
>Ga0181526_10002863_pt1 | contig 14562 bp, 9 predicted proteins | sample PEATcosm2014_Bin_35_FD_119750 | JGI IMG/M metagenome (GOLD analysis project Ga0181526, IMG submission 119750) | Peatland microbial communities from MTU Mesocosm Facility, Houghton, MI, USA - PEATcosm2014_Bin06_30_metaG | ecosystem: Environmental > Terrestrial > Soil > Wetlands > Peat | place...
ACCACCAACTATGCAAATACCGCCCCGCTCGGCGTCGAGCCGGGTTCAAATGGGCAAATCCGCGCCGCAATGCGCGAGGAAACGCTTGGTGATCGCATCGGCGAACGCATGCGCTCCCGGCTGCAGGAGATGTGCGTGGTGGTAGAGATGCAGGGCGAAGACTTCCGCCAGAAGATAAAGCGCGCGAACTTTGGGTAAAAACTCTACCGGCAGTTTGGGCGTGCGGGTGTATAGTGAGCCTTCGGTTACGGGGATTGCTTTCCGTGGCCGATGACCAGGGGAAGATGTCGAGCCACCAGTATGTCCGGGGGATGTTAGTCAAAATGGTCCAAATGATTATGGATCACCCAGAGGCAGTCGTGGTGGAGATAAACTACAGTGACGAGTGCACAACCTACGTGGTCACGGTAGACACGCGCGATATGCAAAAGTTGGTAGGTGCCGGAGATCGCAACGCGAACTCGCTCCATATCATAGTGAGCGCGATGGGAATGAAGTTGGGGGAGCAGATGCGCATTGAAGTGGACGGACGCCGCCGCTAGATTTTGCCCGAAGCTTTTTGGGCCTCATGCGCTGCCTTCCATCCGCGCGTCCACCCTGGGCCTAGATTACGGTTGGTACGCCATACCTCCTCCAGCCGGGCCCACATGCGGTCGAGAGTCGTCCCCTTCGTTTCGAGTATCTCCTGCTCCGAGACTCGCTCATAAGCGGCACAGTCCAGCCGATCCTGAAAACCGACTTCATAGTCGGCTAATTCCTCATCGTTGCGCTCGAGTTCATCCATACTGCTCATGATTGAAATATTTTACGACGATGTGGGATGTCAGTAGGCCCGTTCTGACTACTACGGGACAGGAGGATGGACAGCGTGGACTTCAACCTGGTCTTTCAAAAGCCATGCCATGAGCCGTACAATTCGAGCGATCCCGGTTCATAATCTGTCGTCCTGATCGCGGCGTCGAGACCGCTGATTCGAGGTGTACGAGATGAGCGCATCAAAAAGGCCGGCCATTCTCTTTCTAAATGTTGGTTGGATGATCCGATATGCAGGGCCCTCCCCAGATGATCCGACCAGAGGGAATTTCAAATGGCTCAATGCGGGACGGCGATCGCATGGCCATGAGTGCTACAACTTTGCGGACAGGGGTGGTCGTTGTTTCGGCTGCCATCCTGGGGATGTTGGGACCAACATCGAGAAACTCGGTGGAATTGCCAGCGCAGACAGCGTCGGAAATGTTCTCGTGATTTGGTTCAGCAAGGATCCGCGCACGAATAAAGCGGTCATTGTCGGCTGGTATCACAGTGCCACGGTATATCGCAAAGTTCGTTTCCCAAAGGCTGGCGAGGGGCACAAGCTGAAGGGCGACCCGATCTGGTACAAGGCGACGGCGGACGCCACAGATTGCACATGTCTTGACCTTCCCCAGCGCACCTTTGCAATTCCGAGTCGCTCCCAGGAATCCGGTGGCTATGGGCAGAACCCAAACTGGTACGGCTTGGGCGAGGATTTTCTAGATTTGGTCTGGAAATATATCCAAAATCACGGCGTTAAGCAGGGTGCCGGCAGGAGTAAAGGCGGAAGACCTCCGTTCCGCAATAGCGACCATGAGAAGCGTCGCATGGTGGAGGACACCGCGATCCGTGCTGCCTTCGAATTCTACGGATCGCCGGCCGGTGGCAATCGAACCGTGAAGAGCGTCGAACTCGAAGCTAAGGGGTGGGACTTAGAGGCTAAAGGTCCGTTGGATGAGCTGCTAGTGGAAGTGAAGGGACTCGGCGGCGGCATCGCCGTCGCCGAGTTGACCCCGAACGAATACGCAAAAATGCGTCAACACAAAGGACTGTGGGTTTTGTTTATTGTGACTGACTGTTTATCTGAGAAACCGCAGCACTACGAATTCCGCTACATGCGCGACTCAGACCGCTGGGAAACCGCAACTGGAATGGTTCTCACTATTGCGGAAAAGGTAGCGGCGATGGTTGGGCTTTGAAGCGTCTCAGGTGTCTCAATCGAGGCTATAGCGATTGTCTTCTTCGAAAAGCTTTGCGGCGTCACCGTAGACCACCTTATATGGAGTTTGGTGTTTCTCAACCAACTGCTTGAACTCAGACCAAAGGGGCAGGCTGAGCAGGCGTAGTCGATTCTTCAGCTTGAGGTGGACCTGACGGATGGCCGCCTAGTTCTGGCACTGTTGAAGCGCCCAAGAAGCGCTCGGCGACGTGCTTGTCTGTCGGACCGACGAGTACAATACCCACCAGAGAATCTCAATGATCGAAGTCCATACCAGGCTAAATGTCGGAAATGGCGAATCGTGCCGCGCAGGCTTACCTGGGTTTGCAGTGGTGCACGCGTGCAAATCCCCTTGCCACCAGAACTCCGTCGGCTATCGGGGGAGCTTGCCTTCCCACCATCCGAACTACCTCTGGCTTCAACGACCTCAGGACCTATATCTGAACCTGATCGACCCGCCTGTGCCGTTGTTCAAAATCGAGAGCTTCAGATGTTACCTGACCTTCGCAACAGCCCAATACGGGGACGGAGCTACGCTACTGATTCATTGCAATCAAGGTGAGTCACGCGCACCCAGCTTGGCATTGCTCTTTCTGGCAAAGCGCCTCCGGGCCATTCCGGCTGGATCCTTCTTAGAGGCAAAAAAGGCATTTTCAATGTTGTACCCGGCCTATGGCCCCGGTGCAGGAATTGAGCAGTTCCTGACGACGCAGTGGTCGGAAATCTCCTGAAGTTCTCTGCGAGCGGCCGTCGATGGGCCGCACTACGGTGGAGTTGTTGTCGATTCCGGCCTAAAGCCATTGCGATGCCTCAGTACCGGAGCCACAATACTGTGATGACACAAGATGAAGTATGGCGGCAGCTCCTGAAGCTTGTGGAGGAGAGCGCTCTTAATTGTGACGCGCAGGTCCAACCGCAAATTTTGTGGCAGCGGCCCAACCGATTGGTCCTGCTCGGTCAGTGGCAGGTGCAGGCCCGTTTTGTTGCAGAATTTGGGAAGTATTCCATCTATTTTGAGCGTTACGGAGCAGAGATCGGCGACCAGAATTTTGAATTGCCGCCCGGAGCAGGTGCCCCGAGGAGAACCGCATGGACAATGCTCCTCGAAATCTCCGGCGGGCAACCGTTTTGGCGGATTAGCGACGGTCAGACCCTCAGCTCTGCGGATCTGGCCAGACGCGTCGCGGCACGACTCATCGATTTTGAGCACGAGTACGGCCTGTCAGCAATCGCTCCCGGATACTGATTCTCTGCTCTTCTCTGGACTGAGCGCCGCAGGCCATCGCTGAACAGTCTCAAAGCCAATCAGCGACGTGGGCCTTTACGGCCCGCGGGCTCTTCCTCATCAAGAACTCCATCCCAACCGACATCGGCTACATTCTGGAGATTACCACCACTCCTGAGCGCCGCCGATCACTGCACGGTGTGAGCGTGTTTCCACTGTCAGCCCATTCTGTCCCCGGAATACTCGGCGAATTGGATCTTTGGACTGAACACCTCCCAGAGCCCCTCCGCCGGGCGTAAACCATCGAAAGTGCTTGGGTTGGAGTAGCCCGAATCCATGATCTGCGATGATGAGCTTCCCTTGATCGAATACATCAACAATGGCCTCTAGCTTGCCTTCTAATAGCACATACAGTCGAGTATCTGTAAGGATGTAGCGCCTCGAGAGCGTTTCCTCTATTTGCTTCGGAACTGCGCCAACGTCATAGATGCATACTGGCTCTCCCCCGGCGTCTACTTCGATAACCCGTCCGCTATACCCCGCGAGGTAAGCGTGTTGTCCAGACCTCGCGAAGTTCGCAGCGTAGATCCAGTCGGCCCCAAATGCCCCTCCGATTTGGAGAGACATCAATAGAGTGACTGTCCTCCCGTCTTTCAAAGTGACTGAGGTGCGATGCAGCATCTGCTCGTAGCTGACTGTCTCCACCTCGGAGCTTGATAGGTGCGATACGTCGAGACCGGTAAGCAACTCCATCGCTGCCCCAAGTTCCTGAAACCTCTGCGTAAATTCAGGCCGTCCTTGATTTCGATCTGGATGCCATCGCATGGCGAGCACTCTATAGCGTCGCGTGATCTCATCGGGACTCACTGGCAGAGAAAGCTCCATCAATTTCAGCGCGGCGGTAACGTCAGCACTCACCCCAACTCTTGCGGACCTCTCTGACACGACCTCGGTCCAGCCTTCCTTAGTGGGGAATCTAATGCCCCAGATGGGTCGCCCGGTCGCCACGTCATAGCACCAAGCTTCGTCTACGGCGGTCAGAAGATATCTTCTCCGATCAGTGGTGAGCGCCACGCAGCGGACGTGACTCTTCAACTGACTGTCTGCGATGCCAAACCGTTTCGCCTGTGCCTTGTATTCGGGGAGAGTCTCAATGGACTCTTCTATGATAGGTTCGAGTAGTTCGGAATAACCATGAAGTATGCCTTCCGTCGACATGAAGAGGGCACCAGAACCGTCTCCGTTCACGTCAGTTCGGTAGACATCGTATTTCAAGCCCCGCTCCGCCACTTTCACCCCATCACTATTTGTGGTCATTGCGACCGCAGGTGCCTCCGGGAAATCCTCCCACCTGCCTTTAGGATCGAGCCAAACTGTCGAGCCGATTGTAGCGAACATGTGACGATAAGCTGGATTTGGGCGGACCAGTCCCGACAACTTTATCTCCGATAGCAAACGCCACCCGTTACCCGAAACGATGAACCGAGGCATACCAGACCGATTGCTCTGCGCTTCTGAGTTTTCTTCGTGTGCACGTGTCGGACTATCACCCGTCCGGGCGCGCTCCTCCCAACCTATGGGAGCCTTCGGTAGCCTTATGTAGGGTAGGTTTCCTACCTGCAGTAGCCGTGCCCGGGCGGCACTTCGGGATTGTGCGCTCCTAGCCAGAGTCACTGTACTCATGCCTGCCGAAGGAGCGCCCGCACGAGGTCGCTCCTCTGGAGCAACTGTACTAAGGTCGAAGCTCGCCGAGTAGAGACGAAAGGTTGGTGGCTGGCTGACCCTGCGAATGCGTCCCCCCTTTTCCAACCAGGAAGCGAGTGCGCTGAGTCGGCGTCCATCTCCCGGAACATACTGCTTGAGTTCGCTTTGTTTGATCCCGGGCTCACCTTCAACAGCAGCCATGATGCCTTCAACAAGAACCAGGTCCGACTCGGCCTGCTCGGCAGTAGGCAGCCATTGATTCAGCTCGGCAGTACCCGACAGCGTTTCCTTCAACTCTCGGATACCGCTACGATCACCGATGACCGCCATTAGCGTGCTACTGGTATGGACGGCGTGCGATGTCGAGATGTCAAAGCTTCCGTATTGCCGTTTCATCTCGGCGACCACAGCAGGCATTAGCGGTAAGGTTCTTCGCGCGGCCCGTACGGCGCGCTCAAAATCACCCGAGGACTTAGCCTCCTCAATCATTCCGCTTAACTTGAAGTATTCGTCGACAGCAGCTTTTCCAGACAGAATACGGGTTCCTCGGCCCAAGTCTTGTTGAGTGGTATCCGGTTTTCTTCGACCGGCGTCGGTTTTGCTTCGAGCGGGAAGATTATGCGTACGCGGTGCAGGGCTACTCGTCACGCCAAAAATCCGCTTCACGAAATTCAGCATTTCAGACCATCCTTCGGTGCCCGATTCGATCCTAACCGAGAGCCAAGTAGATCCAGCCCAGCCATCGGCTAGGATCATTGATTTAGGTCTGCGGCATCCGCGTTACCGTGATGACGGTTCCAGGCGTAACCAGGACAATCAGCCCGCGCTCGACGTCTGTCATTTCGAGATAAGCGCCAACTTGTGCGCGATAGCGCTCGATCATTTCGGCGGATGGGGCAACGTCGCTCTTCCAATCCACCACAACCTGTGGCGCACCGTCCGGACCGAACGCGATAGCGTCTGCAATACCTACGGTCGCCTCTTCCTGTTGTTCCGTAACGACCGACGCGTAGACCGGAAACTCCGGCATCAGGCTTGGGCACAGCGCCGCTATCTCCGGAAGGGCTAGCGCTCGCATCACGGTGCTAGCGAGTTCTGCGGGCGCGAGTCCCTGGGCCGGATCGTCGATAACGGGACGATTCAACGCACAGATCAGAGTAACGGCGCGGGCTCGGAGCGCCTTCTCGGTTTCTTCGGTTTCTCCGGTTAGGACTTCCTCTATGAGCTTGTGCAGCAAGAGGCCACGCTCGCGGCCCCCCTGAACATTGACCGGCGGGTTTTCCTCGGCGGCCTCGCCTTCGCTATCAGCTAGCAGGATGTCCGGTACCTCCCGTTCCAGCACCGGTCCTGCCTCGAACTCATCCCTGCTTGGCACGAGCCAGACGATGCGTCGTTGCCGCGCAGCGATTGCCGCAGCTTCGGCGGCGAAGATCTCGCGGGTCTGGCCGTTTTCTTGAGCGGTCGCGCCGGCGCCGGCGTCGGCAGCAAAATGGCTGACATCAAGGCGGGGAAGGTCAGGAAGGGAGAGGTCGAGAAGCGAGATCCATGCGGAGCTTCTGGCGGCGACGTCCAATCTGGGCAGGACGAGCAGCTCTCGCGCGCGGGTCGCAGCCACGTACCAGAGACGGATCCGCTCGCGGTCGAGTTCGGTCTTTTCGGCATCGCGCGCGGTTTCATAGCCGGTTGGCTTGACACCGAAGACGGGACAATAGAAGTGTCCGCTAGCGCGATCGGTGACAGCGTTCTCCGGCACCATGATCTGCGTCATGGTATTGATGGGCACGACGATCGGCCATTCCAAGCCTTTGGCGGCGTGCATAGTGTAAAGCGCCACAGCCTCTTCCTGAGCGTCCGGGCGACCCTCAATAGCACGCGTTTCGTCGGTCCAGGCCGCGGTCATCGTCTCGGCGAAGGCGCGTAAACCGCGCACCGCAAAGGACCGGCTAAGAGACAGGTAGAGATCGACATTGGCGAGGGCGCGTTCGGCCTGCCCGCGATGGCGCTCGAGGAGAATCGGGCGCATCCGCAGTACGTCGACCGCTTGCGATAGGAGGTCGTATGGCGTAGTGGAGTTGATCCGGCGACGCAACACCTGCAGCCTGCCGATCATGTCGCGAGCAAGAGGATGGCTCAAATGCTCGGGATCGACGCCAAGATCGAGCCGCGGCAGAGCGTCGGGAATTGTCTCTGAGCGCGGCAACGCCCAGACTATATCAAGTAACTCCTCCTCGCTTAGACCAACCAGCGGTCCGCGTAGCAGTGCGCCGAGTGCAAGCGTGTCCCTTCGGTCCGCCAGGACGCGGGTGATTGCAATGAGATCTTGAATCTCTTGACGGCGGAACAGACCTTTCCCGGCTTGGGTTGAGACCGGAATGCCGCGTCGCTCCAGCGCCTCTTCATAGCGCCATAGATCACTTCCCGTCGGCGCCAACAGGGCGATATCGCCGGGCCGGCATGGCCGGCGCTCGTTGGTCCTCCGATCAAGAATCGCATCGCTGCCGATGAGGCGTGCGCACATATCGGCGACGGCTTCAGCTTCCCCGTCCCGCCTCTGCTCCGCCGAGGCGTTGCCATTCTCATCCGCGACCGCAACGTCAAGGGCAGCGACGCACAAACCCTCGTCACGTTCGGGATGGAAAGGGTCCAACGGGGTGAAGCCGGGCTGACCGTTCTCGACCGACAGAAGAGTTCCGAAGCGCTCGTTCACGTACTTCAAGATCGGCGCACATGAGCGGAAGTTGGTAGAGATCGGCAGCACGCTTTCGGGGGACTGGGCCAGGAAGGCCTCGCGCGCCTGAATATAGGCGGCGACGTCAGCGCCGCGAAAGCGATAGATCGCCTGTTTGGGATCGCCCACCAAGAACAGCGCGCCCGGCCGAATGCAGAACGCCGTCCAGTCGGCGCCACCCACCGCGGGCGGCTCGCCACACAGGCGCCAGAAGATTTCGGTCTGAAGCAGGTCGGTGTCTTGAAATTCGTCGACGAGGACATGCGCAAACCGGGCGGCAAGCGCGTGGCGTACGTCTTCGTGGTCGCGCAGCAGATCGCGGGCGGAGAAGATCAGGTCATCGAAGTCAAGAAGCGCTGCGGTTCGCTTGTAGTCCCGGAACCGGTCCATTACCGGTTGCACGAGGCGTACGAGGTCAGCAAGAACGCGCGCCGCAACCGCCTTCAACAGCCTTGTCCATGTCTCGCAGCAATTTGCATTGTAAGTCTCGGCTGCGGCATTCAGCCGGTCGCCATCAGCCTTCGAGAGTCCCACCCGCTTGGCAGCTTCGCCCCATTTTCCCTTTTTCTTATAGGCACGAAAGCTCCCGGTAGCCGTGCAAAGATCAGGATGCGGACGCGCAATCAACAGCCGAACGAGATCAACTGGTGCTTCGGCGGTGAGAGCAAAAGCAACGTCCTCAGCCATCTCGGAGAAACGCGCAGTGATCGCGGCAGTTTCCGGTTCATCGGCGGTGGCATCTCGCACGAAGGCGGAGAAATCATCGGCCGCCTGCCGAAAGGCGCTCAGCAGCGGCGCCAAGGCACTCGGCTCGTCGACGGTCATCACGCGTCGTCCGCGGAGATGACGCAGGATGGTATGAATGAGATCGACGGTTTCGCCCGGCTCGCGGATCACCATCTCGGCGAGGAGACTGCCGCCGTCGCCCGCCAGCTCCTCGCGGAGCCAAGTCTCGGTCGTCTCGACAAAAGCGAGATCGGATTGGTTGCGGTCCATCACCGCAGCCCCGGGATCGATATTGGCTTCTACTGGATAAGGCTTGATCAGGCGCTGACAGAAGCCGTGAATCGTTGAACAGGTGATTTCGTCGATCGTTTCGCTGGCGACCGCGAGGTTCCGCCGATGCCGATCGGCGAGGCCGTTGGGCAAAGCAACATGCAACTCGGCCGGGATGCGCCCGGCGTTGAGTTCACCGACAAACTCACGCACGCGAATTATGAGTTCGCTGGCCGCAAGCTCGGTGAAGGTCACCGCCGCGATCGCTTTGGGGGCTATGCCTTCAGACAACATTAAGGCGACGCGGCCGGCCATGATCGCGGTCTTTCCCGAGCCGGCTCCGGCCTCGACCAGGAAGGCGCGATCATGAACCGCCATAGCATCGCGGCGGAAAGCGTCATCGGCGAGCGATTTCTTCGGCGCGGACATCATTGAGCCGCCCAGACTTGCGCCGTGGCTCCGAGACGCGCGGTTGCGGCGGCGATTTTGCGTTTGCAGTAAGCGGCGTTCGCGTTGGCCGGCAGTGCGAACGCGAAGTCGTCATAAGGCCCTCCCGTGTCGATCCCGATCACACCTCCGCCGGAGAGAAGGTTCGCTCTGGCTTCGCGCAGGTACGTGGCAACCTCGATGAGGGTAGCTTCCGGATCGGCGAGTCTTAAATCGAGCCCGTCCCGAAGATAGAGAAGTGAGGCGCTGATCTCGACATCATTGCCGAGCATCGCCTTGACCGCAAAGGCGTAGAGGCAGCGCTGCAGCTCCTTGCCGCCGTCGAGGACGATGCTGTCCTTGGGCTTACGCCCCGTCTTGTAATCCCGCACCAAAGCGCGGCGGCCGTCGCCGCCGATATCCAGTCGGTCGATGGAGCCTTTGATCCGGAAGCCCGCACCGGGAATTTCGACGCTTACCGTCGGGTCCCAGGGCGGCGTGACGTCTGCCTTGCCCTGTTCGCCGCCGAACGGGACTTCGCTATAGGAACGTGCGCCAGGCAGCACTTCATCTCCAAACGCGAGTGCGCAGCGACTCAGTTCCCGCGCATCGTCCAGCGTGCGCACCCAAATGACGCTCGGCGGTATAGCACGCTTCATCTCCCAATCACGGGCGACATCAACGGCGGCGAGGTCCACCGCCGCTGAAATCTGCTCAGAAGTAGCGGTGGTGATCCCACCCGCCGACTCTAAGCTGTGCAGCGCCCGATCAAGGGTCAGATGGACGAGATCCCCAATCGCGAGGGCGTCGAGCACCAACGGTTCATTACCGCTCTCAGGCGCCCGCCAGTGGAGGCCGTATTGCCAGACAAATCCGAGCGGATTACGCAGGAGTTGCCGCAGTGAACTCGCCGACTGAGTGCGGCCGAGGATGGCGTGCATCACCGGATGATCTGCGCGAACCAACCCGTCGTGTGGGGTGATTTCCGAGCGCAGCCAGTCGCGCCAGGAGGCGGAGGCCGAGAGCGCCTGAGGCAGACCGCGAAACTCCTGCGGTCGTCCCATCAGGCGATCGGTTTCGCTAAAGGCATGATTAGGCACAGCATTGCGCCGCAGATATGTTTCCATCGGCTCTCCCGGCAGCAGCGTGCTGCGGCCAAGGAGGCGGCCGTCGGTATCGCGCCGAGCCCGCGAAAGAACAACCTGCCGTTCGGTGGTGGCGAGAATCGTCGCGAAATCTCGGCGGTCCGCAGCACCAACTGGAAGGGGATCGAGTTCCACGGTGGGAATGATGTGGTCAGAAAGGAGCCGATCTTCGGAGATTCCTCGAGGCCAGCGTGAGGAATTGAGGCCGAGCAGCCGAACAAACCTGCGTGGTGAAGCCGCAAGTGAACTCGCCGGCATCCAGGCGAGCGAGACGCAGGCATCTAGTCCGTCATCCTGCCTCAACGTCTCCAACGTGAGGTCGAGGGAAGCAGCCGGACCGGCGAGCAAAGCCTTACGCCAGATCGCCAACGCCCGACCGTGCAGCAGCGCCGCACCGATTGCCTCAGCCGCCTGCGCACCTTGGGCCAGCAGCGACACGATGTCCCGCAAAGCTGCTCCATGATCGACTGCATCCGGCCAATCGGTGGCTGTGGTTCGACCAATGAGCCGCGTCCAGGATTCAGGCGATGCCAGGGGGGCATCGGCCGGCAGGATGCGCGTCCACCCTTCCGGTAGCGCCTGGAACGGCCCAGGATAGACGCTCAAGAGCGCCGACAGCCGGCGCATCCGCGTCTGCGACAACCCGCGTAGCAGTATGTCCGCTAGTGCCGCTGTCGATTGCCCTTCCCGGCAAGCCGTGATTTTCACGCCATGAACGAAATGGAGATCGATATTGGCGTCGGCTCGCAATGTCAGAAAGTGGTCGTCATAATCGGCCGGCGCGACGGAGGCGATGGCGATGTCGCTTGGTTCAACCGCCCCCGATGCCATCAACTCTCGCGCCCAGCGAAGGGCTTCAATAGCTTCATGAAAAGCAGTGGCCGCACTGACGGTGGCAATCGCCGGCGCTTGCGGTTCTGTGCGAACAATCTCTATTCGCCCGCCAGCGAGCCAATCAGGAACGGACCGCGGACCGGCGATCCACCTGACCTGAACGCGCTCGGCCAGCGCATGTAGCAGGGGCCGCCAGCACGGCGACAACTCTGTGATGCCAACAATCTCAATTGGCCCGAACAGCGTCTCGGCATAGTCGAGCCGCTGCAAAGCCGCCGCGACAAGGTCGATGGGACGCAGCATAGCGGCTGGCATGGCGTGCAGAATAGCCTTTTCGAGGGCGGCTATCGACGCCAAGCGAGGATGCTCGGAGGCGCGTGCCTGCAGATCGAGCCCCGCGCGCCAGGCCTTGTGTAGCGTATCGACGGCGGCCCCCACCATACCGGGAAGGGCCCTCAAGGCATCGAGCTCGCCAAGCGCCGTCTCCGGTAAGCACGTCTGGACTATAGATCGTAGGGTCTCCTCAGCGACGGGCTGCGAAAGACCCCCGGTCAGTCGCGCTGCGAGTTGCTCAAAGGTCATGATCTGCATGCCGTGGCGCCGCTCCCGTGCCGCGGCGAGGCGGATCTCGCGCATCGCGAGTCGACCGTGCGCGATGACTGTATGCCGTAACCGTTGTGTCACGTTGCCCCCCAAACCCCATCTGCCATAGTCTTGTTCGCGACCGAGCCCCTAAGGATCGACGGCGTAGGAGCACTCGTGGCGACGGATTCATGCTCGTCAAATAGGTTGCCGTCGCATCTTGCCACGGTCCTCGCCACGAAGTTGGAACTCAGCGAAAGGCTCGGAATAGAAGCGTTCTTAGCAAACTCGGCTTCACTCCCGCATATAACCAATGATAAATGAATTACTTGGGGGAAATGATGGCCGACATCGATTCACTTGGATTGGATACTGGAACTCGCCTAAAACTGTATCACTCCCCCGATCAAACTAATCACCGCGAGCCTCTCGAATTGGTGAAAAAGCAGACTTCCGATCTTTGGAGGCGAAGTCAAGGACTTGGCTGCTATGCACTTGGCCACCTGCTCAAGAGCGTTCCAAAAAGCTGACCCCTCGGGATGCTGCAATCTCCTAAAAATACCCGAGCGCAATTGATGTGCTGCGCCGCTCCAAGAGGTATCCACGTACTGATGCAAGGTAACCCAGATCGCAAGGTGCTACTTCTCGCTGCTCTTGAGGACGTACCCCAGTTCTCTCTCCAGGCATCTGCTTGAACGGCAAACGTGGAGGTCCCATGTACCGAGCTTGCCCCAATTGTTGACGGTGGAAATGCAACGGCATACAGAGTCATGCTGTTATCTTTTTAGCGTCTATAACGGCGGGCAAGCGTTGTAAAGCTAGCGCTGTGGTCGATCTCATCGTGCGGGATCAGAACATACTGCCAAGCTTTGTCGCTTATGTTGCTGGCGTGCTGGCACCAAAGCGTTGCCGCCTTCGCTTTAAGCTGCACGACCTCATCCGTCATCTCACTGGCGCGCTTCGGTTCGCACAAGTAGCGAGCTTCAGTCGTTTCGACCACGAAATCGGGTTGGTAAACCTCGTCTTGGTGGTAATAGATTTTGAGAACATCTTTGGGCGGCTTGAGCCACTTGAGCACGGAAGTTTCGTCTTCGAGAATGATGGCGAAGCGCCGTTCTGTATCTGAGTCGAACTTCTGTGCGGGATACAGGCACTTCGCAAAGCCGCCAAAAATCATCCCTTTGATGAGCAACCGCTCTTCTACCGGCGCGCGGAAGGGAAGTATCTCTTGGTCGGTTTGCATTGCTGCCATGCTGTTCGTCAAGGTCTGGAAGCCCTTGGAAACCGTGACTTCGTACTCCGTCGCCTTCTCGACGTAGTGCTGGTTCATTTGCGTGTGAATGAGGGTGACAATCTGTGCTTGGTAGAACTGCAACACGTTCAACACGTCGTCCGGAGTCTGGAGATACGACTGAAGATGGCGTACCATCTGCGTCGCCAGCTTATAGAGAAGCTCGGCCTGTTCGTCGTAATTGATGTCGTCCTTGTCGATGAGTCCGCGGACGATGTAGTCCTCAAGGTTCTTCTCCATCACCACGCCGTCACCACTGACGATCTTAAATCGCTGGTTGTTCATTAGGTGTTGCACGAGGAGATCTTTCTCTGCGGGTGGCTGGCGAAAACTGCTGCAATCGAGATCGAAATCCCGATAGCCGACGGTCACTTCCCCCTTTGGCGTGACGATGATCTTCGGAATGTCGATCATGCGCTCGGCAATGGCGCTGGTCACCCGGTCCACCACCGACGCTACGTCCACCGGCTGCGCCACGCCGGGAAGTTCGCCTTGAACTGGCTGCATCAGTTCGGTCACGCGCGACGTGATGCGCCGCTGAACATCCGCGGTCCTCAGATCGCCAGACCGAGCCAGCCGTTCAAACTGGTGGCGAATCACCTGCATGGTCAATTCGGCGGTTTTGCGCTCCGGCTCCGTAATCGTTGGGGGCGGTCCAGCCGGTGAAGTCCCTGCGCCTGATGTTGCCGGTGGGTTCGCCAACCCCAGTTGCGTCATAAAGACGGGTTGGATGGTGACGGCCTCGTCGGCGCATCGGGAATATCCCGCCCGATGACAACGCCGGTGCGAATGATTGAGTTCGGATCGTTGGCGTGGTCAACGATCTCTTGGAAGCGGTCGTGAGAGACAATTGTCAGCCGGTCAACGTCGGGAACGCCAGTGCGCTTGCCATACGGAAGGCGCAAACCGCGACCGATGGACTGCTCAACGAGCGTCCGCGAGTTGGCGGCACGGAGCGGGACGATGGTGTACAAGTTCGTTACGTCCCAGCCTTCCTTGAGCATGTTGACGTGGATCACAATCTCGGTGGGGTTCGCAGGGTCTTCGACCGAGAGAAGCTGCTGAACCGTCTCGTCCTTCTCTTCCCCGGTCTGGTTGGAGTGAACCGTAATTCCACGCCCTTTGTACCGGCCGCCGAAGAAGTCCTCCCCTTCGATGCGCTTCTGAAGGTCGTTGGCGTGGGTTGTATCCTTTGCAACGACCAGCATAAAAGGCTTGACCAGCGGCTTCAGATTCTCGCGAGCGTAGATGTCGAGTTGAACCTTTGTGTATTCGTGAATACGAATACCGTCCTCCAGCTTCAACTTCTCAAGTCCTGCCTCATCGTAGTTGGCTGCGCGGAAGTTCTCGCGGGTGGCGACGGCGGGTTCCTTGACGAATCCGTCTCTGAGCGCAGAGGACAGCGGGTAGCTGTAGATGACGTTTTTGAAGTCTCCACCGCCCGCAATCTCGGTTCGCGGCGTGGCCGTAAGCTCAAGGCCCAGGATCGGTTTCAATTCATTGATCGCGCGCATTCCGGCCTTGCCGCGATAGCGATGCGATTCATCCATCAACAGTACGAGATCGTCCAACCCTGAGAGGTACTCGAAGTAGCTTTCGCCGATGTACTCCTGAAGGCGC
>Ga0181526_10002865_pt1 | contig 14551 bp, 8 predicted proteins | sample PEATcosm2014_Bin_35_FD_119750 | JGI IMG/M metagenome (GOLD analysis project Ga0181526, IMG submission 119750) | Peatland microbial communities from MTU Mesocosm Facility, Houghton, MI, USA - PEATcosm2014_Bin06_30_metaG | ecosystem: Environmental > Terrestrial > Soil > Wetlands > Peat | place...
CGAGCGCGGCATGAGCGTCTTCCAGTTTCAGCGCCAGAGGTTTTTCACAGAGAATGTCTTTGCCTGCAGCGGCCGCGACGCGAATCGATTGTGCGTGGAATTTGTCCGGTGTCGCGATCAATATGGCATCAATGTCTTTGTTCTGCACCATCTCCGCGAGGCTGGCGTAGGCATGGTCGATTTCCAGCTCTCCCGCAACTTGCCTGGCGCGCTCCGCCGCAACATCGGCGATCGCTATCAGTCGCGCCTCCGGAACCAGCCGGCGCACGTTTTCGGCGTGCCGTTTGCCCATCTCCCCGACGCCGAGAACCCCTACCCCGAGCTTCCGCATGGCGAATCCTCCACCGAAATCTTAGCGCTTTGACAATAAAATGGAAACATAAATTCTGGTTTCACCGTTACCCTTTATAGAGTAGGGCCACCTTTTTCGTCGGCCTCCTTCGCTAAGAGTTCTTTCGTTTTCGTTGTAAATGTGCGGCAAACTCAACCACAGCCCCATTGGGCAGCTCCTCTACCATCGCCTGACCGCAGCGGGCGGTGCCCCTCCCCGCTGGTTGCCGGATGCCCCGGTGGTGCATGTTAACCTCTAGTTGTATAACCGCTTAGTGATCTTCACTGGAGATTGTGGCCAAGGTAAGGTACACTCACCCCAACTCGTGACCATGCAAGGAAAAGGGAAATCACCCGGCGCCGGCAAGGCCGCCAGCATCTATGATGTGGCCCGGGAGTCCCGCGTCTCCGTTTTCACGGTTTCCGCCGTCGTCAACCAGAAGAGTCACGTCGGCAAGAAATTACGCGAACGCGTGGAAGCAGCGATCCGCAAGCTCAACTATCGCCCCAATCTTCTGGCGCGCAGCCTGGCAAAACAAAAAACTCATACCATTGGGATGATTGTTCCGGATATCTCCAATCCCTTTTTCCCGATGGTCGTGCGCGGAGCGGAAGACGCGGCGCAGAAACGCGGCTACAATCTCCTGCTCTGCAACAGCGATGACACGCAGGCAAAAGAAGAAAGCGCCCTCGAACTGCTCCTTTCGAAGCGTGTCGACGGAATTCTTCTCACGAAGGCAGTGTGTGATCTCAGCCCCCCCCTTCGCCAAATGATGCAGGAAATGAAAGTGCCGATTGTGCTGGTCATGCGCACGGCCCCGAAAATTTCCAAGGACGCCGTGATCACCGACGATTACCGGGGTGCTTACGAAGCGGTTTGCCACCTGGCGAGAGCCGGAAGAAAACGAATTGGTTTGATCGGCGGACCACGCAAAGTAAGCAATGGCAAAGCACGTTGGGAAGGTTTTCACGACGCACTGAAGGCCAACGGCCTCACATTCGATCCAGCACTTGTCATTGAAGGCGATTATCGTGTGGAGTCTGGCTACCGCGCCGGCAATTTGCTGCTTTCGCATCGGCCCGACGGAGTCTACGTTGCCAATTTCCTGATGACCGTAGGGCTATTGAAAGCCGCGGAGGAAATGGGCCTGCGCTGCCCCGAAGACTTCGGCCTGGTGAGTTTCGATGACTATCCCTGGCTTGGCATATTTCGTCCCAAACTCACAACCGTCGAACTGCCCAAATACCAGTTGGGCCAGGAGGCAGTCGATCTTCTTCTCGATCGCATCGCCGGGAAAGACGGTCCGGGGATCATAAAAAAGCTCCAGCCAGAGCTGCGGGTCAGAGAATCGTGCGGATTCAAACAACAAGGAACATCTGCCGCCCAGTAACTGCACCAGCCACGGAACTTCCAACCTCGTACTCCAAACACTCTGCTTTTCAGTCGTTTCGAAGGCTTCTCCTCAAGCCGTTTATCGGCAGAATCGCAAAAATTGCTCGATGTCCATTCGTCCTTCAAACCGCTATTGCATCAAGACAATAGGGTTGTCAGAAAGCGCTTGACAAGCGTGACGTTCATGAACTAAAAGCGCTTAGCAATGGGGGCGTTTCGCGGGGCTGCGAGGCGCTTCAAGGCGGAGTCGAGCCGCTGTGATCCGAATTCATGCAGTGCTGGCGAGCGCCGGTGCAACTTCACCTGTAGGGGTGAAATCCTCTGGGAAACGCTCATCCAGATGGGGAAATCAGCTCGTATTCATCGCCATTTACAGGGAGAGGAAGCATGAATGCATTTTGTCTCGCAAGCAAGACCATTAAAGGGGGGGCGGAGACCCCAGGACGGATCAGGTATTCGCAATTATCCACGTTCATTCTAATTTTGCTCCTCGCTGGCGGCTTGGCCTATGCCGGCGTCACCGCCAGTATTTCCGGCACCGTGACAGACTCGAGCGGCGCGGCTGTTGCCGGCGCCACGGTGACGGCGACGAACGTAGGGACGGGCGTTGCGGCCACCCAACAAACGAACGGCCAAGGCTTCTACTCTTTCCAGTCTTTGCCTCTCGGCACCTACACCATCGAGGTTGAGCAAAAGGGGTTCAAATCCTACAAACAGACAGGACTGGTCCTTGACGTGAACTCCGCTTTGGTTGTCGACGTCGCCTTACAAGTTGGCCAAACCAACGAAACTGTAGAAGTTTCCAGCTCGGCCTTGCACGTGGATACGGCCAGCACCCAAATGGGCGAAGTCATCGAAGGCAAGGAGATGACCGACGTGCCCCTGGTCACGCGCAGTTATACGGATTTACTCGCTCTGCAACCGGGCGTGGTTGCCACTTCCTCCGGTATGAACGGCGCCTTGGGCGGCTCATTCACTTCCGCGGGTTTTTCCCCACCGTTGGTCTCCGGCAGTTTGAATGCTGGCGCACAATCTGTAAACGGAATGCGGGAGGCGGCCAATGGGTTCCTCTTGAACGGCATTCTTGTTCAAGAAACCGGTTACTCCGGCGCAGGTGCCATCCCCAATCTCGATTCGATCGCGGAGTTCCGCATCCTTACAAACAATTTCGACGCCGAGTACGGAAATTACAGCGGAGGACAGATCAACGTTGTCACCAAGTCTGGTACCAACGATTGGCACGGCAATGCCTTTGAGTTTTTTCGCAATACCGACCTCGACGCCAAGAATTTCTTTGATGGTATCAATGGAAATTCCCGTGGTGCCTATCACCAGAATCAGTTTGGTGGCACCTTTGGCGGTCCCATAAAGCGCGACAAGATCTTCTTCTTCGCCGACTATCAGGGCAATCGCGTGATTCAGCCCGAGACGCAAGTGATCACGGGAGCGCCATCGGCCGCCACTGAGCAGGGTGATTTCAGCGGAATCGCCGAGAGCCTGACGGGAACCGTGAACGGCGCCGCTTGGGCGAAGCAGTTGTCATCCCAACTCGGACAGACAGTTACAGCCGGAGAGAAATATTACTTTAACGGCTGTGTCAGTTACGCGAACTGCGTTTTTCCAAATGCGCAATTGCCCACTGCTGCGTTTTCACCCATCTCCAGCAAACTGTTGTCTTACATTCTGCCGGCAGCGGAGGGAACAATTAACCCCACCACCGGAACGGGCACATTCTCCACCAACTCCGGCAAACTCAGTTTGAACGACAATAAGTTCAGTGGCCGGCTAGACGCGAACACAGGTTTTGGTCTTCTTTCAGGCTACTATTACTTTGACCACTTCAACCGCGTCGATCCTTATTGGCAATCCAACGCTCCTCTCTATCCCGGGTTCAGCGTGGACAGCAATGGCCAGACGGACAACATCAACCTCGGAGACACGAAAACGTTTGGATCCGCCTCGGTGAATGAATTCCGCCTCGGCTATTTCCGCTTGGACACCAAATTCAATCAGCCGCTGGGCGGAAAAGGCACATCGCTCGCCGACCTGGGATTTGCCGCCCCGGCGAACGGGGGCATCTACCCCGGAACCCCTAGCGTCGAGGGCATCCCCGAAATCGACTTCAACAACTTCGTCATCGGTGTCCCCAGCCGTCCAAATCAGTTAGTCGAGAACATCTATCAAATACTCGATAACTACAGCCGGGTGATTGGCACGCACACAGTCAAGTTCGGCGCCCAATACCATTACAACCAACTCGAGGAAAACCTCTCCAACGTCGCGAACGGCAACTTCTTCTTTGGCCCTACCTTTAGCGGCGGCCAGCCCAGTGAAACCGGAAGTGATTTTGTCGATTTTCTTCTGGGTGCTCCGTCCTCTTATGTCCAGGGCCAGTCTTATCCGTCTTACGGAAGGAATTTCTACTTTGGCCTATATGCCCAGGACAGTTGGCGCATCAAATCGAATCTGACGTTCAACTATGGTCTGCGCTACGACGTCAGCGCGCCGTGGCACGAAAAGTACAACGAAATCCAAACCCTTATCCCTGGGGAACAATCTGTCGTCTTTCCAGGTTCTCCAGTCGGCTGGGTGTTCCCGGGAGACCCCGGTGTCCCCAGTTCTTTGGCTCCCACGCGCTGGAACAACTTTGCGCCCCGTCTCGGACTTGCCTATTCCTTCGGTGACCACGATGGCCTACTGGGATCGCTTCTTGGTAAGCCCGGCACCACCAGCATTCGTGCTGCTTGGGGAATGTTCTACACTTCGTTCGAAGGGGCCACTGACTTCAACGAAATCGGCGACGCCCCCTTCGGCAACTACACTGGCCAGAACGAATCCACTTTTGCGGCGCCGTTCATCAATCGCGCTACCGGAACCCAGATTCCAAACCTGTTTCCTGTGGCGCCCCCTCCGAAGAATTTCTCTGCGAAAAATCCGGCCACGGGTTACCCGTATGAGAATCTCATCGATTTTTATAACGCTTTTGGAACGATTGGCAGCTCGCCAGCCTTCTACAATAAGAACCGCTTGCCTTATGCAGAGAACTATGAACTCTCCATCGAACGCCAACTCACTGCTTCCGATCTCTTAACCGTCAGCTATGTGGGAACACAAGCTCACAGGCTACTCGCCTCTGAATCTGCGAATCCCGGCATTCCTTCCTTGTGCTTACAGCTTCTAAACGAAGGCGCTATTGCGGAAGGGACAACGAACACCACTTGTGGGCCCGGCAATGAAAACCTCGTCTATCAGGCCCCCAATGGAACTGTAACTGCCAGCACGCGCGGGCCTTTCAGCGCTCCCTATCGCAATACTCCGGTCGACGGTCAGTACATTGTGCCGTTCGGCAACGACTCGTATTTTATTACTGGTTCTTACTCGTCGTATAACTCCCTCCAAATCAACTGGCGCCATACCAGCGGGCGACTTCAAACCCTTGTCGGATACACCTTCAGCAAGTCCCTGGACAACGCCTCTGGTTATGGTGAGCAATACAACCCGATTAATCCTCGCCTTAGCCGAGGACTTTCGGCGTTCGACAGCCCGCAGAATTTTGTCGCCAGCTACGCCTACACGTTGCCTATCGACAAGTTGGATGGGCCAAAAAGACTGACCAATGGCTGGCAAATCAGCGGAATCACCCGTTTTGCCACAGGTCTTCCTGTCACCATCCTTGAAACCGACGACCGCTCACTGCTCGGAACTGGCTTCGGAGGCCCGATCACGCTTCCTGTTGATACGCCCAACTTGCTCGGTCCTGTCGAGACCATGAACCCGCGCAATAATCCCAATCACTACTTCTTTACGACTTCATCTTTCGGACCAGATGTTCTGGGCCAGGAGGGAGACGCCAACCGGCGATTCTTCCATGGCCCCGGCATCAACAACTGGGATTTTGCCGTGATCAAAAACACTCAACTTACGGAGCGGTTCAACCTGCAATTCCGCGCGGAACTGTTTAATATTTTCAATCACGCGCAATTCATCACACCGAGCGGTCTTGTTTCCTATAATTGTGCGAACCTCACGGAAACATCCACTTGCTCTCAGAGTGCCGGCAACTTCGGTCAGGTTACTGCGGCCGCGGCGCCTCGCATCGGCCAGCTTTCCTTGAAATTAAACTTCTAGGGAAGACTGGGTACGGACAACTTGATCACTTTTTCGGGAGGCCTTAGCGGCCTCCCGGAAATCCTCGTCTGCATCCCGGGCGAGTGCGGCAAAATGTCCCGTTAAACTTTCAGTTCAATAGATTGGAGAACCATGTCGTGGGAAAACTAGCAATCACCGGTGGCCAGCCCATGCGAAATAAGCCGTTTCCATCTTGGCCCACCTCCACCAAGGAAGAGCTTCACGCCCTTGAAGACGTACTCACGAGCACAAAGTGGGGCGGTCAGCCTTTCCCAGGCAAGCATTCCGTCGCATTTCAGAAAAAATTTGCCGAACTCCACACCGCAAAGTATGCCCAGTGCGTGAATACAGGTACAGTCGCGATTCAGGCCTCGCTGAAAGCCATCGGCATCCTGCCCGGCGACGAAGTGATCGTCCCTGCGTACACCTGGGAGGGAACCGTCGGCCCCGTGCTTCTCGTCAATGCCATTCCGATCTTTGTTGACGTCGATCCCGACACGTATTGTTTGGACGCCAGACTCATCGAGAAAGCCATCAGCCCAAAAACAAAGGCCGTTCTTCCCGTACATCTCGGCATGCGCTTCGCCGACATGGATGAGATTCTGCGTATCGCGGCGAAGCACAAATTGAAGGTCATCGAAGATTGCGCCCATGCTCACGGGGGAATGTGGAAAGGGAAGGGCGCGGGCTCCATGGGAGACCTCGGCGCATTTAGTTTCCAATCCAGCAAGTTGATCACTTCCGGTGAAGGTGGTGCGGTCATCACCAACACTCTGGAGTACATGGAAATTATCCAGAGCTATATCAATGCCGGACGGGCAAGTCTGACCGACCAGTATCACCACCGCATTATCGGCTTCAACTATAGAATGGGTGAATTCCAGGCTGCCGTCCTTGGCCCTCAATTGGATCGCCTGCCTGCGCAATCCGCCATACGTGCAAACAACATGAAGCAGTTCGAAAGCCGCATGCAAAACACCAGCGGAATTGGGCTGCTCAAGCCCGATCCCCGCATCACGCGCATGGCACCTTACGGCTACGTCATCAAGTACTTTTCTGAAAAGCTGAAGGATATCCCGCGTGCCTCGTTCGTGGCGGCCTTGCAGCTCGAAGGTATCCCCTGCGATGGGCTTTTCTACGAACCCGTCTATAAGAGTTCCCTCTTTCCTGTGAATTCTGCGGATTTCCCGGCCTTGAGTTGGGGACGGGAGAAGCCCCTGGATCTCCGCACCATGTTTTCCTGCCCTGAATCCGAACGCGCCGCCTATCATGAAGCGGTTTGGTTTCCACATCAGAACTTCCTGGGCAGCACGGAAGATACGGACGCGATCGCCAATGCCATTCACAAAGTTTTGGAGAACCTGGAAGAGCTTCGCGGGCTAGACCACAAGGCCATCGGTAATCAGAAACTGGGACGCGCCGACCGCGAAAGCTAGAATCAGTACGTTTGATAATTTTTCCTCAGGCCCTCGATTCCACAGAAAAGGAGCCCGAGAACACTAGGAGAAGTCTGACGGATGGCGATGGCACGGAGGATCGGATACGCCGTCGTGGGTGCCGGCAATCTCGCGCGGAACGCGATCCTGCCGGCTTTTGCTCATTGCAAATACTCGAGGCTCCTAGCTGTTGTGAGCCGCGACGCCAAAAAAGCCTCTGATTTAGGGACGAAATTCAAGGCCACCAGTTCCTATAGCTCGGATCACTACGCAGACTGCCTTGCCCAGCCTGAAATCTCCGCCGTGTACATCGTCACTCCCCCCGCGATCCATGAGGAGTTCACCGTTCGCGCCGCGGAAGCCGGGAAACACGTGCTCTGCGAGAAACCGCTCGCGGCTACCGTGGCGCAATCGTCCAGGATGGTCGATGCGTGCCGGCAAAATGGCGTGCTGCTGATGACCGCCTATCGCAAATACTTTGAACCTTCCACCCTTTACTTGAAATCTCTACTGAGCAGTGGCGCGCTAGGCCGCGTCGACATGATCCACACGTCGTTCAGTGAAATTTTCAACCCCAGCATTGCGCCGAGTTGGTTGCTAGACCCCGCACTTGCGGGTGGTGGACCGCTGATGGATCTGGGCGTTTACTGTGTGAACACCAGCCGATGGCTCGCCGGTGAGGATCCGGTGGAAGCCACTGCGCAGACTTGGCGTCACGACACGCGCCGATTCAAAGATGTTGAGGAAGGCGTCACCTTTCGCTTGAATTTTCCCAGCGGCCTTATCGTGCAGGGGAGTTCCACCTACAGCCCCGCAATCTCCTCGTTCATCTTTGTTCAGGGCTCCAAGGGCTGGGTCTCCCTTTCTCCCGCCTTCACGTATGAAGACGAACGCCGAGTCACGGGAAAAATCGCCGGACGCCTAATCGACCGGCGTTTCAAACCACTGGACGAGTTTGCGCTGGAGATCGACGCCTTTTCTTCCGCGATTTTGAAGAAAAAGACCGTCGCGCCTGATGGTGTCCAAGGGCAACGGGACTTGATCATCCTCCATGCGATTTACGAGTCGGCGCGAACGCAACAGCCCGTAACGATAAAGTATTCCCCGAAGGAACCTCCTCATGGCCGCTAATTCTGTCCTGGCCGCAATGCTCGTCGAGCCCGGCCGCTACGAAATTCGCGAATTCCCCTTGCCTGAGCCAACCCCTGGCTGTGTCCTCGTCAAGATGCAACTGTCCGGAATCTGCGGAACCGACAAGCACACCTACCAAGGTTTCGTCACCCAGTACGGTGGCCGCAAAATCGAGTTCCCCCTGATCCAAGGCCACGAAAATGTCGGCACCATCGCGGCCATCGGCGGGGATGGCAAGTACACCGACTTTGAAGGCATTCCCCTCCAGGTGGGCGATCGCGTCGTGGTTGGCGCGAACGTTTCCTGCGGGTACTGCTACTATTGCCGCCACGATTTTCCTTACTGCTGCTGCGAGAACACTCTCGATTACGGCAATCTGCTGAGCGCCAAAAATCCGCCTTATCTTTTTGGCGGCTGGTCACAATACTTGTACGTCGTGCCCGGAAGTTTTCTGGTGAAAGTCCCGGATGACCTGCCCTCGGAGGTTGCGGTCCTTACAGAGATATTTGCCGTATCCGTCGGGCTGGACCGTGCCAAGCAAATGTCCGCCTTTCCGAACGAGTCCTTCCGCTTCGACGACACGGTCGTGGTCCTCGGCGTCGGCCCGCTCGGAATGTGCTTTCTGGTGAAGGCGCGCATGCTCGGTGCAGGAACCATCATTGCTATTGATCTCTCTGATTTTCGCCTGAATTTTGCCAAACGCCTTGGCGCCGACCACGTCATCAACGCTCGAAATACATCAAAGTTCGATCGGTTGCAAATTGTGAAGGACCTGACGCATGGCCGTGGCGCCGATATGGTTATTGAATGTGCGGGCGTCCCCCAGGCCGTTCCGGAAGGCCTCGAAATGCTTCGTGTCAGCGGCTTGCTCGTGGAAGCCGGGAACTTCTCGGATCTCGGCGAAATTTCGCTCAGTCCTCACCGGCATCTGTGCGCCAAAAATGTGCGCATTCTCGGGGTGAGCGGCGAAGAACCGGCTGCCTACGGCCCAGGCATGCGCCAAATGGCCCGCTACCTGAAGCATTATCCGCTGCAGGAATTTGTCACCCACAGGTTCGGCTTACGCGACGTGGATGCCGCGGTCAAGAAATCGATCGATCCAGAATCCATGAAGGTCGTGTTGGATCCGTGGCGTTGATCGGGAATTGAGTTTTCTTGCAGTCACACTTCATATAGGAAGAGGAATATCATGAGCGCAATCAAAGACCGTTTCTTATTTGCCTGTGCACCCGATAGTTGGGGCGTATTGGATTATCCTGGCCCCTCTTGGGAACAATCCTACGAAAAAATGCTGGATGAAATGGTGGAAGCGGGCTACACGGGGACGGAACTTGGCCCGTACGGCTTTTTCCCCACGGATCCCAAGGTACTTCAGCCGCAACTCGAGAAACGTAAGCTCAAACTGCTGGGCTCGTTCGTGCCCGTGAAAATGACCGACCCCTCTGCAAGTACCGCGGTTATGGAACGCATCCGCAAAGTAGGCAACCTGCTCGCCACCCTGAAAGCGCCGTTCCTCGTGATGGCCGACGATCAATCTCCCGAACGCAACGCCTATTCCGGCCGCATTTACGATTCCGGCTGCCCAACCCTGAGCGCTCACCAGTGGAAGCACGTCGGGCAAATCGTTGCCGATGCTGAAAAAGTCGCGAATGAGTTCGGACTCGATCTCGTCTTTCATCCTCACGTAGCAACCTATGTCGAGTCGCCCGAGGAATGCGAGCGTTTCTATGACGTAACCTCCCATACCAATGTGGGACTCTGTTTGGACACGGGGCATTGCCTCTATGGCTATGGCGACCCCGTCAAGGAGGCCGAGAAATTCAAGAGCAAGCTGCGCTTCGTCCACGTTAAGGACTGCGACAACAAAGTTCTGGAACTGGCCCGCCGAAACAAGTGGACCTTCGAAGAGGCCATTGAGCACAAGGTATTCACCATCATCGGAAAAGGAAACATCGATTTCCCGGCCTTTTTCCGCACTCTTTTGAAAAATGGGTATTCGGGTTGGTCGGTCATCGAACAGGACGTGAAATTTGGTGCCACCGAGATCCCGCCGAAAGTCAGCGTAGCCGAAAGCAGGAAGTATTTGAATGGCGTGATTGACGGCTTAGCAAAAACAGCAAACGTCTGACTTCAGTTTTATTCCGGGAAGTAACCCGCGAATCGCGCGCTTCCTCTCGCTTCTGACGGACCTGTCAGAAGCGAGGAGCGCGTCTTTTTGCGCGACGAAAAATCGCATTGCACGACTCCGTCACATTCTGTCTGTCGAACCGACCTCAGGTCTCACTGAAATCAAACAGTTTCGGCCGCAACGTGAACCAACGTGTCTTATAAGCCGCGTACGCTATTCCCGCGACCAACCACGCAAGACCCGCATATTTTGTCCAACTCTGCAGGCTAAGCAGCAGGCCAAAGCAGAATACAAATCCGAACCCGGGCACAAACGCGTCCACAAAAAATCTTCTCTTCCTCAGCGCTTCCTTTGAAAACCAAAAATGCCTCAACGCCGCCAGATTCACGCCCATGAACGCCAGCAGCGCGCCGAACGTCACCAGTTCCGCGGCGTGTTCCCACGGAATGGTCAACACTCCAATGTAGGCGAGCGCTCCCACGATCCACACGTTGTAAATCGGATTGCCTTTTTTAGCGTTTAGGTGGCCAAAGATTCTTTTCGGTAAGACGTCGTCGCGTCCCATGCTGTACAACAGTCGCGCCGCTCCCACATGTCCGGCCAGTCCACACGCAATGCTGGAAACCAGCAGCATCACTCCATACGCCATAAACAACAATTGACCGCTGGCCAGCCGCGCCACGTCCATAAAAGCGGTCTCCGGATTTGTAAACGTCGTGTGGTCCGGCCAGACCCGCTGTGCCAGGTACACCTGTAATCCGCTGAACAGCCCTGTGAACACGCAAACCAGCACCGAGGCCAGCAGGATATTGCGCCTCGGATTCTTCACTTCCTCGGCCAGGATCGACACTCCATCAAACCCGATGAATACCAGTGCGGCAAGGGAAGTGCCTGCCGCTAACGCCCGCAAATTAAATGTCGCGGGGTTATACATCGGCTGAAGGGATATTAATCCGCGGTAGCTTTCGTGCAACACCACGTACCGGAACGCCTGCACCAGAAACACCAGCGTGACCAGCACCATGAAACCCAGCAGAAGCTCATTCGTCCGGGCTGTAAATTTAATTCCCTGCACCGTCATCCACGTGATGAACCCCACCGTCACCGCCGCCAGCAGCCAAAACGGGAAGTGCGGGACCATTCGTTGGATCGCTAACACAGCGTACAACGCATTCTGAATTGGCTGGAAAAGGTATTCGAGAAACATTGCCCAGCCCACGACAAATCCCAGATGCGGGTTCAATCCACAACTGATGTAGGTGTATACCGACCCCGTGGACGGGTACACGGTCGCCATCCTCCCGAAACTCACCGCGGTTACCGACATGGCTACCATCGCCAGCAACAACGTTGTGACTGTATGGCCGTTCGAGAGCACCTGCCCTTCTCCGAACAGCGGCACAGCGGCGATCGGTGAGGTCAGGATAATTCCGTAGTAGATCAGGTCCCACAGATGGAGAACCCGCTTGAGATGCAGCTGTTCCGTTGTCCCCGTCTGGACTGCCTGCGATGTTTCCACCCCAGCCTCTTTCTCTCCCACAACCTGGAACCAGCAGTCGGCAAACTCCGGGAACACCTTACCTGGATAAATCCGCTAAAAAATCCCTAGAAAAAGATCCTTTCCTTCTTCCGCGCCTCTTCATACTTTTTGCGCGCGGCCTTCACGGCCTCGCGTTCGGAAACCTCCGCGATGGCCACATCCCACCACGACTCGTATCCGGGAACGCGCTGGTCGTAGGCAACCTCAACAACCACCACGCTCGTGCGCGGATGCCTGCGCCCCTCCGCTAACGCCGCCGCTAGCTCTTCCCGCGTTCTTGCTCGCGTCGACCATGCTCCTAAACTCGCTGCATTGCTGACGAAATCCACCGGCAAAAGATCCCCGTCGTATTTCGCTCCGCGGCGATAGCGATAGTTTGTCCCCATGCCCTCGTTGCCGCAGCTCCTGCTGAGCCCGCCAATGCTCGAAAAGCCATGATTGTCGAGCAGCACGATATTCAGCTTGTAGCCTTCCTGCAGCGACGTGGCAATCTCCTGCGCCATCATCAAGTAAGATCCGTCGCCCACCAGCACGTACACTTCGCGTTCCGGATCGGCCATCTTCACGCCGAGTCCACCCGCGATTTCGTAGCCCATGCACGAATACCCGTACTCCAGGTGATAGCCGCCGGCTCTTTTCGTTCGCCACAACTTATGCAAATCCCCCGGCAAACTGCCTGCCGCGCAAACCATGGTGTCTTCGGCCTGCACGGTCGCGTTCACCAACCCGATGACTTCGCCCTGACTGATGGGCGGCTCCTTGTGCATTCCGTAAATTCGGTCGACCTCCTTTTCCCAATCCGCACGGAAGTTGGCAATTTTCAGCCGGTAGCTGCTACCTACTTCGTATCCCGCGACCATAGGTTGAAGCTCTTCCAATGTAGCCCGCGCATCCCCCACTAGCGGCAACGCGGAGTGTTTGTAAGAGTCAAACTCCGCCACGTTAATATTGATGAAGCGCACGTCTGGATTCTGGAACGCGGTCTTGGAGGCGCTGGTGAAATCGCTGTAGCGTGTACCGATTCCAATCACCAGGTCCGCTTCTCGCGCCAAAATGTTTGCACCCGGCGTGCCAGTGACACCGACCGCGCCAACCTCCTGTGGATGATCGTAGTGGAGTGAGCCTTTACCCGCCTGCGTTTCACAAACGGGAATGCCGGTTGCTTCAACGAACCTCGCGAGTGCTCCGCCGGCTTCGGAGTAGAGCACTCCGCCGCCCGCAACAATCAGCGGATTCTTGGCGGCGCGGATCCATTCTGCCGCCTTTTTCAGGAATGCCTGATCGCTCCGGTTGCGCGGGATGACCCACACTCTTTTTCTGAAAAATTGTTCGGGATACTCAAATGCCTCGGTTTGCACATCCTGCGGCAGGCTTAGCGTCACAGCGCCAGTTTCTGCTGGCGATGTTAATACGCGCATCACTTCCGGCAGCGCGGTCAGCAACTGTTCCGGGCGCTGAATGCGGTCCCAGTAGCGAGAGACCGGTTTGAAGCAGTCGTTTACGGAAATGTCTTGGGAACTCCCCGATTCTAGTTGCTGCAAGACCGGCGCCACGTCGCGTCTCGCAAAAATATCTCCCGGCAGAAGCAAAACCGGCAGACGGTTCACCGTCGCGAGGGCCGCGCCAGTCACCATATTCGTTGCGCCCGGCCCGATGGAAGTCGTGCACGCCAGCGTTCGCATCCGGAAATTCGCTTTGGCAAACGCCGCGGCCGTATGCACCATCGCCTGTTCATTCCGGCAAAGATGGTATTTCAGTCCAGGGTCCTGCTCCAGCGCCTGCCCCATTCCCGCAACGTTGCCGTGCCCGAAGATTCCAAAGATTCCCTCGATGAACCGGTATTCCTTCGCGTCCCGCGCGGAATACTGATTTTGCAGATAGGCCACTATCGCTTGTGCCATTGTCATCCGGCGTTTCATGGAGCCATCCTCCTTGCGTGCGCATCGCTCCGATGCAGACTAGCTTGCCTCAGGATCGGCCGGAGATTCCAGCACGGTTCCTACAAACGAATTACTCTTTTTTGTGAGGCATGCCACGACCGGTACCTGGCGGTCCTCCGATTTTCACTTGATCCCTCTCTGCTGAAGAATTCTTGCGGCGGCTTTACTTCACCAAAGGCAAGCGCGGATCCGTTTCCTTCCACGTGGCCTTGAGCCACACATGATCGGGATCTTCCGTCACAAACAGCGTCCGCGACGTTCCAGCCAGAAAATTAAGGTAATACACGTTGTAACCGGGGCCTGCAACCACTGGATGGTAGCCGGAACGCACCAAAACCGCATCTCCATCCTCCGCACGTACCGTAAAATCCTGTGATTTATCCGGCGAGTATAACCGCTGCAGAGCAAATCCTTCCCGCGGATGTTCGATGCGGTAATAGTAAATCTCGTCCAGATCCACCTCGGTCGGCGGGTTGTGCACGTCATGCTTGTGCGGCGGAAAGCTGGACCAATTGCCCCCCGGCG
>Ga0181526_10002866_pt1 | contig 14551 bp, 10 predicted proteins | sample PEATcosm2014_Bin_35_FD_119750 | JGI IMG/M metagenome (GOLD analysis project Ga0181526, IMG submission 119750) | Peatland microbial communities from MTU Mesocosm Facility, Houghton, MI, USA - PEATcosm2014_Bin06_30_metaG | ecosystem: Environmental > Terrestrial > Soil > Wetlands > Peat | place...
CGGGGCAGCGATGGAGGAGCTGGAGCAGGCACTGACCAGCTGACGACCAAAAGACCGACGAGAGAAGGAGAGCAATCATGCCGATGATGCGACGCCGCCCTGTACTGCGGACAGTGGGAAGGACGGCCGTGATCGCCGGGACAGCGACCGTTGTGGCCGGCGGTGTGAACCGGCACCAGCAGCAGAAGGCCGCCCAGCAGGAAGCGGCGGCTCAGCAGGCTGCACCCGCCCAGGAGGCGGCACCGGTCGCTGAAGCGCCCGACTCCGACGAGCTGATCAACAAGCTGAAGGAGCTGGCCAACCTGAAGGACCAAGGGATTCTGACCGAGCAGGAATTCAACGACCAGAAGGCCAAGATCCTCGCCGAAATGTCCTGACCCTGGGGTACCAGGCGTCGGCTCGACCCGATGCCCTACCCCCTGGCGCGAGAGGACACCGAGATCAGCGCGTCCTCGTCCGGCCGCAGCCGCCGCCACCAGTCGGACGGGATGTGATGCGATCGGTTCGGGATCATGTGGCGCAGCCGGTAGGAGGCCAGGAGCCGACGACCCTGCGTCACCACGATGCGCGGATGGTCCAGAAAGACACGGGACCTGATCAGGACGGACTCGTCGCCCTCGCGTGCGGGATCCGCCCTGTTCGGGACCACCCAGTGCAATGGGTCCGCCACACGCACTCGCTCGCTCGCGCCCAGCATCGTCCGGTCTGCACCTTGGCTCAGCCACGCCGCGGCAGCCCGGCCGACGGACAGGGCCCGCTGTGCGGCCACGTCCGCGGTCTCGGCCGGATGCACGAGGTTGCCGGCCGCGAAGATCCCGGGGGCGGTCGTCACGCCCCCGGCCGCACAGGCGGGACCGCGGGTGCCGGGATCGATGGAGAGACCGGCCAGGCGCGCCAGCTCGTTGTCCGGAATGAAGTCCCCGGTGAATACGACGGTGTCGACCGCTATCGAGCGTTCGCCGCCGCCCGGACCCCGGACGAGCACCCTGTCCACCCGGTCGCGCCCGTACACGCCGGCCACAGACGTCTGGGTCCAGACCGGCACCCGAAGGCCGACCCGGACCAAGAGGTCAAACAGGCGATAGGACTGGGGGCGCGGGAGGTCCGTGACGAGTGCCACTGGGTGGACGCCGGCGTGCCTCAGGGTCATGACGGCTGAGTAGGAGACATGCTCGGCACCCACGACGACGGCCCGTCGTCCGACGGGGAGGTGCTCGCGGTGGACCCACTGCTGGAGCTGGCCGGTCGTGAATATCCCGGAGGGCCGCGTCCCGGGAACCAGGCGGGCCGCCCGTGGCCGTTCGCGCGCTCCGGTGGCCAGCACGATCGTCCGGGCGTCGATCTCGAGTACACCGCTGGGGCCTGTCATCTCGGCGCGACCGGGTGCCGACCATCCGGTCACCATCGTGCGGGTCCTGATCTCCACGCCGCAGGCGACCGCCCGCTCGACCCATCGGCGGGCGTACTCCGGCCCACTCAGGACACGCCGGAGATCGCGCAGGCCGAAGCCGGTGTGCTCGCACAGGCGGGGGATCCCGCCGGCCTCCTCTTCCCGGTCAACGACCAGGACGGTCCCCGTGCCGCCCAATTTCAGCGCGGTGGCAGCTGCCAAGCCGGCCGGACCGGCACCGACGACCAGGGCATCGACCGTCACGAGGCTCCGACTCACGTCCTCACCCCGACGCGAACTGGGCTGCGACGGCGGCTCCACAGAAGAAGCCTTGACATCGCCCGTTGGTCGCCCGGGTGCGACGGCGAACACCACCGAGGTCTACCGCCGGGACCGGAGCGCGAAGCGCATCCCTCACCTCACCCTCGGTGACCCGCTCACAGAAGCAGATGATGTGCCCATAGGCCGGATCGTCCTCGATCATTCGCGTATCCTCGAAAGCCCGCGTCGCCCGCTCAGCCAACTGCGGCATGTGGGGGACGGCCGGCTCATGGTCCGCCTCCGCCAACGAGAGCCCGCCCGCCCCCATCCCGTCGACGACGTGTTCGGCGATGGCGAGCGACGCGGTCAGGCCGGTGGACCGGATACCCCCGACGCAGGCGTAGTGCTCGCGATCGTGGGTTGTGATCTGGTAGTCCGGGTGCTCGGTGGCGGCGCGCAGACCCGCATACGTCGCGGTCACCTCCTCGTTGATCAGGTCGGGCAGGATGCGGCGGGCCGCATCGAACAGGCCGTGGATGCCGACGGCGGTTGTTGCCGTGTCCTGCCGATCAGGCACGTCCTCGGCCGTGGGGCCCAAGAGCACGTTGCCGTAGACCGTCGGCGCCACCAGAACGCCCTTCGTCCGCTCGGTGGGCACCGGCAGCAGGATGGACGACAGGAGCGGACGGGCCATCTTGTCGAACACGATGAGCTGGCCTCGCCGGGGTGCAACGGTGAACTCGTCGTGGCCGAACTGGTGGTTGAGCAGGTCGGATCCGAGGCCGGCCGCGTTGACCACCCAGTCGCTGCGAAGTGAGCCGCTCGTGGTGCGCAGCAGCCACGCGTCCGCGTCTCGGGTCACGGCCGTGACCTCCACGCCCAGCCTCAGCTCGACTCCCGCACCGACCGCTTCGGTCGCGTAGGCGATGCTCGTGCTCCACGGACAGATGATCGACTCGTCGGGGATCACCACAGCCCCCGTGGCGCCTCCCCCGAGAGCCGGTTCACGCCGGTACAACTCCTCGAGCGTGATCCGGTGGGCCCGCAGGTACCCGTTCGCCTTGGATTTCGTGACGACGTCGTCCAGCCGGACCGCTTGCTCCGCGTCCCAGGCAACCAGAACGGCCCCCGTCTTCTCGAGCGCGATGCCTGCCCTGCCCGCGTAGGCGGTCAGCAACTCGTGACCTCGCCGGACCAGCGCGGATTCGAGACTTCCCGGACGAGTGTCGAACCCGGTGTGCAGAATCGCGGTATTGGCCTTGGATGTTCCCATGCCGACATCGGTGCAGCGATCGAGCATCACTGTGCGCAACCGGTAGCGCGCAAGCTGGCGCCCGATAGCCGTTCCGACGACCCCGGCACCGATGATCACGACGTCGTAGGTGTGGTCGTCGGTCACGTGATCTTCTTCGTCGTACGAGTCAGGCGCGCGACAGCGCGCTCGAAACCGCCCAATCTCTCCGCTGCCTCGGCTGCAGAGATGGCGGGTTCGTAATGGGTGTTCGCGGGAACCCGCCGGATCGCTCCGTCGAGGGTCAGCGCGCCGCCGGCTCCAAGCCGGGCCAGGGCCGCCACGCCCGCGGCGGTGGCGTGTCGTGAGGAGGCGACCTCGATCGGTATCTGCAGCAAGTCAGCCTGCGTCTGCATGAGCATCCGCGACCGGGTCAGACCACCGTCCACCCGGAGCACGGCGAGCGGATGACCGAGATCCTCCGCTGCGGCGCGCGCCAGCAAGGTCACCTGCGCCGCCAAACCGTCGATGGTGGCCCGGACCACATGCGCAGGCTCCGTGGGAGGGCCGATCCCCTCGATGCTGGCCAGGGCGTCGGGCCGCCACCACGGCGCACCCAGGCCGCTGAGGGCGGGTACCACCGTGACGCCTCCGCTGTCGTGCACCGAAGCCGCCACGGCGTCGAGGTCTTCCGCTCGGCGCAAGAATCCCCAGCGCTGCAGCCAGGCGACGGCAGATCCGGCGTCATAGACCTGACCGTCGATGCAGTAGGCGGCGCGCTCGCCGAGCTGCCAGGCAACCGACACGGCCAAGCCACCCGAGGACCTGACCGGCTGGGAGCCGGCATGGGCCAACAGGAAGGCTCCCGTCCCGTAGGTGCACTTCGACTCACCGAACTCGAGGCAGTGCTGTCCTACAAGCGCCGCCTGTTGGTCGACACTCAGTCCACTCAGCAGCAGTGGCGGACCGAACGCGTCCGTCAAGCCGACCTCTTGGGCGTTGCCGACGATCGCGGGAAGGTCCATCGGTTCCAAGCCGAACGCCGTGCAGGCCTCCTCCGACCAGGTGCGCCGCTCGAGGTCGAGGAGCAGCGTCCTCGAAGCAGTGGTCGCGTCAGTGACATACGTGCCGGTGAGTCGGTGCAGGAGCCAGGCGTCGCTCGTGGTCACCACGCCCTCGTTCGTCACGTTGCGGCGCAGCCACGTCATCTTCGGTGCCGCGAAATAGGGATCGAGTGGAAGCCCTGTCGTACGGGTGAGCTGTTCAGCCTCCCCCGCCAATGCGGCGCAGATCTCCGCAGCTCGCCGATCCTGCCAGGAAATGGCGGCACTCAGCGGACGACCCGTCGCGCGATCCCATGCCAGCACGGTCTCACCCTGATTGGCAAAGCCCACGGCGTCGACGCCTCCGCCGGAACGTTCGATCGCCTCGTGGCCCGCGTGACGGACCGAATCCCACAGTTGCTCGGGGTCTTGTTCCACACCGCCGCCCGGGACCGGATGCGGCGTCACCGCGGCTTCCACCGAGGCCAGGATCTCGCCGTCGTCGCCGAACACGACGGCCTTGGTCGCCGACGTCCCCTGGTCGATGGCGAGGACTCTCATCGGACGGGGCGGATCCGATGCAGGTCGGCTCTGCCGGGATTGATCGGCGTGACAGCCGAGAACGGCGACTCTTTCCGCAGGCCTCGAAGTCGGTCGTTGTCCTGCATCGAGTGACTCCCACTCCCCATACGACGGCGAGCACCGCACGCGGCGTCATCCTGCCAGGTCGGAAGGGGACGGCCACGCCCGCCCCTGCCGCGGGTACAGCTCGACGGGTGTCCCCTCCCCGTCGCAGGGCCACGGGACTCGTCCCGAACATTCCCGCCACGCGGCGGCGGGTCTTGCTATCGTGCCCGCAACGCCCGCTGACCCCCGGTCCCGGGGTCACCGACAAAGGGGGTCCGGCATGCCCGAAGGTGTCTACGAGGAGGGCGGACATCTCGCCCCCGATGGTCAACACGGTGGTGCGGCGACGCTCACGGCCGACGAGCGGCAACTGGCCGAGATGGGCTACAAGCAGGAGCTGAGCCGGTCCTGGTCCGGCTTTTCCAACTTCGCCATCAGCTTTTCCATCATCTCGATCCTGGCCGGCTGCTTCACCACCTTCTCGAGCGGGTGGAACGGCGGTGGCCCGGCGGCCATCGCCTGGGGTTGGCCGATCCTGGCCTGCCTCATCCTCTGCATCGGTCTCTGCCTGTCCGAGCTGGTTTCCGCCTACCCGACCTCGGGCGGCATCTACTGGTGGGCTTCCAAGCTGGGCGGCGTCAAGGCCGGGTACTACACCGGCTGGCTGAACCTGCTCGGGCTGCTCGCCATCACCGCCTCGGTCGCCTACGCCTGCGCCATCTTCCTCGACTCCACGCTCGGATTCTTCTTCACCAGCTGGCACTCGGGCAGCCTCGACACGATCTTCCTGTTCTTCCTCGGAATCCTGTTCGTGGCTTCCCTCGTCAACATCTTCTCGAGCCACCTGCTCTCGATCTTCAACAACACCTCGGTGTGGTGGCACGTGATCGGTGCGGCGGTCATCGTCCTCATCCTGATCTTCCTGCCGCATCACCACGCCAGCGTGTCGTCAGTCTTCACCTCGCGGGTCAACAACACGGGCTTCTTCGGTGGCAAGACGAGCGGGGTCGGGTTCATCTTCATCATCCTGCCCATCGGCGCCCTGCTGACCCAGTACACCATCACCGGGTACGACGCCTCGGCCCACCTCTCCGAGGAGACCCACTCGGCGGCCAACTCGGCGGCCAAGGGGATCTGGCGCTCCATCGTCTACTCGGCCATCGGCGGCTACCTCCTCCTCCTCTCCTTCCTCTTCGCCGTGCAGGACCCGAGCAAGGTCACGGCCGGCGGCGGCAGCGTGCAGACGATCTTTGCCCAGGCCCTCACGCAACGCTGGGGTGGGACGGTCCTCCTCATCGCCACCATCGGGCAGCTCTTCTGCACCATGGCCTGCATGACGAGCTGCACCCGCATGCTCTTCGCCTTCAGTCGCGACGGTGCGGTGCCGGCGGCAAGTGTGTGGTCGAGGCTCAGCGCGAAGCGGGTCCCCATCGCCGGTGTGATCCTCGTCGCCGTCTTCTCCCTCGTGATCACGTCGCCGGCCCTGATCCCGGTCGACCTCGGGGGCGTGCCCACGCCGGTCGCCTTCTACGCCGTGGTGTCGATCGGCGTCATCGCCCTCTACTGGTGCTTCGCCATCCCCATCTGGCACCGGTGGCGCATGGGTGATCGGTTCAAGCCCGGTGAGTGGACCCTGGGCAAGAAGTACAAGTGGATCGCCGTCGTCGCCCTGATCGACATCGTCCTGGTCTCGTGGATGGCCTTCATGCCCACCTCGAACCTGGGCGTGCCGTGGACCACCGGGTTCTCCATGAAGTACGTGAACTACACGATCCTCGTCTTCCCGGCGTTCCTCATCTTCCTGTGGATCTACTGGCACGCCTCGGTGAAGAACTGGTTCACCGGCCCCAAGCAGACCATCGAGGAGGGGATCATCGAGGAACTCGGCGGCCAGGACTACCCCTCGGCGTCGCTGCCCTGACGGGCCCGGCCACCAGCGCGCGGTGAGCGCCGGTGCCGACCTCGATCCGGTCCTTCTCGAGCGGGTCGAGGCGCTCCGGGGCCGGCCGTGCACGGTGGAGCCTCTTCCCGGCGGCCTGACCAACCGGAACTACAAGGTCACGACCCCCGAGGGGTCCTACGTGGTCCGCCACTCGAACCCGTCGTCCGCCGACGAGCTGGCCGTCGACCGGCGGGCCGAGTACGAGAACAGCGTCCGTGCCGCGGCCACCGGTGTGGGTGCGCCCGTGGTCGAGTTCCTGCCCGACGAAGGGATCCTCGTCATCGGCTTCCTCGAGGGGGAGTCCCTGACCGATGCGCACCTCCAGCGGCCCGGGATCCTGCCGCGGGTGGCCGAGGCGTGCCGACGGCTCCACGCCGGCACGCCGTTCGTCAACCGGTTCGACATGTTCGATCTCCAAGCCGACTACCTCGGACGTGTCCGGCGCCGCGGCTTCCGCCTTCCGCCGGGCTACGTCGAACACGAGGCGACCGTCGGGCGCATCCGGGCCGCCCTGAACGTCCGGCCGGTGGCGCCGCGGCCGTGCAACAACGATTTGCTGGCCGCCAATTTCATCGACGATGGCCAGACCGTCTCCATCATCGACTACGAGTACTCCGGGAACAACGACCCCTACTTCGAGCTCGGAAACGTCTGGAGCGAGTGCCACCTGACTCTCGACCAGCTCGAGGAGCTCGTCGGCGCGTACGACGGCGCCCCCTCTCGGAGCCACCTGGCGCGAGCGCGCCTGTGGGGTCTCATGTCCCAGTACGGGTGGACGCTGTGGGCATCCATCCAGGACGCGACCAGCCCGATCGAGTTCGACTTCTGGAGCTGGGGGATGGAGAAGTACGAGCGGGCCGAAGTCACCTTTTCAGGCCCCGATCTCGAGCAGCTTCTGGCCGACGTCGCGCGGGCAGACTGAGGCCGGACCGGCGAGGAGAGGACGAGCATGGAGCACGCATCGACCGGGGCCGACCTGCCCGACCGTGCCCGCGTCGTGGTCATCGGCGGTGGCGTGATCGGGACCTCGACCGCGTACCACCTGGCCCGCCTCGGGTGGGCCGACATCCTCCTGCTCGAACAGGGACAACTCTCGTGCGGCACGACGTGGCACGCCGCGGGCCTCCTCGGCCAACTCCGGGCGACGGAATCGGGCACCCGCCTCGTGCAGTACTCCGCCCGGCTCTACGGCGAGCTCGAGGCGGAGACGGGCCTGGCCACCGGCCTCAAGCGGTGTGGCGGCGTCACGGTGGCGCGTACGCCGGAGCGGATGGTCCAACTCCGCCGGACGGCGGCCACGGCGGAGGCCTACGACCTCGAATGCGAGCTGCTCAACCCTCGCCAGGCCCTCGAGCGTTACCCCATCCTCCGAACCGACGATCTGCTCGGTGCCCTCTGGCTGCCCGGCGACGCCACCGTCAACCCGGTCGACGTGACCGCCTCACTCGCCCGCGGGGCCCGCCAGCGCGGCGTCCGAATCGAGGAGCACACCCGGGTGACGGGCATCACCACGCGGGACAGCCGGGTGACCGGTGTCGTGACCGACCGCGGTGCCGTGGAGGCCGAGGTGGTCGTGAACTGCGCCGGCCAGTGGGCGAAGGCCGTCGGACTGCTCTGCGGGGTCGATGTCCCCCTCCACTCGGCCGAGCACTTCTACGTGGTGACCGAAGCCATTGAGGGCGTCCATCGTGACCTGCCCATCCTGCGCGACCCCGACGGGTACACGTACGTGAAGGAGGAGGTGGGCGGGCTCGTCGTCGGCGGATTCGAGCCGACGGCAAAGCCCTGGGTCGCTCCCGACGCGTTGCCATACCCGTTCGAGTTCCAGCTCCTCGAGGAGGACTGGGAGCACTTCAGCATCCTCATGGAATCGGCCGTCCACCGGATCCCCGCCCTGCAACAGACCGGGCTCAAGAAGCTCTACAACGGTCCCGAGAGCTTCACGCCCGACAATCAATTCATCCTGGGCGAAGCACCCGACCTCGGAGGCTTCTTCGTCGGGGCCGGGTTCAATTCTGTCGGCATCGCGTCGGGCGGGGGTGCCGGCCGAGCCCTCGCCGAGTGGATCGTCGAGGGAGAGCCGACCGGGGACCTCGTCGCCGTCGACATTCGGCGTTTCGCCCCGTTCAACGCCAACAACCGTTGGCTGCGGGACCGGGTCGGCGAGGTCCTCGGCCTCCACTACGCGGTGCCCTGGCCGAACCGGGAGCTGGCGACGGCCCGTCCGTTCCGGCGGTCCCCCTTCCATCACCTGCTCGCCGGCAAAGGGGCCGTCTTCGGTTCGAAGATGGGCTGGGAGCGGCCCAACGTCTTCGCGCCGGCCGGCCGACCAGCCGAGCTGGACTACACCTGGGGCCGTCCGGAGTGGCTCGCGTGGTCGGCGGCGGAGCAGACGGCAACCCGCCAGCATGTTGCCGTCTTCGACGAGACGTCCTTCGGCAAGCTCCTGGTGGTCGGTCGTGATGCCGAGACGGTGCTCCAGCGCCTTTGCACCGCGGACGTGGCCGTCGAGCCGGGACGGGCCGTGTACACCGGGATGCTGAACGAGCGCGCCGGCTACGAGGCGGACGTGACCGTCACCCGCCTCACACCGGACCGGTTCCTGCTCGTGACGAGTGCGGCCTCGCCGGTGCGCGACGCGGCGTGGATCGAGCGCCATCGCCACGCCGGGGAGCACGTCAGCGTGGTCGACGTGTCCTCGGCGTCTGCAGTGCTCGGCGTCATGGGTCCAGCGTCACGCGAGCTGCTGGGACGACTTGGTTCGACCGACCTGTCCGACGGGGCGTTCCCCTTCTCGACCAGCCGCGAGATCGCCCTCGGCTACGCCACGGTGCGGGCCACCCGGATCACGTACGTGGGCGAGCTCGGCTGGGAGCTCTACGTCCCGACGGAGTTCGCCGTCGGTGTCTACGAGGACCTGGTCGCCGCCGGTGCCGACCTCGGCCTGGTCGACGCCGGCTATTACGCCATCAACAGCCTCCGCCTCGACAAGGGGTACCGGGCCTTCGGCACCGACCTCACCCCGGAGCACACCCCGCTCGAGGCCGGACTGCGCTTCACCTGCAAGCTCGCGACCCCGATCGACTTCGTGGGCAGGGCCGCCCTCGAGTCGGCCATCGCGGTGGGGCCCCGACGGCGCCTTGTCTCATTTCGGGTCGGAGACCCGGCGGCCATGCTGTGGGGCGGTGAGCTCGTGCTCCACGACGGCGAGCCGGCTGGCCAGGTGACCTCGGCGGCGTGGTCGGCCACCTGCGGGGCGGCTGTCGGTCTCGCCTACGTCTGGCGACGGGACCGTGGCCCCGTCCGGGCCGCCGACCTCGCCGGCGGGAACTGGGAGGTCACGGTGGGCGACGCGGTGGCATCTCTCGAGGTGCAGACAGGCGCGTTCTACGACCCGACTTCGGCTCGGGTCAGGGGCTGAGCCCGCGCTCACGTGCCGTCCCTCGGCGCGCCCGATGGCGCCGGGTTTTCGAGCGTCGCGCTCGGGGTAGAGCAAGGGGTGAGGGAGGCTGCGCAATGCACAGCAAGCGGCAGGAACTCTTGGGTTCAGCGAACAGGCGGGTGCGGAGGGCACGGACGACCACGGGGAGGATCGTGGTCTCCGCCCTCGGCTTCGGGGTGGCTTACTACTTCGACGTGGAGAACGGCGGCGCCCGACGCGCAAAGCTGCGACAGGTGCTGCGGCAAAGTGCCCGCAGGGTTGACGCGGCGCTCGCATCCCCGGTCGGGGACCCGCCGCCGGACCTGCCTCGCGCGCTCCGGGGGATCGGCAACCATGGGCCGGCGTCGCGTACGGCCGAGACCGTGCGGGGGGCCGCTCGGTAGGCGGCGACCTCGCGCCCGGCTGTTCGGACGCCCTGGTAGAACGGCACATTCCGGGCACGGCCCTCACGGCGGCGCAGCCTCGACCCGAGTCCTCCGGTGGAGGTGCGGCCGGTAACGTAGCCCGGATGTGCCCGAACGACACTGGCGGCGGCGATTCGTGCCGCCGTGGCTCGCACTCGGTGACGCATGACTGAGCAGCTCGGAGCAGATGCCGTGAGCGTGGAGGAACCGGGTCCGCCGGCGCCCGAGCCCGTCTCAGAACCCTCGTCCCGGACGCGCTGGTGGTGGGTGCCGGGCGCCATCACGGTGATCACGATCGCCACGGTCATCGTCGTCACGCTCTCGCAGCTCCACCCGAGCATGCTGCTCACGGACACGACCACGACCGGCGGCGACACGGGCGCGCACATCGCAATGCCCAAGTACCTCGAGACGCTCCTGAGCCACGGTCATCTGACAGGGTGGGACCCGGGCTGGTACGACGGCTTCCCCCTCTACACCTTCTACTTCACCATTCCGGATCTGTTCATCGCCATCGGCGGGTGGGTCATTCCCTATGACGTGGCCTTCAAGTTGGGCACGATCCTCGGGTCGGTGATGCTCCCGGTCTGCGCGTGGGCCTGCGGCCGCTTCTTCCGGCTACGCCCTCCGATTCCGGCGATCCTGGCCGCCGCCACGCTGCCGTTCCTCTTCGATTACACGTTCACCATTTACGGCGGCAACCTGTTCTCGACACTGGCGGGGGAGTACGCCTTCTCCTTCAGCCTGTCCCTGGCCGTGCTCTTCCTCGGCCTCTTCGCCTGCTCCGTGCGGGAGGGCAGGTACCGCGGGTGGGCGGCCGTCGTGCTCGCGGTGTGCGTCCTGTCCCACATTGTGCCCGCCATGTACGCGCTGGGGGGTGCCGTCATCCTGACCGTTCTGGAGCTGCTCCCGGCCCGGTGGGGCATCGCGGACGCACAGCTCCTGGTCTGGCGCGACGACCGAGCCACGGAGCAGGTCCCGCGGTCCCGCACCTTGTGGTGGGCCGGCTCCACCGTGGGGATCGGGTTGCTGCTCTCGGGGTGGTGGCTGGTTCCCTTCGGGCTGGAGCACGCCTATTCGACCTCCATGGGCTATACGAACGTGGAGGGTTGGGCCCAGTACTTCCGTGAGGCCGACACCTGGGCGCTCGTCCTCGCCGGCATCGGGGCCGTGTCGGCCTTCGTCATCCGCAGTCGGTTCGGCATCACGGTCACCCTGCTCGGCATCATCTCGGCCCTGGCCACCGCGCTCGATCCACAGGGGAGCCTGTACAACGTCCGCCTCCTCCCGCTCTGGTTCATCTCCGTGTACCTGATGGCGGCCTGGACCTTCGGGACGGCGTGCATCGCCATCGCGGAGTCGTGGCGCCGGATGCGGGCCGAACGCTGGGCGGATCAGGCCGAATCACCGCCATGGGAGGACAGACCACCGGTCCAGGGCACATGGGAGGAGCAGCGAGCGCCCGGTGACGTCGCCGCCGACCCGGGTCATGTCTTCACCCCGCGGCGCCCTCCTTCGCCCCGCTGGGCTCCGGCGGCAGTCAGCGGCGCGGTGTTGGGCCTGATAGCGGTACTCCTCATCGTCGTCCCACCATTCGTCGTGCAGCCGTCATCGTTGGTGCACACGGGGCCCAACGAAGTCACGAACTGGTCGGCCTTCAACTACGAGGGCTATGAGGGGCAGGCGTCATATCCGGAGTACCGGTCGATCATGCAGACCATGGAGGCGGTCAGCAAGCGCTACGGATGTGGGCGCGCCATGTGGGAGTACAGCGCCAGCGAGAACCGGTTCGGTACGCCTGAAGCACTCATGCTGTTGCCTTACTGGACCAACGGATGCATCGACTCCATGGAGGGCCTGCTCTTCGAGTCCTCGGCCACGACTCCGTACCACTTCCTGGACCAGGCCGAGCTGTCCGAGTCGCCGTCCGATCCGGAGGTGGGGCTTCCGTACGGCCCGCTCGACGTCACCCGCGGCGTGCAGCACCTGCAGCTGCTCGGGGTCAAGTACTTCATGGCCGAGACCCCACAGGTGGAGCAGGAGGCCAATGTCGACCCCGCCCTGAAGCTCGTCGCCACCACGGGGCCGTGGACGTACGACGACAACGGCGCCGAGGCCCACGCCACGTGGGACATCTATGTCGTGAAGGACTCCGCGCTGGTCACACCCCTGCGCAACGACCCCGTCGTGCTCTCAGGAGTGAAGCCGTCGCCCTCCAGCTGGCTCAACCCGTCGGTGGCCTGGTACGACGACCCGGCGCGATGGAACGTCGAGCTCGCGCAGAGTGGCCCGGCGTCGTGGCCCCGTAGTTCGGTGAAGGACATTCACCCGACCGTCAAGCACGTCGGGACGACCCGAGTGACGGCAGTGACGCAGACCGACTCGTCCGTCTCCTTCCACGTCTCGCGTGTCGGAACTCCCGTGCTGGTCAAGGTCTCCTATTTCCCCAACTGGAGTGCCAACGGTGCGGACGGTCCATGGCGAGTCACACCAAACCTCATGGTGGTGGTCCCGACCAGCCATGACGTCACGCTCGCCTACGGGCGGTCCACGGCCAACGACGTCGGCCAACTGGCAACCCTGCTCGGCCTTGTCGCTCTCGTCGTGATGTTCGTGGTGCCGTCGGTCCGGCGATGGAGGCTCAGGGCGAGAGCTTGAGTCACGCCGCGCCGGCCCAGGTCAATGACCCTGCCGGCGGCTCTGATAAGACAAAAGGGACACAATCTGTCTAATATGTCCCACGATGACGGCGACACTGCAGGCCGCAACTCCCGGTGCCGACCTCGACGCCCAGCTGGCGCGCTCGTTCAGCCCGACGGAGGAGCGCATCCTCGTCGCCGCCCTGGGTCTGATCGGCCGGCGCGGGGTCAAGCGTCTCGGCATGCAGGAGATCGCCGAGTCGGCGGGGGTCTCGCGCGGCACCCTCTACCGCTATTTTCCGAGCAAGGACCAGGTGCTGACCGCCGCCGCCGCCTACGACGAGCGTCGTTTCAGCCTGGGGCTCGACGAGGTCCTCGCCACCACTCGGGCTCCCGAGGACCAGATCGGTGCCTTCATGGCCTACGCGTTCGACTTCATACGGTCCCACCCGTGTCGTCCCCTCTTCGAGTCCGAGCCGGGTTTCGTCATGGGCTACCTGTTGGAACACCTGCCCTCGCTGCGGGGGGAGCTGGTGCTGCGCCTCGGCGATGCCTTCGACACCGTGCCCGCGGTGGCGTCGGGGGCGCTCGACCGTGAGCAGCTGGTCGACGTCGTCGTCCGCCTGTTCGCAGCCAGCTGGATCATCCCCGAGTCCGACGACCCCACCCTCGTCCAGTCCATCAATTGCATCCTTCAGATCACGTCCGGATAACAGGGGGACACCCAATGGAAACCGAAACCACAATGGCCGCAGACGAAGGGAACCCGCTCAGCGGCATGGATCCCGAGATGGCCGCCCACCCACAGCCCGTCTTCAAGCTCATGCGCGACGACATGCCGGTGATGGAGATGGACATGGGCTCCGGCCGGGGCGTGTTGCTGTCACGCAAGGCGGAGATCGACCAGGCGCTGCGCCACCCCGACATCTTCTCCTCCAACATGGATGCCGTGGACCTCAAGAACAAGCGGCCCATGATCCCGCTGCAAATCGACCCCCCAGAGCACAAGAAATTCCGCAAGCTCCTCGACCCGCTCTTCGCCCCGCGCAAGATGGCGCTTCTCGACGACCAGGTCTCGGCGCTCGCCAACCGCCTCATCGACCGGTTCATCGACCGGGGTGAGGTGGACTTCGCCAAGGAGTTCTCGATCCCCTTCCCCTCACAGGTGTTCCTGACCCTGCTGGGTCTTCCTCTCGACGAGCTGGACCGGTTTCTCGTCATGAAGGACGGGATCATCCGTCCCGACCACGTGACGGGGAAGCCCTACGGGTCCAAGGCGGCGAACGACTACCAGCAGAAGGTCGCCGACTCGGTCTACGAGTACTTCGACGAGATCCTCGACCAGCGCGAGGTGGAGCGGCGTGACGACCTGCTTTCGCACTTCCTCGGTGCGGAGGTCGAGGGCGACCGGCTCAGCCGCGAGGACATCCTCGACATCTGCTTCCTCTTCTTGATCGCGGGGCTCGACACCGTGACCGCCACGCTCGACTGCATGTTCTCCTTCCTGGCCCAGCACCCCGAGCACCGCCGCCAGATCGTGGAGAACCCCACGGTCATCCCCAACGCGATCGA
>Ga0181526_10002867_pt1 | contig 14544 bp, 19 predicted proteins | sample PEATcosm2014_Bin_35_FD_119750 | JGI IMG/M metagenome (GOLD analysis project Ga0181526, IMG submission 119750) | Peatland microbial communities from MTU Mesocosm Facility, Houghton, MI, USA - PEATcosm2014_Bin06_30_metaG | ecosystem: Environmental > Terrestrial > Soil > Wetlands > Peat | place...
CCATGGCAGTCGAGACTTTCCAACTGGTTTCCGGACGCCAGTGCTCGAAGACCACGCCATGCAACGCGCTGCCCTTCAAGGAAAGTCTTCCTGCATCGAAAACTCGGCGGCATTTAGTTTTGATTAACCATAGGGCCGTGAAACGCGCATAGGTAACAATGTCGGGCCGTAGGCCGGAACACGGGTTCTCCTTCTTCACGGTTGGGCCACGAGCGCCGCTCGCGCAGTCCAGCCACCCTGCTGCCACATCACCAACCACACCACAAAATAAGCTACGCCTCCCACCACTCCATCCGCCGTTTCCCAGGAGATCCCGGCTATGTGTACGAGCTGCGCGATTTCCAGTCGCACAATGTTGAAACCGAACAGGAGTGCAGCGGTAATCAGCAATCTCATTGCGTTCGCGCTTAACGAGCCGCGAACATTCCAAAGCAGAGCAATGGCGCCGGCCAAGACGTCGATGAAGGTGCAGGAGGTAACGTAGCGAACGGCCTGGCCCTGTATAACGATGGTGTCCGACGACAGCCGGTTAGTGCTGAAACCGAGGGCAGTTGACATTCGAAAGACCGCTTCCGATGTGATACAACACAACCATTCCCAACGAAGCTGATGGCAGGCTGCCACGAGCAACACGAGCACTACAGCGCGACAGAGGACACTCTGCGCACGGTTGCTTAACCTTCCGAAGCAGGCGTTCGGCACAAGGGTTACGAGTTTTTCACGAAATGCCATTTACTTGCGATCGCCCACACCGCCAGCAAGCTGAGGAAAACGATTATTGCGACACTCCCTCCGCCGCCATTCCCGACGCCGTACTGATGTGAGACGGTGAAAGTCGCACTCTGCGGTCCCGCTCCGGGTCCCATTTGGTTGAAATCCGAGCCGTTGACCGTCAAGGTGTAGGTTCCCGACTTGGTAGTATTATTTGTCGTTACGCTGAGCGGCCGAGCTGGCGCTGCCGTTGCTCGTCAGGTTGACACTTGCCCGAGTTCAAAGGACAATCCAGGGCACTTGGACCACTGACATTACAAGAGAGTTGAATCGTTCCTGTATAGCCGCCAAATGAAGTTAAGGTGACCGTCGAGGTGATCGTGCCACCGGAAGGATTAGTGATCGCGGGGGGAAAGAGGAGCCAAGGATAACTGATACTGCGGCTTCGGCTTGCCTTCGCATTCACAAGCGGAAAAGGACCGGCGGTCAACGATTCCTTGTATTGTCTTGCACTTGCCTGTAGGCCCCTCCCCAGTCGTTACGGGTCTGCAGGTGGCGCCATCGCTGGCGCACATGACTCCTCCTGTTTCCACGGGTTTGGTTGCGCAGGCTTGCCCAACAGCACCCGGGCCGCTGACAACAAAGGCACCCGTCGTCAGGACTGCAATGAGAACCAGTGTAGTCTTCCGTTGCATAGTGATCTCCTTATCAATGGCTCGCATAGAAGTCGGGCGCGAGTCTGGATTTGGACGTTTGAAGACAAGCGGAGATCAGTAGGAGGCCTTGATACACCGCGAGAAAACCCATGTCAAGTTGAATTTGTGTCGATGGCGAAAGGGCCCGCCTGCGCCTAATCGCGCTCTTCAGGTCTTCCGCCTTGTACACAACGCCCATCCCGCCGCCGCCCAACTTCTCGACGATGCGGTAGTGCGAGATGGTCTGACCGATCATTCGGCCATGACCGGGAAAAGTCGAGTCTTTTCCCTTCGAGTCAAGGGGCATCGACCCGGAATTCAGCCGTTTCGGGTTTTGGGTTTGGGGTAGACGGGACCCTGGTCTCAAGCCCTGCGCCCAGTCAAAGAAAAAATCGGGCGCCCGACTTCGCGTGGGGTATATAGTTTGGGGCTGTCGGGAGCTAAACCGAAAATTTCGGCTATATGATTCTGAAATCATATCGATGACGTGGAGGATACGCGTGAAAGGGAAACAAATTTATCATCATTTGTACTTCCAGGTATTGACGGCGATCGCCCTGGGTGTTCTGCTCGGGCATTTCTACCCTGATACCGGCGTGGACATGAAACCGCTGGGCGATGGCTTCATCAAGCTGATCAAGATGATCATCGCTCCGATCATTTTCTGTACCGTTGTAACCGGTATCGCCGGCATGGAGGACATGAAGAAGGTGGGCCGGGTTGGTGTCAAGGCACTGCTCTATTTTGAGATCGTCTCGACTGTGGCCCTGGCGATCGGCCTGCTGGTGGTCAGCCTGATTCGGCCAGGTGCGGGCATGAATGCCGATGTCTCCAAGCTGGACACCAAAGCGTTGGAGAGCTTCACGGCAAAGGCACAGTCGCATGGCACGGTTGACTTCTTGACAAATATCATTCCCAACACCGTAGTGGATGCCTTTGCCAAGGGCGATATTCTGCAGGTACTGTTCTTTTCGGTCCTATTTGGTTTTGCTCTCTCCATGCTCGGTCAGCGCGGCAAAGTGGTCTTCAACTTGATTGATGAGGTTGCACATGTGCTGTTCGGCGTCGTGGGAATTATCATGAAGGCTGCGCCCATCGGCGCCTTTGGCGCTATGGCTTTTACCATCGGCAAATTCGGTCTCGGTTCCCTGGGTAAGCTGGGCATGCTGATGGGCAGCTTCTACCTGACCTGCCTGCTGTTCATCTTCATTGTCCTAGGTACTATCGCCAAACTGTGCGGCTTCAGCATCTTGAAGTTTATCAAGTACATCAAGGAGGAGTTGCTCATCGTGCTAGGAACCTCCTCCTCGGAGTCGGTCCTGCCCCGCATGATGGCAAAACTGGAGAATCTGGGCTGCAGCAAGTCCGTGGTCGGTCTGGTAATCCCGACCGGCTACTCCTTCAACCTTGACGGCACCTCTATCTACCTGACTATGGCTGCGGTCTTCGTAGCCCAGGCTACCAATACCCGGCTTACTCTGATCCAGACCCTTACCATTCTGGGTGTGCTGCTGCTGTCATCCAAGGGAGCGGCCGGCGTTACCGGCAGCGGCTTTATCACCCTGGCGGCCACTTTTGCCGCCGTACCCACCATTCCAGTGGCTGGCCTGGCTCTGATTCTTGGCGTTGACCGCTTCATGTCCGAGGCGCGCGCCCTGACCAACTTGGTTGGTAATGGGGTGGCAACGATGGTGGTTTCCCGCTGGGAGGGTGAACTCGACAAGAAAAGGATGTCGCAGGTTCTAAACAAAGAGACTGAAGTAGAAGCAGAAGAACCTGAAGCAATCCTGGAGGGCATCCCGGTGCCTCACAGCCAGGAGGCATCCGGGCAGGCTTGATGAAGTACAGCTGGAAGTCACCATACTCCGAATAATGAAACTACGGTTATCACAGTTGTTCGCAAATTGGAAAAAATGAAGGAAAGAGCCATGAAAAAAACTATAGCACTTTTAGCTGTGATCGGATTGTTGTCATTCGCAGTTCTCTCGTACGCCGCCGATAGGGACGACGCAAAGGCCCTGGTGAAGAGCGCGGCTGCGTATGTGAAGTATCAGGGAAAAGAGAAGGCGCTTGCGGAGATCAGCACGCCCAAGGGGATGTTTGACAAGGGCGAACTTTATGTATTCGCGTACGATCTTCAGGGCGTTATGCTTGCTCACCCTAAGAACCCGTCACTGATCGGACAAAATTTGATAGCCGTTCCGGACATCGAAGGGAAGCTGTTTCGCAAGGAGATAGTGGAAAAGGCGAAGTCGCAGGGTTCCGGATGGGTCGATTATGTGTATCTGAATCCGGAAACAAATAAACAAGAGCATAAGACGACTTACTTTCAGAAGGTGGGTGACATCATTTTATGCTGTGGGGTGTACCAGGATTACAGCCATGGAGGAGATTAAACCAAATCCATTTCTTAACGTTGCGAAGCGGGGAGGGGGGACTCGAACCCCTGACCTCTACCGTGTCAAAACCCATCTAACCAGTCCCTTCAAAGAGCCCATGAGATCAGCAGCCAGATAACAGTGGCGACCGTAGCGCCGGGTACAGTCAATCTCTGGGAGAGGGGTGCATTCGGAGCGACAACGTAAGATGAAGACCGCCGAGGTCATCCATTTGGCGTATAAGTGGAAGGCTTCGTTAGAGAAGCTCCAACGCGGTAGAAGCTAGCCACACGGTGGTGGCAAATCCAGCTGTTAAAAACTCCTCTTTACTGACGGAGCCCTTTCGGCGCCTGCTTAGGATTGCGGATGAAATCTATCAGCCCGTCTCGGTAGTCGATTTTGATTTCCAGACCACCTAGTAACTCAAACCCGAGTATGCCGGAGACCTCGGTCTGCGCGTTGCGGCTGATCGACGACAGGTCTAACGCCACGATGTTGTCATTCTGTTGAGAGTAGTCCCCAAACCGCAAGTTGGTTTTTTCTGCACGGTACACCTTGCCTACTGAGCCGCTCATTCCGCTCACCTGCGTACTGGGGTCGGCTTTGACCTGCGTTAACTTCTGTGCCGCTCGCGTGGACAGGATGTTGGCGAATGCACCGCTGTCGATCATGAACATCACCGGTTTTGAGTCATTCACATTCGTCGGTATCAGCAACAGGTGTCCGAAGCGGAAAACTTTGCTCCAGTTGGCCATCTCTGGTGCGACGTACGCGTCTTTTGGCAACCAGGAAGGCGCATCCACGGTAGCCCGCTTGGTAGCGCTGGTCTCGGTTGGCGTCTCTTCTCCCTCGACACTCTCTGGAGTGTCCTCAGAGATTCCTGGTGTCTCGCCGCCGCTTTCAAGCGCAGGGGGCGCTGGGGTTTCATCGGGCCGCTGGGGCAGCGGCGACAATCTCATCGTCTTTCCCGGAAGATCAACGTCTATCAAATACGTGTGGAACACATCGCTGCCGATCAAACCGTCACGGTTGGGGGGACCAGCGCTGTCAGCCACGCGGACGAGGCAGTCCCGGAACTCCAGCTCTCCAATGTGAATCCTTCTTGCAACCGCAACGTAGCCCGCCTGATGGCCGCTGTCGCCGACGCCCGCAATGCGCTGTTCCGCAATCAGGATTAGTCCGGATCTCTCAGCCGATTTACGGTGGATCACGATACCGCTCGTGCCCGTATCTAATACCAAGCGGTTGTTGTGATTGTTCAATTTCACTGCTAGGTCCAAGGCGCCCACCCGCTTGGCGCCAACTTGTACTGGCTCCAGTTGGGCGGTTGTTTCCGCGACCTTGCTCACCAATCGGCAGGCGTGCGGCGGCTCGCCGGCTGTACTCTTCAGGAAGGCAAGATAGCTACGTAGTTGCGAATCCGCAGTATTTGACTTCGCCAGATAAGCCTCGAGTGCGGCAACGCGTTTGCTCGCCGGTTGGGCGCCGATCCATATGCGCTCGACAATGGGGTCGCTCGGAGCGATTTCATGAGCGCGTTGCAACTGGTCATAGGCCCGGCGATACATCGAATAAGAACGATAGATACGAACCAGTCCCAGGCAGGGTGAAGGGTTGCGAGGGTCGAGTTCTTCCGCTTTGAGGTACGAGCGCTCCGCTTCGGGCATTTCTGCCAGACGGAATTGAACGTCTCCCATCGCCGACACCAGCTCGCCCGAGTTCGGCTGTACGTTGAGAGCTTTGATCACCGCCGCCTTCGCTTCGTCGATTCTCTCGGTAAACAGTAAGCAATGGATCAGGTTGTTCTGCGGCGTTACTAGGCTGGGATTTGACTTCAAGATAGCTTCGTAACGCGCTGCCGCCTCTGCAAATCGGCCGGCACGGTACAGGTTATCTGCGACTGTGAGATCGGAAGCCTGAGGAGCCGCGTTGGTCGCCACAGATGCGCGAGATGGCGCCGGCACCGTAAGACCGGCAAGCAATGCGGCCACGCACACCTTGAGCATGGGCGATTGTCGCCAGCGTCCAAAGCCTTGTCTCAAAAATGTGACAATATTCGGGATCACGCGCTTCTCCGAATCACATAGGGCATTGACCGAGGTTACCGGCACACGGTGCAACAACTCCTCTAGTGGCGCCTTTAAGTCTTGCCGGTGCCCCCGGTCGCATCGGTTTAAGCGTATAAAGTGTCATTCCACATGCGGCGTCTCCTTGCCACGTGGTAAAGCTGGAGGCCCAGCAGATGGTGCGCACAAAATAATCAATGCTCTTTGAGGTTTCATGTCTTCCTTTCCTTTTCCTCGGGGAAGACCGTTCATCTCGGGCGGGGAATCACGATATTTCCCCGCGTTGTTCGATCGCGCTTAATTACGATCGGCCGTCGTTATGGTCGGGCTTGCGAATGTAGATTGTCCCCTTAAAATACGCACCATTGCCCCTCCCGCCCGTGGTCGTATCAGCGTGAGTATACTCTTGTGGTTCTGAACCTGGCTGCGTATGGACGGTGCAAGCTAATTGAAATCAAGCCGGGTCGGATGATTAGCGAGCCCGACGTGTCGTCTATCCGAACTTAGCAAACCGAACGGCAAGTTTATGCTTTTAACTCACGTGTGTTGCCCAGACGCTTACGTTAGAACACGGAAGACCGGACGGTGAACCGCGCAGACCAGGTTTGGCCGAGGATTTATTGTGGCCTCCGGAACCGCCAATGTGTTGATGAATTCTTATCTGCTCTTTTCCTTGGTATCAGTTGACCGGGATTTTCTGTTTTTCCTGGACGTGCTTGACTCGGGCCGATTCTTGCGCCCAGACTCGGACGCGGCGTGCTTTTTGGCTGTCAGTGAGAGACCGTGCTTCTGTGACTTCGAGCGACCGATTCGCCGGGCTGCCGGGCCTGTTTGAATCATCATGCGCTACCCTCCTGCGAATAGATTACCCTAAGGCTGGTTTCACGAAGCCTTTGCTTGCTCCAATGAAAAAACCCGCCGCCTGGCAGGGTTGGTTATACGGCTACATATCCCTGGGCCAACCGGAAACAACCATGTCGATACTTAAGCTCACAGTTTGGAAGGCGGGCGAGGGAGTAGTTTTTGTTTGCCCGGATTGCAAGGTTCCCGGTACGCAGGCGTGTGGCGCGAGCGACAAACCCGACTGACGACAGGACGCACGGGCCGTTTGGTATCTAGGAACCTGCCCAAGGGCTGAGTAGACGCCTGTGCTTGAGGTCACAACGGACGCAGCAGGTTAGCCCCTGACGAGCGGCCAGCGCCAGGATAATGGACCAGACTTTAGCCTGGTGCCCCTTAGGGTTCTGGTTAGGATCCTCGGAGTTCGCTTGACTTCCAGCGCCTGTAGAGCGGCAATGTCATGCGAACCGGAGAACCCGAATGCATACAGAAATCAGCAACAAACTGCAAGAATTGCCGGATCTGCTGGCCGTTTGCTCTCCACTTGAGGTTCTTGGCCGCCCGTCCACACCGCTCGCTGTATTCAGGCTTTCCCCGTCTCTCGACCGGATATCTGCCCTCTTGCGACTCTGGTCCAGATCTTCTAGCGTAGGTTGTGGACGGCTAGCCGCGAGTGCTGCAACCACTGGCCTTCTTGCTTTCGTTGGCGGAGATGCGCTTGGCGCAAAATATGCTGACGAGTTTTAAGGAACCGATCGCCGTCTAAGAGTAATCGCGGCCTCCGGTCTCGTTTCTCTGGAATAACCAGTCCATGAACGCCAACTCGATTCACGTCAAACGCGCGGCCACGGTCCTCAGGCCTGACCAGTCACGCGTTCTTCTGCGGCCATTCGGTCCGGAGGATCCCCAGCGGGCCGGCAGGATTATCGCCAGGATCATGTCGCTCCCGGAAAACCGAGTCGGCCCTCTCCTGGACGAAGTGTCCGCCGAATTCTCCCAGCGACACCAGCAGATCCACAAATCCTTTCTGGAACGATTCGAACAGATCCGCGACCTCCTGTTGACCGATGAGAAAATTTCCGAACAAAGAAAGCTGTTGATCGGCTCCTATTTCGTTTGCGAATTCTCCTTAGAATCCGCAGCCCTGTTCAATCCGTCCATCGTTCCGCACCCTGACCAGTCTGACCTGCCTCCCGGCGCTCTGCGTTTTGTCCTCAGCTTGCGCGCCACCGGGGAGGGACACATCTCCTCCATGACTTTTCGGACGGGTATCATCCACGCCGACCATCGGATCGAGGTCCTACCCCCAACCGGCTTCCTCACCGAGCCGCGTCAAATCCCGAACCCCCGTTACGAGAAGGCGCTCTTCGAGCGGAAACTCTTTGAGCTGGGATTGACCAGCGGATTCACACGCCGGGTTATGGACAAGTTTGGAGAGTCGTTTGCATTGGAAGAACTGCGCGCCAATCTCGAAGCCGAAATGAAGCCGTTCCGCCTGTCGGATCGGAACGCGATCCGGGGAATTTTGATGCTGGCCCGGTCTAACTACGAGGTTCAGTTTCAGCCCCAACAGCGGCTGTCTGAACGCGTCATTTTCCCGGCCACGCCGTCGCAACGCAACGGCATCGAAGACGCCCGGTTCGTCTGTTTCCAGAACGATGACGGTACCCACGTCTACTACGCCACCTTCACGGCCTTCGATGGCAAGGTGGTCTTGCCAGAGCTGGTGGAGACTTCTGACTTCCTCCTCTTTCGGTTCATCACGTTGAACGGTCCGGCCGCCGAAAACAAAGGTATGGCCATGTTCCCCCGGAAAATCAACGGCCTCTATGCCATGCTCTCCCGCCAGGACAACGAGAACATCTACCTCATGTTTTCCGACAACGTGCACTTCTGGTATGAACGTAAGGTGCTCCTTAAACCGATGTTTCCGTGGGAACTGGTCCAGCTTGGGAACTGCGGGTCCCCCATTGAGACCGAAGCGGGCTGGCTGGTCCTCAGCCACGGTGTCGGCCCTCTGCGAACGTACTGCATCGGCGCGTTCCTCCTGATCACGATAATCCCGGCAATGTGATCGGCCGCCTCCGCGAACCCTTGCTCAAACCGGACCAAAGGGAGCGTAAAGGGTACGTGCCGAACGTCGTTTATACCTGTGGTGCTCTCCTCCACAACGGCGAACTGATCATTCCCTATGGCATGGCCGATCACGCCACCGGTTTCGCTACGGTTTCCCTCGATGAAGTGCTGGCTGCCATGCACTAGGAACGATCGTCGAACAGTATGACGAAGCCCGACAAAAGAGTGGCTGTCCTGTCGCCGATAGCCTGGCGAACGCCTCCTCGGCAATACGGCGCCTGGGAAACGGTGGCTAGCAACATCACCGAAGGGCTCGTCGCCCGTGGCTGGGATGTGACGTTGTTCGCCAGCAGGGATTCTGTGACCCGCGCTCACCTGCATGCCGTGGTGGACAAGGGGTATGAAGAGGATTCCGCCGTCGATCCCAAAGTAGCCGAATACCTTCACATCTCCGAAGCGTTCGAGCGCGCGGCTGAGTTTGACCTCATCCACAGCCACTACGACTTCATGGCTTTGACTTACACCCGGCTGGTCAAGACACCGGTCCTGACTACCATCCACGGATTCTCGTCAGCCAAAATCATGCCCGTCTATCAGAAGTATCGCGACGGATACTTCGTTTCCATCAGCGACTCCGATCGAGCCGCAGGGCTGAATTACCTGGCGACCGTCTACAACGGCATCGATCTCTCGTTGTACCCGCTTCAGGAACCCGGTGGTGATGACCTGATTTTCCTCGGTCGGATCCACCCGGATAAAGGTGTTCATCTGGCCATCGAGGTTGCTCGTCTGAGCGGGATGCGTTTGATCATCGCTGGTATTATCCAGGATGAGGCCTATTTCCGGGAGCAGGTCAAACCCCATCTCGACGATCAAACCATCCTTTATATCGGACCGGTGGGCGTGCCGGGCAAGAACGAACTGTTTGCCCGAGCCCGAGCTCTACTGCACCTGAACACCATCCCGGAGCGATTTGGACTTGTCCTGGTCGAAGCCAATGCCGCTGGCGTGCCCGTCATCGCGATGGACCTCGGCTCTTGCCGCGAGGTGATCAAGGACGGGCAGACCGGTTTTCTGGTTGACAACGTTACTGAAGCAGTTCGGGCCCTTGGACGAATTTCTGAAATCGATCGTCGTGCCTGCCGCAGCCGTGTCCGGCAATACTTTTCGATCGATACCATGGTGGAGGGGTACGAACGGGTTTACTCAACGATTCTTGATCTGGAAGCGAAGAGACGACCATGAAGCCGGACATTGTCAGACGATACCTCCACAACCCCATCCTCACCAAGGCCGAGATCCCGTACCCAGTGGAAACCGTTCACAACGCGGCGGTCGTGAAGCATGAGAACGAATACATCATGCTTTTCCGCTCCCATCTCCGCACCGGACGGTCCATCATTGGTTTGGCACGCAGTCCCGACGGATTCCGCTTCACCGCCGATCCACAGCCCTTTCTGATTCCTGACCGGGACAGCCCTTTTGCCGCCTATGAAGAGTTCGGCGTGGAGGACCCACGCGTGACCCGGCTGGAAGGGGAGTACATCATCACCTACAGCGCCTACTCGCGAAATGGAGTGCGGATCGCTCTGGCCAAGACGAAGGACTTCAGTCAGGTGGAGAGAGTTTCCCTAATCACTGAGGCGGATTATCGGAATGTGGTGATCTTTCCCGAGAAGTTTGATGGGCTTTACGCCCGGCTTGACCGTCCTCATTCGGAAATCGCCCCCTGGTCAATCTGGATTTCCTATTCTCCGGATCTATGCTATTGGGGCCAATCCCAGCTCATCATGAAGCCTGAACCATATCACTGGGATGAAATGAAGATCGGTCCCGGCGCGCCGCCGATCAAAACGGACCTGGGATGGCTTTCCATCTATCACGGAGTTTTCCGAACTATGGATGGATCGGTCTATCGTTTGGGGGTTGCTCTTCATGACCTCGAGAACCCGGCAAAGGTCATCGGTGTGGGCGACTCGTGGATTTTGCAACCGGAAGATCCTTGGGAAATAACTGGATATGTCCACAACGTGGTCTTCACCTGTGGCGCCGTTCTGGAGTCCGATGGAACCGTGAAAATCTATTGGGGGGGCGCAGACACGGTCATGTGCGTGGGCGAAGCGAATGTCTCGGATCTGGTCGCACTATGCCTCCATCACGGCAGGCCGGCAAAGTAAGGCTGAGCCCTAGGATTGTTGGCGTCTGCTTTCATCGCTCTTGCTGCCTACAACTCGCATGAATCTGTTTCTGACCTCGTTAGCAGAAAGGCCCCTGCACACAGCATTCCGGGAATTATTCTGGCCTGTGTTTCTCTCATTGTGATGCCCATTCTTGCGCGTGCGAAGAAGAGGGTGGGCAACCAGTGCTAGCAGTCTGACGGTTCGGCGGCTGTGTTTCGCCGGGCACGCCATAGCCTACCGCTGATAGACATCGGGAAGCACATCGGTAGCGGGCTTGTGCTGACGTGATGAAGCCCCTGTCCTGCGGCAGACAACAAAACGGGCGAAATGTACGTCCTGGCGAAATGCGCCGTTAGCAATCTCGCAGCACCGTTCTCATGGTGCCGCTGCACAAGTCGGACACGGCACGGACAATGTTTGGACCGCGGTGAGATCAGTGATTTCCACGTCTAGACCATTCCGTTTTCAGTACATGCGGCTTCATTCGAGAGGATGCAGGAATACTTACGCAATTTTCTTCTGAGTTCGCTCCACACTCTTACCCCAGTCCCATACTTGCTTTTCGGCTTCTCGTCTTGTGATTCCATATGTTTCCTGGATCTTACCGGCAAGTTGCTCTCGCTTGCCGGATATCTGATCGAGGTCATCATCCGTAAGCTTGCCCCAGTTTTCCTTTGCAGAACCCATCAATTGTTTCCATCTGCTTTCCACTTCTTCCCAATTCATTTGTGTCTCCTTAGTGAATTACTGCTATTTATCCGTTGGCTCCCCGTACATCGGCACAGCATCTTGAGCGCGCTGCTCGATCGAGTGAATCTGACAGCCTTCCTGAATGTGGCAGAAGTGTGCGGCTATGGACACATACGGAATGCCGAGGAAGTGTTTTCTGAGTATGTGGCTCACTTCAAGGCAGTTGAAATGTTGTAGCCGAGTTTGAGCCAGGAGGCGCTTCACCCCTCGGCGTAGAGCGTTCTGTCCGCCCCAGGCGAGCACTACCGCTCTCAGCTCGCCAGCCATAAAAAAAAAATTCCATCCGGCAGCCCGAACTTTCTGATCGAGGCCTGAGCTTTCGAGAATCCCTAACGAGCACCAATTCTCACTGTAGATTTCGCTTTCTACTCCGAGCGACTGCAGAAGCGTTGATTGCTTGACCAGCATAGTGCCGGCTTGGATCGTGTTCGGCATGGAACCTCACATGTTGTCGGCCCGGAACCGGCGACACTCGCGGGCGTGCACCGGCTTGAGTGATTCCGTTCTCGCGTGATCCCGGAAGAGCATCCAGCGCTCCTCAGGTCAACCTCCGATTAGCCCTTTGTGTGCGACCTTCTCAAAGCAACTCTGTGTGTGTCGCGTTTTTTCTTCTTTTTGGCTCTTGTGGCCTCCGCACGTTTATCGGCAGAGCGCTCTTGAGAAACATGCTGTTTAGAGTTTACTTCCGTCTCTGCAGAGGCTGCAGCCGGTTCCGAGGTTCCTATTATTGGGATGGCCATGTTTTTCCCCTTTTTGCATAAGAATGAAACGTGCGCGCAACCGCTAGTTCCGCTTGACCTCCTGCGGTCGCTGCGCTCACTCCGCTCGGGATGACAACCGTGGAGGCTGGGCTCCGATCGTGACCCTCTTCGGCTATTTGCCGCCTACGAGTTCCATCAGTTCGGTCTCTGCCTGGCTCCAATCCTCGTCAGGATTGTTGTTGGTTCTATCGCGAGACTCGTAGATTTGATAAGCGCGGGTTCGTATCTCGTCTTCTGAGAAGGTACCCGGTGAATCTTTCTTGAAGGGTTTTGGCTGTTTGGAAGGGTCAGATTTCTGGCTAACTTGGACTTTGGGATTAGACACTTCAACTCCTGGACTGCCACAACTAAGAGGAGAAAACTCCAGAACGGCTGACCTAGTTCAGGGGGTCTGAATGAGAGGTAGGAAATCTCTCTCACTTTCGATCGTACGCTGCTCGACCGGCATTGTCCAAGCTTCCTTGACGATTCGCATGGCAATCCGCAGGTTCACACGGCTAACCAATGCGCTCTCAAAGAAGCTGGACAATCACAAGGCCGCTTGTGCCTTGCACTTCGCGTATTACAATTTCTGCCGGATACACAAGTCTCTGCGCGTGACTCCCGCGATGGAGAGCGGCCTGACCGATCATATTTGGAGTGTTCGGGAACTGCTGGCGTAAACTGTACTGGATGTCAGGCGATCCGCGCATCTTATGCCCCCTTTTACTGCCTACAGGAGTCACCAATTACACTTGCACGCGCTGTAAGTGGACTTTTAACGTAGATGGCGACGATACGAGAGCAGGGCAAGCCGCTTTCGATGCTCACCGCTGTGAGAACTTTCCGCGGTAATCTTGATTCACCAACGCAAGTTTAGGATTTTCCTTGCAGTTTCTCCCATTCTCGGCATAAGCTCTTATCTCCAAACTCCGAAAACTCCTTTTTCGCAACAGACTCCCCAACCTGCTCATGTCAGGTTGGGTTTTTTAGCAACGCAAGTTTAGGACACTACCGGTTGGTCTGTCACTGAGTTGCTGACGGCAATAGGCGTATACTCCGCCGAGAGTGGCGCGGAATTGAGTTGGGGGAGGCAGGGGAATCAAATGGCACCGGAAACTATCGTGACCTACCGATACAGGGGCGTCGTCTGTACTTGCGGTCATTTTATTGCGCTTTAGGATTCCCCGCAGGGTGGCAGCGTGAAGATACAATGCGGGGCACCACTCTCGTTCGACCCCTACGATGGCATCAAGTGCGTTTGCGGGGCTGTCCTTCCGTTTCCCGCGCTGGCCGAGATGAAATGGTTTGAGTCTCCGTCTCCCCTCGAATTGTACCGGCCATAAAGCAAATAAACCGCTCTGCCCGAAGTATGTCCTCCAGCGAGGGAGATGGCTCTCCCGCCTGAAAAAGGAAGCAACAGTAACAGAGCGCACGGCGTACACTTGGGCAATGAAACACCAAGAGCCGGTGAATCCGTTCGAAGACCCACGTAAAAAGGCTCAGGACGAGATTGACCATGCCCGCGAGGTCAGAGAAAAGAAGATCGCTGATCGTGCCAGGAACAAAACAGAACCGCGTTTAATTGCTGACGGCAACCTGCAACGCTGTTCGATTTGCGGCTATCCCTTCCCTGCGGACATTCGCCCCTCCATGAGCGTGGCCTTCGCGGAACATCTCATGAAAGCTCACAAGCCCGGACAAACGGGCGAGGACTTCAACCAAGCCGGACACTTGTAGACATGACACAGAAGAAAATTGACCCTGAAAGACAGGCGGAAAAAGACCGCAAAGACGCTGCCCGCATGAAGCAGATGAATGAAGCGGTCGAATGCCGCCAGCCGCCGCACTTGATTTCCGCTGGCAACCTGAAACACTGCTCAGTTTGTGGATATCCGTTCAAACCTGACGTGCAACCGTCCATGAGCGTGGCATTTGCGGATCACATGCGCACGGCACACCGGCCTAGACAAATGGGCGAGGATTCTAGTGTAGTGCGTCTAACGCTTCTTTACATTTGGCGACTTTGTGGAAGATGTGCTCCACGGAAGCCGTCCAGACAAAGACGTGCGGGTTCTGGTTATTGTTGTCAATGTACTGCTGGATAG